>Ga0207968_100583_pt1 | contig 12992 bp, 14 predicted proteins | sample LakWasMet21_HOW5_2_FD_183867 | JGI IMG/M metagenome (GOLD analysis project Ga0207968, IMG submission 183867) | Freshwater sediment methanotrophic microbial communities from Lake Washington under simulated oxygen tension - Sediment Metagenome... | ecosystem: Environmental > Aquatic > Freshwater >...
TGTTTTTGCTTAGCCGAAAAAAGCTTACTTTTACACAAAATCGTTCTTTGAATATGCTATAATTAGCTGAACTTCAACACAAATTACTATCCATTTGGTAGTCCAATGCCGGGTAGACACTTTACCAACTCTACCGGCTATAGATACGGCTTTAATGGGAAAGAGAATGATAACGAGACCGTTGGGACAGGTGAAGGAACTCAAGACTATGGTATGAGGATTTATAACCCAGCCTTAGGACGGTTCTTAAGCGTGGATCCATTGAGTAAAAAATTCACAGAATTAACGCCTTATCAATTTGCATCAAATTCACCAATTATGGCAATTGATTTTGATGGGCTTGAAGCAAACATTGCAATTGTAAGAAAAGTTTCTGGTACAGACAACAAAGGACAAACATTAGCAAATGGACGAATTATTCCAACAGGTGATATACAAGGTAATACTTATATGGTTGGTAATTCAGTTCAGCCAAATCAAAGAAATGGAACAGTTATTCAAATTTTAAACGTTGAAATCAATTCACCAAGAGAAGGAGTATATGATAATCATGTTACATTGATTGCAGATATACCATTACCAATTGTTAATTCAACTCCAAATTCTGGCACCATTTATTCAGGAGGATTATCAGCTAGGAGCGTTGCTGATGGCAGTGAAATACGCAATGTTAATAATATTATGAGCGCGTGGACTGCTGGTGGTTTATTACCTGGAGAAGGGCTTAATTCCGTGAGTGTTGATTTGGGGAATGTGAAAACTCTTTCCGGTAAACAGCTAAATATGTTTAAAAGAAATATTCAAAATGCAATTAGAACTCAATTGAATAATTCTGGTTCAGCAAATGTTCCAATTTATTTTAACACATCTGCTACGAAAAGTAGTGCTGCTTCAGATAATTATGTAATTTCATTTAATTCTACAGTGAATACATTTAACACTACGAATGTTCCGAATGTATTAAGTAATCTTGGATTCAATGCTAATTTTATTAATTCTGTTATGCAAACGATAAATAATTTATTAAGTAATACTCCGCAAAACCCAGCTGATGCTAATGTTAAAGCAACAAATAATCCAACAACCGATGAGAAATAATTTTCCCTATGTATTGAAAAATATTCTCTTTTTTTGTTTGCTAACGCCTTTGTTTAGCATTAAATCGTATTCAAATATTTGTGAGGACTCGATAAAAAAATACGAACAATATTATGATACAAATATTGTCGAATTAATCCCTTTTGAAAAACCAGTAAACTTTTCAGATGGACATTGGAATATCTTATATATAAATAATAGAGTTAAGGCTGATTTTATTGTTAAAGCGAAACAATTAGAAGGAAAACTAACTATGTTTTGGCCAAATGGTAATAAAATGTACGAGGGGTGTTTTCATAACAATGAAATATACAGTAATTGGTTTGTATTTGATAAACAAGGAATTGTTTTCAGAGAGTTTGTTTATAAAAAAAGTAAATTCCAAAAAAAAATAAAACAATATGATAAACTAGGGAAATTAGATGAGATTATTTATTTAGATGATAATGGAGTAGAGTTAAAAAGAATTAAAAAGTAAATAAACTTATAAATTGTAACCCGCTCGTTGTCGCGGACTTGTAGTCCGTGACCAAACTAATTGAAGTAATTAACTGTTTAGGTAGAACAAAAATCCGCTGCATTGTAATGTGGCATTAAAACAAAAAACCGTAGCTACTAACTACGGTTTTTTGTTTTTTATGGCCACGGACTACAAGTCCGCGACAACGGGTAAGTTAGTATTTTTCTAAATACTCTTTAGAAGCATTTCCATAAGTTGTTTTTACTTTATTAATAACAAAATCTGGTATTGGTGCTTTACTGTAATCTATTCCTTTCTGCTTTAGAAATTCTACTATTTCCATTTTATTTTTATATTCCTTAGAATCTAACGGTAATAATACTGTACGTAGAGCATCGACTATATAATAATTCGTATCATTATGACTAGTAATTGGTATTTTATAATCCGCTCCCTTTTGCAACAAATAAAGAACTATGTCGAAATTATCTGATAATAAAGCCTTACTTAATGGAGTGTGATTATATTCATTTTTATAATTAATATCAGCTCCAGCTTCAATCAACATTTTTACTTTTTTTATTGGTGAATTAACTTTATTTATAGTACCACATGCTCTTAGTAAAGGAGTATTTCTAGTAGAATTCCCTTCTTGTCTTTTACCTATTTCTTCATCATTAACATTTGCTTTATATTCAATAAGTAGATTTAAAAACTTAGTGTTTTCATCATGATCACTATTTATTGCTGCTGCATCAATAATCGCGGATCTACCATTAAACTTATCATGAATATTAACATTAGCACCTAATTCTAGTAAGGTTTTACAGGAACTATAATCTTCATTTAGAACAGTTAACATTAATAATGTTTTCCCGTATTTTTCTTCTTGGTAATTTATGTCTAAATGGCCTTCTTTAACAATTTGCTTTATTTTTTCAACATCGTTATCTTCAGCAGCTTTAGCTAAATCCCATAAAGGAGTATTCTGAAACAATCCATAATCATCTCCATGAAGTTTATCTTTATTAACTACATTACTTTTATTGTTACATGATAGCGTACCAAATAAAACAAGCACTAAAAGAGTTATATAATTATTAATTTTCATGTATCTCAATGTTAATATTTTACAAAATTAGTCATTAATATCTATACGTTGGTACTGCTATGGGCCCTGGAGCAGCTTGAACTGGTGTTTCTTTTGGAATGTTCGGTACTCCAAAAGCATCAAGCATATTATTCATACTATGTCCATTAAAAATTGCAGATTTAGTCCAAGGTAAAATATAATGTCTAGTTCCATTTACAGATGGTAGCATGGGATTTTTATTTTGCATTAAATTTAATGGATCTGTTAGCATTATATATGCATCAACTTTAGATTGGCCTACTATTCCATATCTATCTAAATTACTTTTTGTAACACCAGCTGCATTAAAAGTAATAGCATCTCTACCTGTTGCATAAGCATTTGCAGCAGCTTCACCACCTCCTAAAGAGTGTCCAGTAAATGTAAGTTCTGCTCCTTCATAACTTAATTGATTACTTAATGATTTAGCATTACCAACAGATTGATCATATTGACTTGAGGAACTAAAAGGTTGGATTGCATCAGCTTTAATATCTCCCATATCAGCTTCAGTTCCTGCTGTTGCATAAACATATTCAGTCTTCCCTTTTTTTGTTCTTTCATATACCTGAGATTTTAATCCATTTTCTCCATTTTTCTCAATTCCAAAATCCCTATTAGAAACCTTCCAACCACCTCTTAATATTTTATCAGATTTATCTCCATACACGTGTGACGCAATTGCAGCTGCCTGCTTTGGTGTTGGCTTATTTCCCAAAATATCAACTTGCAATATAGGATTATTATTAAATGTAGAATAATCGCTAACACCTGCCATAGGTTCTGGATCTAAATTCCATCTTCTACCTAGTCGTGTATCATACTCCCAAAACAAAGCACTTGTATGACTTCCTGGATTTCCTGTAACCTCGTCATCCTTCTCCTGTCCATTCATGCCATATTTATAATTTTTGGCGTTAAAAGTACGGTTTGGCATTGGACTACCAAATGGATAGTAATTTGTGTTGAAGTTCAGCTAATTATAGCATATTCAAAGAACGATTTTGTGTAAAAGTAAGCTTTTTTCGGCTAAGCAAAAACACTTTTTTGAGTATCCATGTTACTTATTTTATCAAATACCATATCAGTATGTTCATCAACATAACTTTGTGCAAATTCCACATATCTAAAAAACTCTTTACTGTTTGCTGCATGGCCTGATATTTTACGTACCACCTGATCGGGCATTCCTAAGCGCAACATGGTAGTAATAGCAGTTCGGCGCATGGTGTGTGTGGTAATATGGTCGGCCAAAGTATAATGCTGCCTTTTTTCTTTGTTTTTGTAAACCACACATTTTACACCACGCTTTGTACGGTATTTAATGAGGGGCTCTTTAAAGTTCAAATACTTTGCGAGTTCCTTCAAACATTTATTTAACCAGGCATTACTATGTTCGGGTAATAGAGTCTTTTGCTTTTTATGATGTTTCTTTAAAACAGCTACTGCATAATCGGGTAACTTAATGGTAGTGTTAGTATTCGTTTTTAAAGATGTTACTTTTAAGTAATAAGCATTATTATAAAATTGTAAATTTTCCTGTTTCAATTTCATTAGGTCAGAGAACCTTAAGGCTACGGTGCAACCAAAAATAAAAATGTCTTTTACTTTTAATAAATGTTCAGGCAGTTGGGTATTTAAAGTATTATCATAAATTAAATAGTTTAACTGCTCAGGCGTTAATACTACTATTGGCACTTCTTCGGTAGGGATGTAGAATTTTTTATGAAAATCGCCCACTTGGATGTTGAGTTCGGTATTCAAATAATTAAAAAATGTACGGAGTCCTTTTACGATGAGTCCTACATAATTATCATAAAGATCTTTTTTGTTATATAAATAATCTGTAAAGTCTGAAAAGAATTTTTTGTAATATTTTTTAGCTTGTTCTTTTTCTTTAGGCGTTAAATTTGTTATCAGGTACAAACGTATTTCAGAGCCCGTGTCTTCTACAAATTCAAAGATCTGTTTTTGGATATAGCCATAATTATCAATGGTAGAAGTACGGATTCGTTTACCGTCTTTTTTAATACGGGTTCCTTTGGTAGTATCTTTAATAAGTTTAGAGTAGAGCTCAAAAAACTGAGCGGTTTCTAAATATTTGGTTTGTTTGGTAATGCGCATGTTTCGCTAAATTAATGAGAAATCCTAAAATATGGTTTAAAATTTCGATAAACGCTGGAAATACAGTTATTATTATAAATATCAGGTTTAAAACTTGTTCTGCTCCCTCTCATACAAGGAGAGGGTTGGGGTGAGGTCGCAGTGAAGTTATAGTTTGAGATTGCTTCGCTGCGCTCGCAATGACGAACATCTACATCCCTTCTAATCCAGAACTCATTTGAAATAAAGGAGTATACATGGCTATTAAAATAAAGCCAACTAACCCTCCAAGTATCACTAAAAATAAAGGTTCTATGACTTTACCAATAATGGCTTGTTGGTGCTCTATCTCTTCGGAGTATTGTTTATTGAGTTTGTCAAAAATTAATTCGGGAGCGTTTACTTCTTCAGATACTTTAATTAAGGAAACTAATTTTTTTGGAAAGATGCTGTGTTCAGCTAAACTCTCATGTAATAATTTTCCGGCATACACATCTTTTTTAACAGTTTCTAAAGCAAACTCAATTGGATAGTAACCGATCATGTTTTTTACCAGATCTAAGGCATCAATTAATAATACGCGTGAGCCTAATAGTAATTTCATGGATTGGCAAAAGCGGGCCAGATATATTTTTTTAATGAGTTCATTAATAATAGGAATTCTTAAAAAGAACCAGGCCGTGTATTTGCGGTACCATGGTTTTAACTGTTGGGTTTTATGAAATACAATACCGGCTATTACTACAGCTAAGAGAGTATAAAAGATGAGTCCGGATTTGGCGCTGATTTTAATAAGCAATTGAGTTGCCATTGGTAGTTCTGTATGGCTGTGTTTAAAAATATCACTGAACATAGGTACCACAAAGGAGAGCATGAATTGGACAATTAGTACACTCATGGTTAAAACCACCACAGGGTAGGTGAGTGTGCCAATAATTTGGCGGCGTAATTTAATGGCACTGGTATAAAACTTTCCTAATTCAATTAATACCTCGGGTAGTTTTCCGGATTCTTCTCCAATCTTAATACTTTGATACTCATAAGTGGTAAAGGTTTTAGGGTGTTTATGTATGGCTTCCCAAATGGATTGGCCGGAAATAATATCATCTTTTATTTGTTCTAAAATAGCTTTATGTTTTTTTACTTTCAGTTGGTCTTCAATAATTTCGAAAGCGGTTTTAATGTCAATGCCTGATGATAAGAGTAACCCTAATTCTGAATAAAACGCTTCCTTTTGTTTGGCGCCAAATTTTTTATCAAATAAAGCGATGTCTGCATTCAATGTATTGGATAACGAATCTACCAGAGAGTTTTTAGACTCATTAGTAGTTGCGGTTTTGTTATCCGGTTTGTTTTGATATTTAGACAGATCAATAGAGCTCATCGGGTGGCAGTTGTTCTAAGGTAGATTTTAAAATACTTTCAGCATCATATTGTTTATGGAAAGATACTTGAAATTTTTGACTCTTAAAAAACACGTCGCATTCAAAGGAGCGAACTAGTTTAGTAGAAGTTAAATTGTCTGATGCTATAAATAGCAAACGTTTTTCTTTGCTTGATAAATGAAAGGTATCGGTATGAGACTTGAATTTTAGTAAGATGTTTTCTTTAGTGATATTTAAAACAATGGTATTCGAATCAGTTTTAAAGGCAATGTTATTTTCATTCACTTGCTCTACTAACTGCGCTCGTTCGCCAATAGTAGCCAGTGCTTTGTTTAATTGATTATAGTCGGAAATGAACTCGCTTTGTTCTATATAATTGATAAACAGTTTTTGTATTTGATTATAACCTAAAAAAGCAAACGAAACCAGAATCCCGGTAAGTGTCATACTTACAAGCAATTCCATGATGGTGAAGGCTTTTATCTTTTTGTTAATTGGCATGAATCAATTGTTGTACTTCGGTTATTTTTTTATCGGCGGCAGTTGATACCGTAATTTTGAGAACAACACAATCCGGATATTTATCCGAACGTGATAGTGTTTTCTTTACAGTAAATTCTTCTTCTTTGAAGCTATTGTCAAAATAATCGTGTTTTTGTTGGCTTTCTAATAAATACTTATTGGCCAGTTCATTGGCTTTGATGTGCTTAAAGGGTTGCGAATTCTCTTGTATATTAATATAAATAGTTATTCCCAATGCCGAAGTGAAAGAGATAATAACAATAGCTATTAAAACTTCGGGTAGGGTATTGCCTTTATATTTTTTATTTAAAACCATTTGGCGCAAACGTATTGTTTTTCTTTTTGAGTAAACCAGTTGGGAACCACTAAATTTTTACCATATTTTTTTGGATCAATCAAACAATTCAATAAATGGTTCTCGTAAACAGCTGATGGCGTTTGTAATAACAATGATTTGCAAAAAACAGAACCGTAGATGTTTCCTTGTGCTCCGGCATAATCAGAACTATATAAATTTCCAATCAGTTGAAATTGTTTATTGAGTTTAATAATCATTCGCGATGATTCGCTTTTATTATTGGCGGCTAACAAGCCTCCATTGAATTGACATTTTTCTCCAAAAAATATTCCTCGCACAGGATTAATCTTTTCTGTTGCCGGTGAATTTGAATATACACAAAACGACGATGGATAATTAAATACACATTCGTCTTCTGTAATGATACTGTCTTTTGCTATCACATGAACATTGCCTTTAAATCCTTTTTTAAATATCACTTTACGGGCAATTAATAATACATTGTTGAGTTGGCAAGTGTTTTCTACAGTGATAAGATTTGAGGAAATGATTTTAATATTGTTTGACAGTATTTGTGAGGTAAGAACGATGGAGCCTTGTTGTACAACCGCTGTTTTATTTTTGAAGGACTGATTCAACCCTTCGGGTATAAAAGAGATTAAGCTATCAGTGTATGGATTAAGCTCCGACTGGGTTTGTTCAATGTCTTTTAAATAGGATTCATCTATTTGTGGGATATAATTGGGGGCTTGTTTGATATATGGACGTATAGAATTTAAATTAGAAAAACTGGTACCTTCTATATATGCCGATTTAATGCCTGGCTTAGGTAAATAACAAGTGGCTGTAAATTTGATTTTACCGGCTAATCCAATAGGCCTGTTTTGATTCATCATCAATAATCCGGTATCGGGAGATGCCGGACCTCCGAATAAACCTGTTTTTTGCAAATTAAAATGGGTGTTTTTTGCTTTCACATCAATTAACATGAAACAACCCCAAACCATTTTTTTTACCTGAACGGAATCATTATTATAAGGCAATTTTTGCCAACCAAAATCAGTAGTAGATGAATAATAATTGGATTTAGCTATTTCAAAACCACTTGCAAGAGATAATTGTAATTGTGTTAAGGAAGTTTGCGACTGAACTGTACGAGTATTATAGTAAGCCACTACAATAAATAAACTTAAGATAATTGAAATCAAAATAGAGATGATAACAGAAACATATAAAGCTCCGCCTTTTAGCTTTATGTGCGTTAGCATTAGATATTTGTGGTTTTGGTGTTAGACTGAGGCTCTTTTTCTTTCTTAGGTTTACGCTTGAAAAGAGATTTTATTTTTTGTCCAAACGATTTTTTTTCTTTTTTTACTTTAGTAGAATCGCTTGATTTTGGCTGCTTTGAAGAATTACTGTTTGAGTTTTTAGTACTTTCTTTTTTACTTTTATTACCAAATAGTTTCTTTTTCTCTTTTTTAGGCTCAGAACTTGTTTTATTGTCGTCCTTTATTTGTTTTTCTTTTTTTACTTTTTCCTTTTTGATAATTTCTTCCCCTCGTTTGTATTTTTTAGTTGAGGAAATTTTACCATTACTATCATATGTACGAAGCTTGCCATTTAGTAGATCATTTTTAAAAGTGCCTGAGGCCATTTTGTTACCATAATCGTTATATAATGTAAATGAACCTTTCTTACGGCCGTTTTTCCAATTTGTAATATCTTTTAACTTTCCATCCGAATACCAGGATTTCCATTCGCTATTCTTAACGCCATATTTAAACTCGCCACTTTCGCGTAATTGGTTATTTAAATAAAAGGAATGGTAATAACCATGAATCAATTTTCCGTCAAATCCACCTTTAGTTTCTAAAATTTTTTGAGAAGTATACCAACAATAGGTCAACTCAGGATCAGGATGTACTTTTTTAGCTTCTTTCAGCATTTGGGTTTTTACAGTGTAATCCTCATGGTTTACTGTAATATTAAACGATTTCATTTTGTCGGGTTCAACAAAACGTTGTGAAAACCCTTTTAAGGTTACTCCCAAAAACAATATATAAAGTCCTAAAAGTCTCATTTTCAATAAAGTTTCAAAAATAGCTGAATTATAGGTTATTAACAAGGTTCAAATTCTTTGAAAATAGAATGTTATTAAAGGATTTGAACAGTATTTAGAATGTTAAATTCAGAAAACAGTTAACTGCCTGATAGAAACCTGTTTAAATTCACCAATATCTGTAAATCCTAATAAAAAGGTTCGATATTTGGTCGGTAGAGTCCTCTTAAGTTGAGAAAAAGCTTCTGAAGAAATTCAGAAGCTTTTTTGTTTTCAGTAAATTAATTATCTATTGATAACCTCAAGTTTGAATTGCTTATTTTTATATAACAAATCAAACTATGAAATCAGACACTCTACAACACATCAACGATATTTATTTAGCCATTGAGCAATTAAGAAGCCAGGTAAAGCCACTCGAAAAAACCTTTGTGGAGAAATATGGTGTGATCATAGGGGCAAGTTTGGCGGTGGCCGGTACTATTATTACCTTCTTTTTAAACAGATGGAAAGAAATTTCCATCAAGAAGAAAGATGAGTTGAAAAAAGAAAACTCTATCAAACGTAAATTATACGCCGATGCGTTGAAGTACCAATCCAGTTATACCAAACATATCAGAGCCTATTACCGCCATAAAATTCAGGTTAACTTTTTAGTGGGTAAATTGAGAATAGCCACAGATGAAGATGTTAAGCGAAAAATGCGAGAGAGTATTACGGAGTTTAAAGAAAATATGGGCGAACAAAATCAATTGTTTTTAGATGAGTTTAAAAATTACATGGCTATTTTAGGCGAGTATAAATTTTTAAAGAATGGGAATACACTCATCAATGAACACATTACCAGTTTGTCAGGCGGCATTAGTTTTCGGCCTGATAGCGTTGATGAATTAACGACCAAGCAACAATTAGAAGATTATAGAACATCTCAAATTGCCAGCTTAAATGCCTATTGGGAAACTTCTGTAAAGAACCCGTCGTTGATTGCGATTGAACATATTTTACATAATAGGTAATTTAGTATCTCGACAAGCTCGATGTGACAAAAACTAAAAAGGCGGTTCTTTGATCAGACCGCCTTTATTTATTGACATCAAATTTTTTCATTTCAGCGATGAGTTTTTTTTCTTCTTCGTTCTTTAGGTTTTCTTTCTCTTTTCTTTCGGCTTCTATTCTATTAAAACATATTTGAAAGGCTTCCATTATTTCCCAATCCACACAGTTCTTTACTTCAAGTGTCAGTTTTCCTGCAATAGGAATGATCTCCAGGTATTCTTGTAAATATTTTGGCAAGGAAACCTCTGTGTTATTCTCAAAATAAAACCGATCAAAACCGAAATGCAATTTGTTTTTCGTTTCGCCATACAAGGAAGTTTCAAAGGCTGTCCCTTCTTTCAGGTTGATCGTAACACTATTCACATCTACACCATTAGCCGTATGAAATTGAAAATCGGTTTTACCTCTGTAAATGTATCCTGCCAGTAAAAATATTTTGTCTTTATCCATAAAAATGTAATGTTGGTGAATTATTTTACATCATAGGTCTGCATTTCCTTGATCAGCTTATCTTCAAATTCTTTTGGCGATTTTTCCTGATGAGCTTCTTCAAAGCTAATTCTATTGTAAGCTATTTGGAAGGCAACCATTAACTCTGCCGGTGTAGAATTCTTTAATTTAACCTGAAAGGTTGTTTGCTCATCTTTTTCAATTTCTTTTACTTCAAGGTAATTGTATAATACATCAGGTATCATCACAAAGATCAATGGATTACATAGATAGACGTCTTCTTTGTTAAATACGATCTTATTTACTCTATCCATATCCTGATGCTCAAATTCATCAGCAATCTGTTCCAATATCTCAATATCTACCATATCCAAATCAGTTCCATTATCAGATTGAAATTCAAAGTAATCTTTGTTCTGATAGATCTTAGCAGCTAATAATAGTTGATCGCGTTTTTCCATGGTTATTTATTTTAAATAAAGGTACAACATTAATTAAATTGTCTGGTTATACTAACCAACACTTTCGCTAATAATAGCGATGATCGCATTGTAGTTCTCTTCACTATCATTGCATAACAAATAGGCAATTGCCGCTATTTGTTCTTCGGGGGCATCATCGGTTTCGCAGGCTTGTTTTATTAAGGTAACCATATCCTGTGGACTGATCTTTTTCTTTTTCTTACTCATGATGAATTTTTAGGTTATTCTAATTTAAACAAATTTTATTGTTTGGTCAAAGTAGGGCATAAAAAAACCGAAGCCCCTGAGCTTCGGTTTTTGATTTATAAAAGAGATTGGTTTACTCTTTAATTATTTTTTTGGTTTGTGTACCAATACGTACATAGTAAATACCACTTGCTTGTTGAGTCATATCAATTTCGGTTTGCTCATTTTCAATAATGGTACTGTAAACAAGTGCACCTAATGAGTTGAATAGTTGAACGCTTTGGTTCATTTCGCTGGCAACAATAGTTACTTTATGTTTGAACGGATTTGGGTACAAACTGATTGTTGCATTACTTGCAGAGATGCTGGACAAATCGGTACAGGTTGAAACCGATTGCGTTACTACAGCCGTGTTTGTACAGTTGTTAGCATCGCTACCTGTTACTGTATAGTTGATTGATATAGTAGGAGTAACAGAAATGCTTATTCCTGAACCACCCGGATTCCAGGTGTAAGAAGTAGCATTACCTGTAGCGGTTAAAGTTACTGTTTGTCCGCTACAAATTAATGTATTATTGCTAGATGCACTTACAGTAGGTAATGGATTAACCGTTATACTGGTTACAGCCGTGTTAGAACAAGTGCCGCTGGCACCAGTAACCGAATAGGTTGCATTAGCTGTTGGAGTAGGGGCAATGGTTGTTGTAGTTGCTCCCGTGTTCCATGTATAAGTTGTTGCGCCACCTGCTGTTAAATTGATGGCTTGTCCGTTACAAACAGTGTTATTTCCTGTAATGGTAATGGTTAATGTACCCGAAACGGTAATTGTTGCTACTGCTGACGTATTAGACGTACAACCTGCCGCTGAAGTGCCCGATACAGTATAAGAAGTTGTAACTGCCGGAGAAACTACCGGTGAACCACTTGAATACGTATACGTATTAGCACCGCTTGGGCTTAATGTAAATGAATTTCCCGGACAAATAGCACCACCTGCAACTGCAATAACAGGTATTGGATTAACGGTGATGTTTGAAACAGCCGTTGGATTAGAAACACAACCTGTTGCATCTGTACCCGCAACTGTATATGAACTTGTAGCTGTTGGACTCACGACAGCACTACCACCCTGGAATGTGTAAGAACTTGCACCACTTGGTGTCATGGTGAATGAACCACCTGCGCAAATACTACCACTGTTAACGATAACAGTTGGTGAAGTAACCACTGTAACGTTAGATGTTGCAAACGTTGATGATATACAGCCGGCTGCACTTGTACCTGTTACAGTATAACTTGCATCGGCCGTGGGTGTTTTAATGGCGCTACCGCCTTGGAACGTATATGTATTAGCACCACTAGGTACCATTGTAAATGAACTACCTGAACAAATGCTACCGCTGTTAACGCTAATGATCGGTACAGCATTCACTGTAACACTTGATGTTGCAAATGCCGGTGAAACGCAACCTGCTGCATTTGTTCCTACAACTGTATAACTTGTTGTAGCGGTTGGTGTTTTAACAGCACCACCACCTTGATAAGTATAGGAACTAGCACCACTTGGTACCATGGTAAATGAATTACCTGCACAAATACTACCACTGTTAGCGTTTATAGTAGGTGAAGCAACCACTGTAACGTTAGATGTTGCAAATGTTGATGACGCACAACCTGCTGCACTTGTTCCTGTTACTGTATAACTTGCGTTAGCAGTTGGTGTTTTAATAGCACTACCACCCTGGAATGTATAAGTACTAG
>Ga0207968_100586_pt1 | contig 12955 bp, 9 predicted proteins | sample LakWasMet21_HOW5_2_FD_183867 | JGI IMG/M metagenome (GOLD analysis project Ga0207968, IMG submission 183867) | Freshwater sediment methanotrophic microbial communities from Lake Washington under simulated oxygen tension - Sediment Metagenome... | ecosystem: Environmental > Aquatic > Freshwater >...
TTTAACATCACTGTAAATCCGCTTACCTTTTGTAGTTAACGCAAAAATTCGTTTGGGCTGCACAGTCTCAACAAAATCAGCCAATGTTTCATGCTCTATAACTGCCACCCACTCATGGTAGTCTAATCCGGCGCGACGTAATTTCTTATCGTCTAACTCGAAGCCAAGAGGCTTTATTAAGTGCAACTGCATCCCTGCATTAGCGCACAAGCGAATTATATTACCGGTATTAGCTGGAATTTCCGGCTCATAGAGCACTACATGAAACATCGACAAAGCTAGTTGCCAGGATTAACTGGCGTCAATTTCCAAATATCATTGCTGTATTCAGTAATCGTTCTATCGGTTGAAAACTTGCCGCTGTTGGCGCAATTCAGAATACTCATTCTGGTCCACAGCTCTTTATCTTTATATGCCGCTTCTACACGTCTTTGAGCATCAACAAAACCACGAAAATCAGCAATAGTCATCCAAGGATCATGAGGGCTTTTTATTGACTCCACAATACAATCAAAAATACCTGGCTCGAACTGATTGAAATGTCCACACTCCAGTAACTTAAGAACTCTCTGCAAATCTTCATCTTGTTCAATGAATGAGAGGGGATTGTAGTGATGGCGTAAATCTTCAACCTGATCTTCAGTCAAGCCGAACAAGAAAAAGTTATCGTCACCAACTTCTTCACGTATCTCGATATTCGCGCCGTCAAGCGTACCGATTGTCAAAGCTCCGTTCATCATGAATTTCATATTGCCGGTGCCTGAAGCTTCTTTACCCGCAGTAGAAATCTGCTCAGATAAATCAGCACCTGGACAAATTTTTTCCATTGCCGACACTCGATAATTAGGCAAGAAAATCAACTTCAGCTTAGAGCCAACGTCAGGATCATTATCAATGACCGAAGCAACATTATTGATTAACTTGATAATTCGTTTCGCCATGAAATAGCCTGGCGCAGCCTTGCCTCCAATTAATACACAGCGCTCGGTCCAGTTAGCCGTATCACCACGCTTAATGCGATCGTAAAGGTGAATAACGTGCAAAACGTTCAACAATTGCCGTTTGTATTCATGGATACGTTTAACCTGCACATCAAACAACGCATTCACATTTAGATCCATGTCATGCTCTTGCTTTTTGAAGTCCACCAGTTTCTGCTTGGCACTTTGTTTGATGTCGCTCCAGCGTTTGCGAAACGCCGGATCGTCAGCGAAAGGCTCTAATTTTTTCAACTGCGACAAATCGGTTACCCAGTCATCGCCGATAGTTTTAGTAATTAACGCCGCCAAATCGGGGTTACAAGCAGCTAACCAACGACGCGGTGTAACGCCATTAGTTTTATTATTGAATTTTTTTGGCCAAAGCTCATAAAAATCTCGAAACAAACCTTGCTGCAATAATTTTGAATGTAACGCCGCCACGCCATTGACCGAATAGCTGCCTACTATAGCTAAATAAGCCATACGTACCTGCTGCTCATGACCTTCTTCAATCAGCGACATGCGCGCCAATCTGTCTTTATCCCCAGGCCAATGAGCAGAAACTTCGGCCAGAAAATGAGCATTGATGGCAAAAATAATCTCTATCAGCCTAGGTAGCAATTGCTTGAACAACGCAACAGACCAGCGCTCAAGTGCCTCTGGTAATAACGTGTGGTTGGTGTAGGCCATAGTACTGCGGGTGATATTCCAGGCATCATTCCAAGCAAGCCCATGCACATCCATCAATAAACGCATCAGTTCGGCAACCGCGATACTTGGGTGCGTATCATTTAACTGAAAACAATTTTTCGCTGCAAATTCAGAAAAATCATTGCCATGACGCCCCACCCAGCTGGCGATTACATCCTGTAAGCTTGCCGATGCCAGCAAATACTGTTGCTTTAGCCGCAGTGCTTTGCCGTTTTCGTTAGCATCGTTGGGGTAAAGAACCATTGAGATATTTTCAGCAGTGTTTTTTGCTGCAACAGCTTCTGCATAATCACCCGCATTAAACTCTTGCAAATCGAATTCTTCAGTAGCTGTTGCCTTCCACAACCGCAGTGTATTGACGGTACCGTTCTGGTATCCAGGCACCGGGGTATCAAAAGGCACCGCTAACACATCATGGGTATCTACCCAGGACACACGCTCCTTGCCTCGTTCATCAATATGAGTTTCAGTGCGACCGCCAAACTTAATCCGATGTGCATACTCGGAACGTTCAATTTCCCAAACATTGCCATTACGTAGCCAATGATCGGGTTTTTCCACTTGCTCACCGTTGACAATCACCTGAGAAAACATACCGTACTCATAACGCAATCCATAGCCAGTAACCGGCAATTGCAAGGTTGCACAACTATCAATAAAACAAGCCGCCAAACGACCTAAACCTCCATTACCTAAGCCAGCATCAGGCTCACTATCAACTAATTCCTCAAGCTCAAGACCCAAATCATACATGGCCTTTGAAACCACATCGTCAATGCCTAAATTAAGCATCGCATTACTCAAACTGCGGCCCATTAGAAATTCCATCGACAAATAGTAGGCTTTCCTGCAGTCCGTTTCCTTATAAGAGTTATAGGTTTTTTTCCAGCGCTCAATTAAGCGATCACTGACCGCCAGAGATAAAGCTTCATAAGCATAATGCGGAGACCGGCAATTTTCGTCACGACCTAAGCGGTGTCCGTAATAACGTTTAAAATCGGTTACTACGTGCTTCTTATCCATGCCCAAATTAGGCAACGCGGTAATAGTGGATTTTGGCTGACTGGTTTTGAACTTTCTATTTGGCATGTTCTAAATATTCTCAACAAATAACTTAAGTTTGGATGGTAACTATTTTTGCATGGTTAGACAAAACATTCTGCACATGCTTGGCAGATCGATTGTTAATTTCTAAGCTTGTTAAGACATACTGACAAAATTGTCATCTATGTAAGTGTCAGCTTTTTTTACACTTTATCCTTCAAATAATATCTAGTACTTGCCCACCATTTTGTAAAAAATACCGCTACAGCTCTTATAAATGCTCATTCAGACCTTTATTAGCTCTACTCAAAATCTCAATATCAAAAAACCATATACCCAAAAAATATCAATAAAAGTGCCAAAAGTGTCATGTTTTTTTACACATTTAGAATCAAGCAATTCAGCAAAAAAATATCTTATTGATTTATAATGAATTAATAGCAAAAATTAAATTGGTGTTAATTTTGCTAGTTATTTTAAGACTAATTTTCAGATTTGGCTGACCTACAGTCCACCATAAGATAATCACAAAAAACTTCACTTAAACTTCAACAAGGTAAAGATTTATGAAAAAACTATTTGGCTCCATTTTATTTTTTACTGCGCTGTCTACGGGAACAGCTAATGCTGCAGTAACGACTCATCAATTTACAGGCAATTTTAATACCGGTAACGATGTCTTTACATACGCTTTTACAATAACTGAAGACACTCTCGCTACATTTGAAACCTTCGGCTACGCCGGTGGCACTTTGGCAAATGGCACTACCGTTGCCGATGGCGGCTTTGATCCAACACTAACGTTGTTTGGCTCAACATTACCAACCCCCGTTATCAGTGACGACGGCGATTCAGTAGAATCTCGCGAAAGTGCATCATCAGAATTCAGCTGGGATGACTTAATTATATTAACGTTGGCGCCAGGCAACTACACCATTGCCTTAACTCAATTTGATAACAATTGGGATACTACAATTAATTCTTGGACCAACCTAGCTGTTGATTCATTTATTGATTCTGCTAATAATCAAAGAACTAGTGCCTACGCATTACAAGTAACTCTGGAACCTGCACCAGTCCCAGTTCCCGCTGCAATATGGCTGTTCGGTTCTGGCTTGTTCGGTTTGCTATGGAGCGCAAAACGTAAACAAGTAATCTAGGCACCAAATTGCTTTAGCTCTAAAACTAAAAACCCGGTTGGAAAATATATTTCCAACCGGGTTTTTTATTGCCTGAAAAAAATCAGTTTATATGATTAGCAGCATCTTTTTACGCCATGCCATTTTTCATCCTGCCATTGTTTAAAAAAATCTTTTTTACTTAATGGCCTATCACAAGCATACAGACAATCGACATTATGATTGCGTGCATAATGCTCTAAATATCGCTCATACGCATCATCACCAGAAAGCCGCCTTAGTAGTCGCCAAGCAGCTTTAATGTTACTTAGCATCAGTCACGCACCCATTCTTCTATTAGCCGACTTGGACTGTAAGAAACTTCAGCCAATGGCGGCACAGATTTTCCCGCCAAATAACGATAACTCACCCGCAACATATCAAACACAATCAGCCATAGCAACGCGACAAAAAACAATGTCAGCCAAGCATCCAGTTGTAAGTTAAATATTAATTGAGGGGCGATTTGGGCTTTTTCAGGGCTAAAACTGCCTGTCGCCAACTTCGTGGCAAGATCTTCAGCTCCGGCAAAAAAACCGATCCGCACATCATCACTGGCAATTTTTTCCCATGCTGCACTACTGGTAATAACAACCAACCAAAGTAAAGGCACACCCGTTACCCAGACATATTTAAACTTATCCGATTTAACCAGAATCCCTGTTGCCACACACAACGCAATCGCCGCCAACAATTGATTAGCAATACCAAATAATGGCCACAAAATATTGACACCGCCATTGGGATCAATCACGCCGATATAAAGGAAGTAGCCCCAACCGCCAACAACTAAGGCACTGGTAAACACGACCGACGGCGTCCAAGAGGTTTCGCCCATTTTCGGCCAAAAGTTACCCAGCATGTCTTGCAGCATAAATCGCCCAACACGCGTGCCCGCATCCAGCGTGGTAAGGATAAAGATCGCTTCAAACATAATGGCAAAGTGATACCACAACGCCAACAATTTCTCACCAAAGGCACTGCCAAAAATACTGGCCATGCCCACCGCCAATGATGGAGCGCCGCCGGTACGGGCAAACAATGTCGACTCACCCATTTGATTTGCCAGCAGCTGCATTTGTTCGACAGTCACCGAAAAACCCCAGGAAGAGATTTTTGCTACCGCATCAACCTCAGCCAATCCCACCACACCGGCCGGACTGTTAATCGCAAAAAACACACCTGGATCGAGAACAGTTGCTGCAATCATTGCCATCAACGCGACGAAGGACTCAAGCAGCATGGCGCCATAGCCGATCATGCGAATATCACGCTCGTTGATTAATAGTTTGGGCGTGGTGCCGGAAGCGATCAGCGAATGAAACCCGGAAATAGCCCCGCAGGCTATAGTGATAAATACAAATGGAAAGAGCTTGCCGCCAAAAATCGGCCCAGTACCGTCAATAAATTGCGTCATCGCCGGCATTTTCACTTCCGGCTGCAAAATGATAATGGCTACCGCTAACAAAGTAATCGTGCCCACTTTAATGTAAGTTGATAAATAATCGCGCGGAGCCAACAACAACCAAACCGGCAAAATCGCAGCCGCAAAGCCATAGGCCATCACGCACCAAGCCAGCATTAAACCTTCGTGATCAAATAACTTACGCAGTTCCGGATGGTTATCAATCCAACCGCCGACAACAACCGACAGCAATAATAAAATCACCCCCAATGCTGACGCTTCCAGCACTTGACCTGGGCGAAAAAAGCGCATGTAAAATCCGACTATCATCGCAATAGGAATGGTCGCAGCGACTGTTGCCGTAGCCCATGGGCTATGTTTCATGGCATTGACGACCACTAGGCCAAGTACCGCTATCAGAATAATCATAATACTGAAAGTGCCGACTAATGCCGCCGTCCCGCCTAACGGCCCTAATTCATCACGCGCCATCTGTCCCAAGCTTTTGGCATCACGCCGGGTAGACAGAAACAACGTCACCATGTCTTGAACACAACCACCCAACACCGCACCGAATAAAATCCACAAAGTACCGGGTAGATAGCCGAATTGTGCCGCCAATGTTGGCCCAACCAATGGCCCTGGGCCTGCAATCGCGGCAAAATGATGACCGAATACAATCCAGCGATTGGTTGGTACAAAATCCTTACCATTATCCAGGCGCTCTGCCGGCGTTGCGCGCGTGTCATCGACCGTTAATACTTGTGCGGCAATCCAGGATGCATAAAATCGATAGGCAATGCTATATACAGACAAAGCCGCCGCCACAAACCACAATGCATTGATGTGCTCACCGCGATTCAGGGCAATCCCTGTTACTGCCGCGACACCCAATAAGGTGACAAGTATCCAGATTATTTTTGTTAGTACAGTATGCATGATCAGGTTTGCTCCTTTTGCTTGCCAATTCAAGGCAATTATCCAAAAAATCAGTGTCCATGTCATAGCCTCATGACTAAAGACGATTTTTTCCAGACAAAAAGCCTGATATATCTTTTGGAAAAGCGCTGATAAAACCAGTGCGATATTTAAAATCCCACTCGTTATTGTGAATAACAGTTTACAGTTTTTTCTGCCGACTCAATTGAATGGCGCGTGACGCTTTTTAGTTGTTACAAAAGCTTATCATTTTGCCGGATAACTTTTGAAAACTTGATGGTTGTGTTTATCATCGAAACTGACCACGTTATAAGCGTCAGCTTCAGAGCCCATTTCCATACCAGGGCTGCCATTTACCATTCCGGGCACTGTGATTCCTGTCACTTTGGGTTTTAGTTTTAACAACGCAGTAATATCACTAGCCGGTACATAACCTTCTATTACGTATCCATTAATAATCGCGGTGTGACAAGAAGCCAGCTCCGCACTAATGGCGTACTTGTCTTTAAGAGACTGAACATCATTAGTGACAATATCCTTAACTTTAAAGCCTTCTTTTTGCAGATGTTCTAGCCATTTGCCGCAACAACCACAAGTAGGGCTTCGATAAACAGTAATTTCTTTAGCATTTGCATTCTCAGCGCTGACTTCAGTATGCCCTGTTAGTAACAAGCCCATCACTAATAAATTTTTCGCTATATTCATCGCCATTACCTTAGCAAACCGATTATTTAAGAAAGATGATAAGCTGGGCTGTATTGCCGCACGGCATCAACCATAGCTTTAACATGCTCAGGGTTAATGTCTGGCAAAATGCCGTGGCCCAAATTGAACACATGTCCTGAACCCTGCCCGTACTTAGCCAATACAGTTTTAACTTTTTCAGTGATCACGTCAGGATTGGCGTATAAAGCAACCGGATCCATATTGCCTTGCAGGGCGACTTTGTTGCCGACTCGGGCGCGTGCTTGCTGCATATCTGTTTGCCAATCCAGCCCCAAAGCATCGTAACCGGCATCTGCCATCAGCTCCAGCCACAAGCCACCGCCTTTAGTGAACAAAATAGTGGGTATTTGTTGCCCATCCACCTGCGTATTAAGCAAAGCTCTCACCTGCTTAGCGTAATAAAGAGAAAACTCACTGTAATCCTCAGTGCTCAACATACCGCCCCAGGTATCAAACAGCATAACGGCCTGAGCGCCAGCAGCGATTTGTGCATTCAAATAAGACGCCACCGACTGGGCAAGTTTATCCAGCATGACATGCATCAGCTTGGGCTCGTTATACATCATGGCTTTCACTTTTTGAAAACTCTTGCTGCCGCCACCTTCCACCATATACGTTGCCAGAGTCCAAGGGCTGCCGGAAAAGCCAATTAGCGGCACACTCCCTTGCAGATTCTTTCTGATCAACCTAACGGCATCCATGACATAGCGAAGTTCATTTTCGGGATCGGGGATCGGGAGCTTATCAACATCAGCTGCAGTTCTGACCGGATTGGTAAATTTTGGCCCTTCGTTCTCAGAAAAATATAAGCCCAAGCCCATCGCATCGGGCACAGTCAAAATATCGGAAAATAAAATCGCGGCATCAAAGCCATAGCGTCTTAATGGTTGCAAGGTCACTTCGCAGGCCAACTCCGGATTTGTACACAAATCCAAAAAACTACCGGCTTGTTCTCTGACTTTGCGGTACTCAGGCAAATACCGACCCGCCTGACGCATCATCCATACCGGCGTGCGATCAACAGGCTGTTTTAATAAGGTTTTGATGAAAATATCGTTTTTTAGTGAGGGCATGGATTGGATCGCCTTAAGTGTTGCGAGTCTTATATAAAAATCAAAGTACGAGTAAGTACCGTTGTTTCAGTATGTTGTTACCGGATTCCGGCTTTTCTTGCCAGGGCATTTCGGAATTCCGGCGGTAATGTCTGACGAGCCTTGTTGGCCGTAGCGGCACTATCGAATGAACCGTAAAACAAAACAAATTTTTCTTGTCCGCCGACTATTGATTTAGTCACTCGAAAACCTGCACGTAAAGCCGGGTATTTGTTCTGAATATCGTCTATGGCTGACTGTTTCGATAACACCATTAATTGTAATGTGTACTCACCTGTGACGGGTAAAGCCTTTTCAATTTCCGGTTTTTTATCCTGACGCTCCGGTACTTCTGGCATTTTTTTCACTACAGGTAAGGTTTCTTTAGGAATCGGCTTAGCCGATTCAATACTGTTTTTTGTAGTATCAGTCACCGAGGGACTTAAGAGTGGCTCGGTTTTACTTTCAACAATTTGCGAGCTATTTTGCGATTCAATTTCCACCGGAACTAAAGGTTCTGAGGGATCGATGAACTCGTCGAGCAAAGGCACTTCTGTTCTTGTTGTTAGTGATGGCAATTCTGGTTGAGGCGTAGTCGTCGGTAATACTGGAGATATTGACGTTGCGGGTTGCTCAACAACTGGCGTAGGCAGAGATTTATTTTCTGTATTAGTGGGATTTAAATACTGCACAGCCAACACTGTCGAAACCAGAGCGGCAACAGCAGCAACCATCCACCATTTACCCTGAGTACTCTGTTGAACATTAGACAAAACAGGTATTTGCTCGATAATTTTACCGGGAATGCCATGCGTTTCTCGATAAACAGTGGCGATTAAATGTTCGTCGACTGCATCAAAGGACACTGGCGTCCAAGGTTGGCTGGAGAGAGCCAGTAAAAACTCGCCACATTGTTTTTCAGAAAGCGGTGGAATTTCAATAACATGACAATCATCCAACACCCTGTCGGACTTGCTCTGCACATGCAACTCGTCATGGGTGAGTACAAAAACCACTCGCAATACAGGATGTGCTGCTGCATATTGAACAATAGTTGTGATCAACCCCGGTACTAAAGTGCCTGCATCATCAATAATCAATACACACTTTCTGTTGGTTGACGCTTGCAAACCGTTCAGCCCGATCTGTGCCAGTTGCTCCTGGATAACTTCAAAACTTAATCCGGCATTACCTTGCAAATGACAATACAGCCAAGACTGATTTTCACGTTCCTGTAATATCTTAAGTAGCGTAGTTTTACCAATACCTTCGGGACCACATACGACCAATGACTGAGGCAAATTGGTCAATAAATGAATCAATAATTCCAGTTTCTGGGTACGCTCTTGTGAAATCAGCGTCAGTGCCGCCGTATTTTGGTTAACCGGCTTTTTTTTCACACTGATAGTGAAAGAATCATTCTCTAGCATAGAGTTTAAGCGTCAACGCCAATAATTCACGAGGCACAGAAACAGGTAGCGTGGCCTCGCCAATATGCTTTAAAAGAATTAACCTGATTTGGCCATCGACATTTTTTTTGTCCACCGCCATCAACTCGATAAAGCGGTCTGCGTCTAGCTCTTCGGGAGGGAAAACCGGCAATCGGGCTTTTTTAAACAGCGCAATAATTCTGTCTACATCATTATCATTTAGCCAGCCTTTACGCCTGGACAAATCCGCCGCCTGGCAAGTACCAATAGCCACGGCTTCGCCATGCAGATATGCTCCGTAACCCATGCCGGTTTCAATGGCATGACCAAAGGTGTGACCTAAATTTAACGTCGCCCTTACGCCGGTTTCAGTTTCGTCCTCAGCCACTACTTGCGCTTTGTTTATACAAGAACGCTCAATTGCAAACGCCAGTGCTTTTTTATCCCTGCCCAGTAATGCGTCGATATTTAATTCCAACCATTCAAAAAATTCGACATCGCTGATCAAGCCATATTTAATAACTTCTGCCAAACCCGCTGACAGCTGGCGATCATCTAAAGTATCCAACACATCGGCATCGGCAAGCACCGCTTGTGGTTGGTAAAAAGCACCGATCATATTTTTGCCCAGAGGATGATTTACTCCGGTTTTGCCGCCAACGGAAGAATCCACTTGGGCCAATAAGGTCGTCGGGATTTGTACAAAAGCAATGCCACGCTGGTAACAGGCCGCCGCAAAACCGCCCATATCACCAATCACCCCGCCGCCCAAGGCAACCAAGGTCGCGTTGCGGCTAAATTTACTAGCCAGTAACTCATCAAAAATCTTATTAACAAAATCCAGGGTTTTAAATTGTTCACCATCAGGCAATATGACAGTTTCAACACTGTACCCGGCTAGATTTTTTAAAATCTTGTCCAAATATAACGGTGCAATGGTTTCATTAGTAACGACCAGAACCTGCTTGGATTTGATATGCTGAGTCAGCAAATCGGCTTGATCCAGTAAACCGGAGCCAATGTAAATAGGGTAGCTACGCTCACCCAGCTGTACCTGTAATGTTTTCATTTGCTACCGATAATCAGATCTGTATGCTTCCAAAATGCGATTTACCACTTCCTTACTCGGCAGCGTACCGGTATCAACCTTAAAGTCTGCACAGGATAGATACAGCGGTTCACGCTCGGCAAACAAAGCTTCCAATCGCGATCTGGGATTGTCTGTTTGTAGCAGCGGTCTTTGCGTATCGCGCCGGGTGCGCTCCAGAATTCTATCTATCGCGCATTGTAAATAAACCACAAAACCATTACTTTTGAGCGCTTTGCGATTATCTTCTCGTAGCACGGCACCACCGCCTGTTGCCAAAACGATGCCATCCATTTGCGTTAATTGCTCAAGCATTTTCTGCTCTCTATCTCTAAAGCCTTGCTCGCCTTCAAATTCAAAAATGGTTGGAATGTCAACACCGGTGCGCTCTTCAATCGCCTTATCGCTGTCATAAAAAGGCACCGCCAACGCTTTTGCCAACTGCCGACCTATGGTGGTTTTACCGGCACCCATGAGGCCAATTAAATAAATGTTCTCTGTTTGCGCCATGAGCTTCTCTGTTTTTTGAGGTTAAAAACAATAAAAAAGGGGGCATTATGCCCCCTTTTGCCTTTAAGTAGAAGCCGTCAATTACTGGCCGAGTTGTCAGTAACGATTTTCGGCGTTATAAAAATGAGTAGCTCTTTTTTAGTTTCTTCAGAATTTGTTTTTTTAAATAAGAATCCTATTCCAGGCAAATCCGCCAAAAAAGGCACTTTATTAACTAATTCAGATTTACTGCCTTCAAATACCCCGCCTAGTACCACTGTCTCACCATCCATAACGTGGACATTAGTTTCAATTTCCCGCGTATCAATACCCAAGCCATCAGGCGTCTCAGCTCCTCGAGCGTCTTTGGATATTTTCAAATTCATGACTACGCTGCCACTGGGAGTTATTTGCGGGGTAACATCAAGTTGCAATACCGCATCAACTAATTGCGTTTGGGTACCGTTCTGGCTAACCGTTTTGTAAGGAATCTGCTCCCCTTGTTTAATTGTCGCCTGACAACGGTCAGAGGTCATTACTCTTGGATTCGAAACGATTTCTCCTTTGCCTTCATCTTGTAATGCTGATAACTCAAGATTAAGCACATAATCAGCGCCTCTGGCGAGAGTCATGCCTAGGGCTCCGTAAGGATTAGAAGCCGCCAAATCAACTAACGCATCATTTAGTACGGCAGTGCCATTGACACTACCGACGGTACCACCCACTGGATTAACCGACCCCACTGCTCCTGAGGTGCTGCCAAATTTAACATTCTTCCCTGCCACACCGAATCTAGTGCCTAACTCCTTCAAAAAAGAATTTGAAGCAATAACTATTCTTGACTCGATCATTACCTGTCTTACAGGCACATCCAATTTACGAATTAGCTTTTTAATTTCCTCTAACCGTTTAGCTGTTTCACGCACGATTAAAGTATTGGTCCTGGCATCGACAATTGCAGAGCCTCGTGGAGACAACATTCTAAGCTGATCGTTACCTCCGCCGCCGCCACCAGAATTACCTGCTCCAGAGTTCTGATTTTGCCCGGATTGCCCACCGCCTAATGAACCAGCACTGGAACTGGAAGAGCCACCGCTCATCGAAGAACTTGAGGACGAACCTGAACTACCCCCTGCTAAACTACAGCTTCCAAACGCACCGGTATCACGCCCATTCAATAAGTTTCTGAAGCTCTCAGCCTTCGCGTAATTAATTTTGACGTATTCAGTGACTAACGGGTCTAACTGCTCAACCACTTTTTCGGTTTCTTCTTGTTTCTTTTTATATTCTTTAATCTTATCCAACGGTGAAATCAAAGTAACATTGCCGCTTTCAAACTTACCTAACTCCTTGGTCATCATGATGAAATCCAGCGCTTCATCCCAAGGTACATCGTCTAATTTTAGGGTAATAGTACCGGACACATCATCACCGGCCACCACGTTTTGACCAGTAAATTCGGCAAGGATTGCTATCACGCTGCGTATTTCAATCTCCTGAAAATTCAATGACAAGCGGTTACCCGTATATTTAACCCGGGACCTATCCAATGCATCTTTTTCTTCGTTAGTTAATGGCCTAAATTCCACAGTTAGCAGTCCATCAGACTGAAATACTGAATAGTCATATAGGTTGTTTTGCATGGCAACCGTCATAGTGGTTTCCTGATTACTGGAAACCGTATCGATAAATTTAACTGGCGTTGCAAACTCTGAAACATCCAACCGCCTGGACATATTGGCTGACAATTGGGTATTTAAGAAATTGATAATTACCTTGCCGCCTTCTTCCTTAGAATTGACGATGGTATTAGGATTAGCAAGGTTGACAAGTATCCGTCCCTCACCTTTTTCACCCCGTTTGAAGTCAAAGCCG
>Ga0207968_100587_pt1 | contig 12940 bp, 10 predicted proteins | sample LakWasMet21_HOW5_2_FD_183867 | JGI IMG/M metagenome (GOLD analysis project Ga0207968, IMG submission 183867) | Freshwater sediment methanotrophic microbial communities from Lake Washington under simulated oxygen tension - Sediment Metagenome... | ecosystem: Environmental > Aquatic > Freshwater >...
ACCGGGAGTGAACTGCTGCTGTCCGCGCCGGGCATGGAGCCTCTGGGTTTGTCGTTGCTGCCTGCCGAGGGCGAATGGATGGATGTGACCGTCTGGCACGACCTATGCCGGGCACGCGCCGTTTCCAACGCGGCCGACCTTTGGTTTAGCCGGTTTTTAGGACAAAATTGCCGGCTGGTCTATCTGCCGGATCAATCGATTCGGCCGGTCGATCCGAATTATGGATCAAGTACGGATCATACCGCTTTTTCGGATGGCTTTCCGTTTTTGCTCGTTTCGGAAAATTCGTTGGCTGTTTTAAATCAGGAAATGGGCTTGAACCTGGCGATGGAACGCTTTCGGCCGAATCTGGTGATCTCAGGTTGCGCAGGCTACGAGGAAGATAGCTGGCGCGAAATACGGATCGGCGCGATCGATTTCCGCCTGCCGAAGCCCTGTTCGCGCTGCGCGGTGCCGACGATAGACCCTGCAACCGCGGAAACCGGCAAGGAGCCCTTGATCACGCTGAACCGGACCCGCAAATGGCAGAACAAGGTGTATTTCGGTCAGAATGCGCTGCACGATAACTGCGGCGAATTGGCGATCGGCGATAAGGTGCAGATCAAAACGACCGGGCCGAACCAGCCGCCATTGTGAAGTTTATCGGGTTCCAGCGCGCCGCGTGGGAACCCGAACCATTTTTACGCCGCAATAAACTGTTTCAAAATCTCCCCCGCATCGGCCATGCCCTTATGCAGATGCTGCTCGATCTCCCCCATCGTGATCTCGCCTTCGGTCTTGCCGGCCGCCCAGTTCGCGACTACCGCCAGCGCGGCATAGTCGATGCCGAGTTCCCGGGCCAGCGCCGCTTCCGGCATGCCGGTCATGCCGACCAGGTCGCAGCCGTCCCGCTCCATGCGGCGGATTTCGGCGGTCGTTTCGAGACGCGGGCCTTGGGTGCAGCCGTAGGTGCCCAGGGGCGAAACCTGGATATTCGCCTTCGCGGCCGCCTTGATCAGTCCGGTGCGCAGAGCTTGGCTGTACGGGTAAGTGAAATCGATATGGGTGACCGGATCGTCCTGATCCTCGAAAAAGGTATGCTTGCGGTCGTAGGTGTAATCGATGATCTGATCCGGAATTGCGATATGCGCCGGCCCCATCTCGGAGGTAATGCCGCCGACCGCCGCGACCGCGATGATCTGTTCGACGCCGAGCTGTTGGAGTCCGTAGAGGTTCGCGCGGTAATTGATTTTATGCGGCGGGATCGAATGCGGGTTGCCGTGCCGGGCCAGAAAGATCACTTCGCGGCCGTAGAGGTCGCCGGTCAGGAATTCGGCCGAGGGTCGGCCGTAAGGCGTGGCCACGGTGTCGCGCTTGACGATGGTAAGGCCTGCAAGCTGCGTCAGGCCCGTGCCGCCGATGATCGCGAGTCTGCTCATGCGTCGCCTTCCTTGCAGGCATAGATGCCGGCCGCGTTGCGCAAATAGCCCTTGTAGTCCATGCCGTAGCCGAACAGATAGCGGTTTTCGGTCTCGACGCCGACGAAATCGGCCCGGATCGGCTTCGCCCGGTCGAGCCTTTTATCGACCAGCACCGCGCTATAGACAGCCTCCGCGCCTTGTTCGAGGCAATGATCGACGATCGCTTTCAAGGTGATGCCTTCATCGAGAATATCGTCGACGACCAGCACGGTTCTGCCGTGCAGCGGTGTTGCGGGTTTCAAGGTCCATTCGAGCGTGCTGCCCATGATCTTGTTCTGATAGCGGCTCGCGTTGACCGCGTCGATCGTCAGCGGCATGGTCAGCCGGGTCAAAAGACGCCCGGCCGCGACGATGCCGCCGTTCAACACGCAAAGAAACACCGGATTGGTGCCGGCCAGTTTCTGGTTGATTTGCTCGGCCATTTGGTCGAGCGCCGCTTCGACTTCCTGTTCGCCGAATAATAAATCGGCCGTTTCTTGTACCTGTTGGATTTCGTTTAACATGAATGAAAAGTGTGGTTGATCTGATCGGAAATTTGCCGCCATTGTACCGAATTCAGCAGCTGTTCGCGGTTAAATTGCGGTTTGCCGCGCATCGCGGCGAGGCGGCTTTGGCGCTTCGGGTCGGGTTTGATCGGCAGCGCTTCCAGCGCCTGTTCGGCGGCTTCCGGATTATTGCAGACCAGCACCATGTCGCAGCCGGCGGCGAGTGCCATCTTGGCGCGCTCGGGGTAATCGCCGGCCCAGGAAGCGCCGGCCATGCTCAAATCGTCGCTGAACACCGCGCCGTTGAACTGTAATTCTCTGCGCAAAATCTTTCGAATCCAGAACGGCGAAAAGCCGGCCGGACGGTCGTCGGCGGCGGAAAAAATCACGTGCGCCGGCATCACGCCTTCGAGCCCTTCGGCGATCAGCCGTTTAAAAGGCAGCAAGTCCTTGGCTTTGATGCTGTCAAGGTCGCGATCATCGACCGGCAAGGCCAGATGCGAGTCGGGCGCGACCGCGCCGTGCCCCGGAAAATGTTTGCCGGTCGCGGCCATGCCGGCCGCGTGCATGCCTTTTTGGAAGGCCGAGGCCAGTGCCGCGGCGAGGCCGGGATCGGTCGAAAACGAGCGGTTGCCGATCACCTGGCTGATGCCGCAATCGACGTCGAGCACCGGCGCGAAGCTGAAATCGACGCCGACTGCAAGCAGTTCGCTGGCCATCAGCCAGCCGGCGGCTTCGGCCAGTTCCGGTCTTTCCGCATAGCGCGCAGCCGGCGGCAGGCGCGTAAAGCCGGTTTGAAAGCGCTGCACGCGGCCGCCTTCCTGGTCGACCGCGATCAGGATGTCGGCGCCGCGCGCCTTCCGAATGGCGGCGACCAAGGCCTCGACCTGTTCGGGGCTGGCGTAATTGCGCGCGAACAGGATCACCGCGCCGGTATTCGGGTGGCGGATCTTGTCGATTTCATGCGCGGCCAGGGTAAGCCCCTCGACATCGAGCATGACCGGGCCGAGGGATGGGGTCGTCGTCATGGTCTGGATTGATTATATAGTCGTAGGGTGCGCATTGCGCACCTGAATTAAACGTTCCGATGAGTTGGGCTTCAAAAGATAAATGAAGCTTACATGGCTTGATTCATCTTGAACAGCGTATAAAAATTCCGCGTCGAGATTTGGGCAATCTCTTCAAACGAGGTGTTGCGCAATTCGGCGATCTGCTCGGCGACATACCGCACATAGGTCGGGTAATTCGGTTTGCCGCGGAAAGGCACCGGCGCCAGGTAGGGCGAGTCGGTTTCGATCAGGAAGCGGTCGGCGGGCACTTTTTTCGCGACTTCCTTGATGTCCTGCGCGCTGTTGAAAGTCACGATGCCGGAGAACGAGATATAAAAGTTCAGGTCGAGCGCTTGCTCGGCGAATTCCCAGTTTTCGGTGAAACAATGAATGATGCCGCCGCAGCTTTCGGCGCCTTCTTCCCGCAGGATGCGCAGCGTGTCCTCGCGCGCTTCGCGGGTATGGACGATCAGCGGCTTGTTCAAGGCTTTCGCGGCGCGGATATGGGTCCTGAAACGGTCGTGCTGCCAGCCGAGATCGCCGCTGCTGCGGAAATTATCCAGGCCGGTTTCGCCGATGCCGATCACCTTCGGATGACTGCCCAGTTCGAGCAACTGCTCCAGCGTAGGCTCGAAGCCGTCATGCGCGTTCGGATGCACGCCGACCGTGGCCGAGAGCTGCGGGTGGTCCTTGACCAGATCGAGCATCGCAGGATACGCATCCATGTCGATCGAAATGCAGAGCATGTGCTCGATGCGATGGTTTTCCGCATCTTTCAGAAAGCAGGAAAAATCGTTTTGGTAAGGGCCGAGGTCGATGCGGTCGAGATGGCAATGCGAGTCGATAAGCATGGGGCTTGGGGTAAATATCTATCGGGAAAGAAAAAGCGCAGAGGTTCGGAAACGGGGAGGGCCGTCGCGGCATGGCTCCCGGTCTACAAAATACCGGCAAATGCTGCCGGTATCGGATGATATTTTACGCGATTGGGCGCGCGCCGTGTGTAAAAGTTGGTTTGCGTGTCTTACATCGTGTGCGTCGGTTTGTCCGATTCGAGCGCGCCGGCCAGATAGGTTTCGATCTTATTCCGCGCCTGGCCGCCGTCCTGATCGCTGAATTGCACGCCGATGCCTGAGGCGCGGTAAACGCCGCCGGGCGGGTTTTTCCAGATGATCTTGCCGGCGATCGGCAGCCGTTCGGTTTCTTCCATCAGGCTCAGCAAAATAAACACTTCCTGTCCCATTTCGTAAGGCCTCGTGGTCGGGATGAACAGGCCGCCGTTGGTGACGAAGGGCATATAAGCCATGTACAGCGCGCTTTTTTCCTTGATCGATAATGACAGAATGCCTTGCCGTGGAGTGGAGTCCGACATGATGATTAGCTCCGGTTGAGTTCAGACCAGTGAATTAAAATTTCTTCCAACATCATCTGTTTATTGATTTGGCTATCGAGCCGTTCGCGCGCAGCCAACAATAAATCGTACAACTGATAAAGGTCTCTCAAGTTTAGCCGGCCGGACAGTTCTTGCAAGGGAGCGCGGAGAGGGGAATCCTGCAACAGATTGCCGTCCGGGCGAAATTTGCATTTGATCAGGTCGATCAGCCAGGAGGTCAGCCAGGCGAGCAGCGAGGGGAGCGGTAGTTTCTGCCAGTCTTCCGCCACCGCGATCGGGCTTGCGCGGTGTTTGGCGATGTCGAGCCAGGCCTTGAAGCAGTCGCTGCGGGTGGTCAAGGCGCGTTCCTTTGCATAGTGCAGGGCGGCGAACGGCGCATTTTGGGCCAGCGTCGCCAAGGCTTCCGCATCGGCGATCGCCTGCGCCTTCAGCCAGGCCACGAGGGTTGCGTGGTCGGGCGGCGTGACGGCCAGGCGCTGGCAGCGGCTGGCGATCGTGACCGGTAATTTGGCGGGTTTGGCGCTGATCAACAGGATCACAGTGCGTTCGGTCGGCTCTTCGAGGCATTTCAAAAACGCATTCGCGGCCGGCCGGTTCAAGTGATCGGCCGGGTCGATGATCACGACGCGATAGGCGTCGTATTGCGGTTTGAGCTGCGTATCGACGATCAGTTCGCGAATCCGGTTGATGCCGATCGCTTTGCCGGGTTCGTCCGGGGCGACCGTGAACAGGTCCGGGTGGTTGCCGGCGGCAAACAGCTTGCAGCCGTGGCACTGGCCGCAGGCTTCGCCGTCGGCATTCGGCGCCTGGCAGAGCAGGGCGGCGGCGAAGCGTTCGGCCAGTTCGCGCTTGCCGAGGCCTTTGTTGCCGGTGATCAGCAGCGCCTGCGGGATGCGCTGTTGGCGGATATAGCCGCAAAGCTGGCGCCATTGGGCTTGCTGCCAGGGCAGTAACGGTTTCATCGCTGCAAGGCCGAAGGCGAGTCGGCGAGGGCAGCTTGTTTTCTGTTTTTCTTTGACGTTAACATAGTGCCCTTATAGTCGTTTTTTGTAACATAAACTGTCAAGCGGTTTGATGGTTTCATTGGAGGATGTGTTGAGAAAAATTATCGGCATTGCGGCGCCGGCCAGGTCGGGAAAGGATACCGTGGCGTCGATGTTGCTCCGGCATCGCAAGGTCGCCGCCTATGCGCTTGCAGACCCGCTCAAGATCGGCTGTCAGGCGCTCTTCGGCTTGACTGACGCAGAAACCTGGAACGACAGCATCAAGGAAAACAGGATTCCCTTATGGGGGCGTTCGCCGCGTGAATTCTTTCAGCATGTGGGTACGGACTGGATGCGCGCGCACAATCCGGAGCATTGGTTGATGCGGGCAGAGCGTGCGATTCACTCGCCTGTTAGCCAAGACAAAGGTTTAATGACGCCGTCGTTGCAAGACGCCAAGGCGCCGTTCAAGCTGGCCGCGCAAGCCTTCTTCGACCTGTCTTGCCGGCAAACCTGGGATACCAACGTTTCCGATACGATGGACCCGTTCTGGAACTTGTCGCCCCGGCAAATGTTTGATTTGATCGAAGCCTTGGCCCTGACGGATTTCCCGGATTATTTTGCACGCCGAGCACAGCGTCCGATTGCCGAGCCGACCAGGGGCGTACCTTTTTTGGAGGCAAGCGAGGTGATCATCATCAAGGACATACGCTTCGAGAATGAGGCCGATTTCCTGCGCCGCCATAACGGAACTCTCTGGCACATCGTTCGAAATGACGCGCAAAAAGTCAATGCGCATGCATCCGAGCTGGGCATCGCAATCGGGGAAAAAGACGTGGTGATTTACAACAATGGCACGCTTGAGCAACTCGCCATCGCGGTGGAAAAGGAGTGGCGAAACCACCGCTACGATGATGCCTTAACCAACGAGTAAACTGTAAAGCTCTGGGTTTTCGATCCGGCGGCTTCAAAAAGTCAGCCTCAATTGGATCTGGCATTGATAGGAAAAAGTCGACCCCAATCCGTCTAGTGACTCTCTTTCAGGGTCGACTCAATGTCTCAAAGGTTTAAACAATATGCTCCCAGTCTATTTTATTAGGCATCGGGTTTTCTTTTTCCGGCCCAATGTCCGGGCTCTTTAATTCCTCGGGACATTGCTCACTCTTTTTCGTCTCGTTGACCAGGTAATTTTTAGCTTCTTGGGTGCCAAACGCGATGCCTTTCTTTGCGGCATCAAGATCGGGATAGATTGTCTTTCCTACGACCCCCCATAAGGCGAGGATCATCATCACCATGGATAAAAAGGGCGCAGACACCATTAAAAATTTGATCAGTCCAAATAATAGATGTCTAGTCATGGTTGCCTCCTCCTGTAAGCGTACTGGTCATTTTTACCATAAATGATCCATAAAATATAGTCGTACTGCTACCGAGATCTCCGATAATTTATGCCGATTCTCCCACAAATCAATTGATGAATAGCGTAAGCTTAATGCAATCTTTATGAATTTGTTCGTAAATATCAGATGAAAAAACTCTTTAGGGCAATCTTTAAACTGTTACGTCTCGGGAGGTAATCATTGATGCATCATAAAGAAAATTTTTTTATTAAGTTTATGAGGTTGGCGGGCCCTTTTTGGCGTTCCAAAAACCGCTTAATCATAGGGGTAGAGACTGTCTTGCTGATTGGTCTGACGGTGATGCAAATTGAACTGGCAGTCTATATTACCCAATGGAATGCAGATCTTTTTGATGCCATTGAGCAGCGATCAATGGCTGGCGTAAAAAACCAGGCCGTCGTATTGATGCTGATTTTCATTGGCGGCATCACTATCGCTACAGTCCATTTAATCGTCAAACGGCGCTTATTGATTGGTTGGCGGACATGGCTAACCGAAAAAGTCATTGCCAAATGGATTGAACAAGGCCGCCATTATCAGATTACCTTTTTATCCCAAAATGACCATGACAATCCGGACGGCCGCATCGCCGAAGACATTCGTATTGCGACCGAAGACGCTATAGCGCTAAGTCATTCATTGTTTTACTGTTTACTGATGTTGGCGAGCTTTACCCCTATTCTTTGGGGCATCTCCGGAAGAGTGGTATTTGAGTTCGGCAGCGTTTCGATTCCGGTGATGGGATACTTGGTCTGGATTTCGATCAGCTACTCAATCTGCGCTTCGATTTTTGGCTGGTGGATGGGTAAACCGATGACATCGGCCACGCATACAAGACAAACCCAAGAGGCTAATTTTCGGCACGACCTGATCGATATCCAGAATCATTCTCAAGCTATCGCACTGATTCGCGGCGAGATCAACGAACAAGAGCGGCTACTCGATTCGTTTCAAGCGATTATCGCGTCCTATGCCGAACAAACGACAGCTTGGATTAGGATTCAGATATTTACTTCCGGCTACTCGGTCGCCTCTATGGCTTTGCCGATTTTAGTCGCATCGCCTCGTTATATCGCCGGCGCCATTTCATTGGGGATGTTGATTCAATCCGTCCAGGCCTTTCAGCATATGGTTTCCGCTTTGTCCTGGCCGGTCGACAACATGGCCCAAATCGCCAAATGGCGAACATCGGTCGAGCGGGTTTTAGGGCTCATGAATGCACTTGATCATCTGGAACGTGACATTTCCGATCTGAATTCACAGCAAATCCATGTCAATGAGGCCAATGTTTCGGCGCTAAAGTTCAAAAACATCAGGCTGGAAGGCCAGGAAGGCGAAAAACTTTCCATCGTTGTCAATCATGAAATCAAAGCGGGCGAGCATGTGCTGATTGCCGATCAAGCCAACAATGGAGCCAAGCTGTTTAAGGCGATTGCCGGTTTATGGCCCTGGGGATCCGGCCAAATTGAAGTTCCGGCGGGCCAATCGACATTCTTTATGCCGCCCAAGCCCTACCTGCCTGCAAAGTCGTTATTTGAAGCCATTTGCTACCCCAAAACCAAGGCGGCGTTTGACCTGGCCGAGGTAGAAAAAAAGCTTGAGCAAGTCGGCCAAAAAGCCCTTATCCATCAACTGAACCGAGTCGATGCCTGGACAGATGTGCTGTCAAATGAACAGCAGCAGTGTCTAGGCCTGGTGCGTGCGTTACTGCATCGGCCGCAATGGATTTTCGTGCAGGAAGCCCTCGACTCACTGCCCCCCGATGACGAGGCGAAAATGCTCAAATTATTGGCCCACGAATTACCTCATGCGGGCATTCTGACGATTACGCATCAACCGGCCGCCCAGGCTTTTCATCAACGGAAACTCAAGCTTTAGAAAGTGCAGATACTGCCAGTAAGCGCATTGAAAAGTTCAAACGCTTACCGTTTCAGCAACGCTTCAAACTGCGCAATCGGTGTGGGTCTGTCGAACAGGTAGCCTTGAAAATTTATGCAGCCATTGTTCAGGAGGAATTGCCGTTGCTCTTCCGACTCCACTCCTTCGGCAATGACATTCAAGCCCAGGCTTTTCGCCATCGCAATGATCGTGCGTACAATCGCTTGGTCGCTGCTGTCGTCGGCAATATCCCGAATGAATAACCGATCGATCTTGAGTTGATACAACGGCAATTTCTTGATGTATTGCAGTGAGGAATAGCCTGTACCGAAGTCGTCCAACGAGAATCGGACGCCGATTTTGCCCAAGGCATTCATGATGGCAATGGCCTCTTCAATATTTTTGAGCAATAAGCTTTCGGTCAGTTCGAGCTTGAGTAACATCGGATTGATGGCATGGCCTTCGATGACGGTCTGCACTTGCGTCACGAAATCGGCCTGAAAAAACTGTTTGGCGCTGACATTAACCGATAGCGAGAGGTCCCGGCTGGCAGGCTGTTGCTGCCATGCCTTGAGCTGGGCGCAGGCGGCTTTGAGCACCCATTGCCCGATGAGTAGAATGGCGCCGGTTTCTTCTGCCAGCGGGATAAATTCCTTGGGAGGCATCAGGCCGCGCACGGGATGTGACCAGCGAATCAATGCCTCGGCTCCCAAGGGGCGACCGGCGCTATCGACCTGCAGTTGGTAATACAGTTCGAATTGCCGGTTATCAAGGGCTTTTCGCAACTCGTCTTCCAGCAAAAATCGGTCAGAGATGATGCCCTGCATCTGCGGGTCGAAGAAACGGAGCGCATTGCGGCCTGAGGTTTTGGCCTGATACATCGCAATGTCCGCCTGCTTGAACAGTTCCTCCGGCGGGCGATCGTGACCGTTAAACAAGGTGATGCCGATGCTCGGCGTGCTGACATAATTGTGGGTAGCCAGTTGATAGGGCTGATTGAGGGCGGCGAGCAGTTTGGAGCCAATGTGTTCGGCCTGCTGTGCCGCCGCAAGCGATTGTTCGCCAAGCTCTTGCAGCATGATCACGAATTCGTCCCCTCCGAGCCGAGCCACGGTATCGCAAGCGCGGACGCCAGCGCTAAGGCGCTCGGCGACCTGTTGCAGGAGCAGGTCGCCCATATCGTGGCCGAGCGTATCGTTAAGGGTTTTGAAGTTATCCAGGTCGATAAAAAACAGCGCACCTTTTCGGCCATTGCGATGGCTGGTAGCCAGCGCCGTTTTCAAACGATCCTGAAGCAGGCGCCGGTTGGGCAGCTTGGTGAGCGGGTCGTAAAAGGCGAGACGTTCGATTTCCTCGGCGGCGGCTTTTTTCAACGTGATATCCATATGCGTGCCTACATAATGGGTCACGATGCCATGTTGATCTTTCACTGCGCTAATGGTCAGATAGTCCAGATAAATTTCACCATTCTTTCTCCGGTTCCAGACTTCACCCTCCCAACTGCCAGTCGCCGCGATGGTCTCCCACATGGCGCTATAAAAATCCTGAGGGTGACGGCCTGACTGGAATAGACGAGGATTCTTGCCGATCACTTCGTCCGCGGGGTAACCGGTAATGTCGGTAAACGCTTTGTTCACCCGCAAAATATTTTTGTCGGCATCGGTGACTTCCATGCCTTCCTGGGCTTCAAAGACCGTGGCCGCGATGCGGAGCTGATGCTCGGCCTGTTTGCGCTCACTGATGTCGATGAAAGTACCGATTGCACCGGTCGTCACACCGTCGGTAACAATCGGCTGCGACCAGTATTCCACCGGCAGGGCGGTCCCGTCTTTACGCCAGAACACTTCATCGGCAACATGAACCTCCTGTTGGTAGCGGAAAGCGGCATACATCCGGCATTCCGCGGCAGGATAATGACTGCCGTTGGGATAGGAATGGTGAATGAGTTCGTGAATGGGCTTGCCGATGACTTCGTCGGCAGTTTCGTAGCCCAGAATCCGCAGAAATGCCCGATTAACGAAGGTGCAATTTCCCTCGGTATCGACGCCATAGGCACCCTCGGCCAGCGAATTGAGCAGCGAATACATTTTTTGATGCGATTCGCGTAGCTCACTCTCTGCGCGCTTACGCTCGGTAATGTCTTCTTTGATCGCGAGATAATGCGTGATGCGCTGATCCGCCTGTTGTACAGGGGAAATCAAGGCAAACTCGATGTACTCGCTGCCATCCTTGCGTCGATTGACAAACTCGCCGCTCCAGGATTTGCCCAGGCTCAATGCCGTCCACAGATCGACATAGGTTGCGGCGGGGGTTTTTCCGGATTTCAAAAACCGTGGGTTCCTCCCGAGCACCTCGTCACGGCTGTAACCGGTCGTTCGATAGAAGGCTTCATTGGCAAATTCGATATTGGCGTCAAGGTCGGTAATCACGATCAAGCTGGGGCTTTGCTGTACCGCAAGCGACAGTTTTCTCAGCGATTCCTCGATCAGCCTGCGCTCGGAGATATCCTGCACCGTCCCTTGCGAGCGCAGAGGCTTGCCATCCGCGTCGAAATCGATTTTACCGCGCGCATGTAACCATTTGATGCGGCCATCGCGCGTGAGCAGGCGGTAGGCCATATCGAATGGGGTGCGGCTGTTCAGGGTTTCAGCGTAGGTTTGCCGTACCGCATCCCGGTCGGCAGGATGAATGGCGTCCAGGAAGGCTTGATAAGAGGCGGAAGTTTGACTGGGGTCGATTTCGAGCAAACGGAACATTTCATCGCTCCAGCTCACTTCATCGTTCGATAGGTCGAGACGCCAGCTGCCCACATTGGCGATGCGCTGCGCATCCATCAAGCTGCCCGTGCTGGCGCGCAGATCTTTTTCCACCGCGAGCCGTTCAGCTTGAAGCACGGCAATCAGCAAGCCCGTCAGTGCCGTGGTCGCCATATAGATCCATAACAGCAACAAGCTGCTGCGCACATCGGGCAGGATAAACCCCCCGTGTCCTATCGCGGTACCCCAGGCCGCAAATACCGAAAACCCCAATCCCGCCAAGGCGGCGCCGGTATTGCCGAAACGCAATCCCGCCCAGGTGACTAAAGGCAGGGTTAGGAAAGCCAGAGGCAAGGAATGGCCGATTTCCTGATAATCGTAGAGAAGCGTAAACCAGGTGATGAACGTCGCGGCCACAATCCAGCAGAAAAATTCCGTGCCCGCCCGGTTCAGGCGATGCAAACTTTCCCGGCTCAAGGTCAGCAATAACGGCGCCGCCAACAGCACGCCGATGGTGTCGCCCAGCCACCAGGAAAATATCGCGAAGCCTGCGGCATCCCAAGGCTGCATTCCGGCCAGAGAGAGGCTGGCAACGCCGCCTAATGCGGAAAACGTCATGCCGACCGCAGCCGCCACGACGAGCGCTCCGACATCTTTTTGACGATCGAGGGCCTGATGAAAGCCAACATGCTTCAGCCAGCCGGCGGATAAAATCGGGCCAAGCGTGTTGCCTGCCGCAATGGCGACTGCCAGATACCAGGGAGAACCCGCCGATAAGGTGACTAGAAACGCACCCAGGCAGATGCCAGGCCAGACGGTCCAGCCCCAGCGCAATAAGGCCGCCACTGCAATGCCTGTCGGCAGCCAAACGAGTGTGATATGGGTGCCGACAAAGGGTAATTTGAGCCCGAACCAGCCCGCCGTGACGTAGGCAAGGGCCAGGAGTAGCAGTCTCGTTATGTGCTGTCGCATTAGCTAATTACTTATTAATGATATGCGGTAGTTTAAAGTAATTTTAAGATTTTGCCGACACTCGGCAATTCGCTTCGATTGTTTTAACTAATAGCCATGGATCAATGATAGCATTTCAGGAAGCGGCCCAGTTCCTGTCTGCGAAGAGGGTGAAAGCATAACAGCTAAAGTCCGGTTTTGAATACGGGCTAAAAACTTGTACGTCCACAACAGCCACGAGGGTTTAAAAGGGGGGGGGCTGGCGCAGCGACAGAATGGGGGGGGAGGTTCAAGCGCCGAGATTCCTGGGCAGCCAACAATGCAGGCCGCAACCCTTGCGTACTTGCCAGAGACTAAGGAATTCCGATTTTATTGATTGGTCAGCAATGCTGCCGAGGCTTGGTATCCGGCGCGGCGAATTGGCCCGCGTCGGATACTCTTATTTTTTCTGTTTCTGAAAGAGCTCGACCGCATGATTGTGGTCTTGCAGGGTCGATGAAAACACATGCGTGCCGTTGCCCTTCGCGACAAAATACAGGCTGTTGCCGGCATCGGGGTGCAGGGCGGCATGTATCGCCTCGCGTCCCG
>Ga0207968_100591_pt1 | contig 12923 bp, 19 predicted proteins | sample LakWasMet21_HOW5_2_FD_183867 | JGI IMG/M metagenome (GOLD analysis project Ga0207968, IMG submission 183867) | Freshwater sediment methanotrophic microbial communities from Lake Washington under simulated oxygen tension - Sediment Metagenome... | ecosystem: Environmental > Aquatic > Freshwater >...
CATGAACCTCACCTACAACATGCGGCGGTTTTGCACTCTGCGCAGGATAGCTACGCCTTGAAGAGACAAAACAGGGCTATAAAGCTCTGAAAAACGCAAAAAACCTAAATTTGTGCCTAAAAATTGATCTTAGATGGTGTTTGATGGCTCGAATGATGCGGTTCTTGAATTTTTAGAGGTTCCCTAATGAATGGGGGGCAAACCCAGAACAGACATTTTTATTGGGCCTTGATGCGCACAGGTTTTGCCTTAGAAAGGGGCCCATCTTTTCCGTGCAATAGGGACGCCACGTAAAACAACTGTATTACGATAGCCCAAAAACCCTTCTTGTGGGGTCAACAAAACTGACGCCAAATGGCGGCAGGTGACACGACTGCTTGTTCTACCCCTTTCTGTAATGCCCTCTTAATAACTCACCTTAAAGGTCGGGCTGTCTTCCGGTCGGGTCTTGCGGTGATCGTAAATTCGGGTCGTCGCGATGTTCGCGTGGCCTAGCCACTCCTGCACTTTCGCGATGTCGGCCTGGTGGTCGAGCGCATTGGTCGCGGCGGTGGCCCGTAAAGAGTGCGCGCCGATTTCAAAACCGAGCCTGCCGGAATAGGCCCGCACGAGTTTATAGACGCCGTCAGGGGTGATGCCTTTGCTGCCGTTGCTTTTCGTATTGTGACTGACCGGCCGGAACAGGGCACCGCTTTCGTCGCCGCCATGCCCAGCCCGCTCCAGATAGTCATGAATCAACCCGCCGGCGGCCGGATGCAGCGGCACATAGCGGGTCTTGCCGCCTTTGCCGGCCACTTTCAGATGCGGCACGCCGCGTCGTTCCTGCTTGAAGTCCTTCACCTTCAGCTTGCACAGTTCCTCGCGCCGCAACGCGTGATAGAGCAGGGTGGCCAGGATCGCCTTGTCTCTCAAGGTACGTAGTGAATCGCCATCCGGTGCCGCCAACAGTTTTCGCGCCTGGTGGTCGCCCAAGGCCGGGGTCCGACCTTCTTGGCTGTCCTGCTTCGGCCGTTTGACGCCTTTGACCGGGTTATGGGTCACCGCGTTTTTTTCACACAGATAATCGAACAGCGACGACAACGCGGAGAGCCGGTGCCGAATCGTCGTGCCGTTCAGCAGCCGGTCACCTAAATCGTCCCGCCAGGCGATAACATGCGCCCGGGTCACCGTCCGAAACTCGTCCGGTTTCTGGATCCCGGTAAATTGCATAAAGTCTTTGATCGCGTTTTCATACGCGCGGCGGGTACATTTATTAGTCAGGTTTGCGAACCATTCGACCTCCGGCGGCACGTCGGCCAGGCGTAAAAAATCTTCGGCGGTCAGCAGCCGACCGGCGGACGGGATGATTTGAATGTCGGTCATGGCAAGAGCCGTGTCAGATTGATGAAGTCGCGCACGGACACAATCTTCGTGCCTTCGTAACGTGCCAGTGCGAGCAGGTGCGGCTTATCGCCGGTAACCAGGTAATCCGCTTCACCGCCCAGCGCGAGGGCCAGCAAATAATTATCGTCTGGATCCGGCGATACCTCAACCGAGGGCAGGTTCTCAATCAAAACGGCTAGCTCGCGCAAATTATTGATCAGACGGCCTGCCAATGACGGCTTGAGGCGGGCACTGATTTTGGGATAGCGGGTCACGCGCATCAACTCTTCCAACTGCAGGTCGGCCGTCAACAGATCGAAACGTCCGCGCCGCCACTGGATGATTAGTTGGGCGGGCAGGGACGTTTCGATCAGCAACGCGCTGACCAGGACATTCGTGTCCAGCACCACCCGCATGTCAGGCTTCTGGCTTCGATGGATTGGCCAGCGTGGGGCGCCGCTCGTGCCGGACGGCTTCGGTGGCTTCGTCAATCAGGTCCTGCAGCGCCTCGGGGCCGAGATCACTAAACGCAGCGCGCGTCTCGTTCAGCGCTTGCTCGAACACCCGCCAACGCACGGCCTCCTCAATGAATTTGGACAGATCGCCTTTTTTGAGCCCGCGCTGGGCGAGCAGACTACGCACCGCGATGTCGGTGTCTTTCGAGACCTTGACCGTCCAGCGCGTGGTGTTGTCGGGAGTTGCCATCGGCTGCCTCTTTAATAAGCGTTTATATGTTTAGCTGTTTAGCTGTTTAGCTGTTTAGCTGTTTAGCTGTTTAGCTGTTTAGCTGTTTAGCTGTTTAGCTGTTTAATAACATAGCATGCTATGCGGATAAATGCGAACGGTTTTTAGGCTGCTTTTTACTCTTGATAAAACAGGTTATCAAGAGTAAAACGCCGGGGGAAGGGGGGGAAATTTTCTACATTATTTGGCGTCTCAGGAATCGACCTTCTTGCTTGCCTTGAAAAGGCCTATTTTCGTCTTGTTCCGGCTCTAGGCGTGCCCTTGTTCCATAAACTCCCTTTTTTGAAAGGGGCGTCAGCCTCAGGGATGGGCGTTGGGAGAGGGCGTGGCATTTTTATCGAGGGTAACATCTGGCAAAACATCCATCTCCATTGAGGCCAGCCCTTTCAAAAGGATCGGCGGTCGGTCAGGAAACTCGGCTACCAGTCGCAATTCACCTCCCATCGCCTTCACATAACTGCGCAAGGTCGAGAGCAGTAAGTCACTTCTTTTTTCCAGGCGAGAAACGCTTTCCTGCCGGACACCCAGCACTTCGGCAAGATGTTCCTGCGTCAAGGCCAAAGCCTGCCGTAAATCGCGCAGGGATTTTTCTTCGGCCACCAGTTCTGCCGTCATCGCCGCGATTTTTTCCCGGCGTTCCAGGCTTAAAGACGCCATTTTGTCTTTTAACGTTGTTGTCATTGTCATCTCCTTTCCCGCTCAAGATGGGCTATGTGATCATCAAACCGGGCATCTGCCTTCTGAATCAGCTGCCGATAAAACCGTTTCTCGCTGCCGCCTGATTTATCGCCGCCCAACAACATAATCGCTTCACGTTTGGGATCGAAAGCGAAAGCAAACCGCCACACGCCACCGTCGGCATCGAACCGGAGTTCTTTCATGTTGGCGTGCTTCGAACCTTTGAGGGTATCCACGCGCGGGCGATTGAGCTGGGGTCCAAATTGCTCCAGCAACCCGGCATGCGCCAATAAGCTGTCCTGCACTTCCTCCGGAAGTTCACCGAACTCGGCATCGAAGGCATCATGAAATTTAACGGTCCAAGTCATAGATTGATTATGCCTAGCAAAACATATGCAGTCAAGGGCATATTATGTGAATGAGAATGACTTTCATCTGGGCAATTTTCTACATTATCTGCCGTAGCTTTTTTGGGATTATTTGGCGCCTTAGGATTCGGTTTTCTTGCTTTGGGTATAGCGCGCTCAAACTCCGCCAGGGCCGCGAAGAGATGGAAGACCAACTTCCCTACGCTCGTGGTTGTATCGATGGCTTCGGTAACGCTCTGAAGTCCACCGTCCAGGCCTTCAAGCGGCTCAACCTTTTCAATCAGGTGCTTGAGCGAGTGGCCAAGCCAGTCCAACCGCCAAACCACGAGGTTTTTTAAAAAGATATATTATGTATTGACAATGTACGCACATATCGGCTACATGAAGAATATAATTTTTAATTATGGAGGCCTCGATGCCATCATTCTAGACAAACGAAAGCAGCGGTCAAACACGCGACGTCAATATCAATATCCGCGCGAAGCGCAGGCAACGTGACCTGATTGATCAGGCCGCCGCGCTGCTCGGAAAGTCGCGCTCGGACTTTATGTTGGAAAGCGCCTGCCGGGAGGCCGAAGACGTGTTGCTGGATCAGCGCGTGTTTACGCTTGATGCGGAAGCGTACGAGAAATTTATCGCTCTGCTGGATGCGCCCCCCAGCGACAATCCCAGGCTGCACAAATTAATGACAACCCCAGCTCCGTGGGAGCTGTAATTTGCCTGATTCACGAAAATGGCGTGCGCCGGAAGCGTTGACGGCCGATCACGATGTTTCCGGTTTCGACTGTGGCGAGGCAGTGCTTGATCTGTGGTTGAAACGCACGGCGCTACGCAACGAAAGGCACAATGCTTCGCGTACCCATGCGCTTTGCGTCGAGCAGCGGGTGGTTGCCTGCTACTGTCTCTAGACAGGATCGATTACCAGCGAACTGACGCCAAGCCGTATGCGCCGCAACATGCCGGACCCTATTCCGGTGATGGTGTTGGGACGTGTGGCAATTGCTCTGGCTTGGCAGCGCCAAGGCTTCGGTAAAGCCCTGTTGCACGATGCGATTTTGCGCGCGCTGCACGTTTCCGAAATGATCGGCGTCACGGCGCTGATGGTTCACGCTCTCTCCGATCAGGCTGTGCAGTTTTATCAAGCCCAGGGCTTTCAGCCATCGCCGATGAGTCCCCGCACTCTCTTTCTGTTGCTTCAAGACATCCGCAAAACCATATGACAGATCAAAACGACCCGCAAAGCATACTTTCGCTTGTTGACGCCGAAATGGCCGCCATCGAGGCACTGGACGAGGCGCTGATAATGGAAGTCGTCGGGGTGACGATGGCTTTGGATGAACTCCGGAAAGCCTTGGATGTGCTGGAAGCCCGTCTGGATGAACGGGCGTTTGAAGAAGCCTCCCAGGTCGGCTATCAGGACGTGGCGCATCATTTTGTGTATCTGCAAAGAACCTTAGCCGGGCTCCAGACGGCCGCGCAGCAAAAGGCTGCGCTGATCAGTACGCTCGCGCAAGAAGCGAACGCGGCCTATGAAAACGTGGCGCCTTATGTCGAGGAGAAGATGCAGTCGGCCCTTAAAAAGACTGAAACTATTACACTTTCGGCGGAGGATCAGCGCCTCTTCGTCGAAACGTTGCTCAACCCGCCCGAGCTATCCGAAGCGCTTCAGCGTGCTGTCCAGAAACATCGGGAGTTGTTTGGCGATAATAAACCATCACCTTACCCACGTGGTCATCAAAAGCCCTAATTTCTAATTCTGTAAAATCCGCGATCCCCTTTGTCTGTTAGCTTGGTTGGAAGCGCGGAAAAAATTCGTCGAATGGTCGGAGGGTTCTTCGGCCCCATCTGAAAAGCTCAAGGTCATGGCGAGCATGATTTTTCAGCCTAACGGCTCTCCAATCCATACTGTAATCCTGGACCATTGATCCAGTATTAATGCAGGTTTTGCGGTTTCAAGAAGTCGCCATAGGCGCACCTGCTCATCAGGTTCCGGTAGCCAATCGTCGAGGATGATCGAATGCTCGAACGACTGACGGGCAACAATGGCCGTCAGAACCATATCGGCGATTGCCCGGTAATGATCGGCGGCGTAGATCGGCCCGGGCGGCAGCTCCAAGCGATAGGGTTCCAAGCGTGCCCGCGCATCGAAAATACCTGCATCGCCCAACAGGGGCTTGGTATTCAGCAAGTCGTCGCCAGCGAGCTGGTACGGTCCTGGCGGACGACCGGCAGTCCCTTCGAAGGTCTCGGAAAAATTCCAGTCGCCCGCCCCCTCGAGCGCCGGGATGTTCAGTGCCGTTAAGCCGGTCAGATAGTGGTCTTTTGTGGTTTGAAGGAATGAGGGTATTTTAGGGGTTAAAAAATCACGACTCAGCCCTCGGCCGCACCACGCTCCTGATGGCATCCCGCATCACTGCCTGGGTCCCTTCAATTTTCCAGAGCAGCGCTCGAATAGTAGACTCCCCAAACTGCGCGGTTCTGACATCGTTGGCAAGCCACAATTTGAGCAAGCCGCCCAGCCGGCCTAAATCGCCGTTAATTCGCATCTGGTCATCAATCTTCTCGCCATCGACAACGCCCTTGAGTTCATAACCGAGTCCAAGGGTCAGCAGGTACGACGACAGCGGCAGTCCAACTGCGAGCAGCGTTGGACTCGATCGGTTGCCGCTCTTCGGGTAGGCAATAGACCTTGATCGGGGGACTGTTTTTTCTTGTGGTTGGTTTTCTCTCTTCCATAGGTCAATCGCTTTTTCCGGCGGTAGCCGGTGCCTAGCAGAGCAGGATTCCCGTTGAGCACCCAGTGCGAATAAGGGAAGTGAAGTAGGAACCCGGTTTACCGGTGGGCCTACTTCACCTATCTTGCCCGCCTTTCGGCGTAGTTTACTGTGGGGATACAGGTCTGTAATCCGATGATAAACCTATGCCAACCCAATGGAAAATAAAAAAACCGCGGAATCCAGAAATTTAACGCATTTCCCGACCAGTTTCCGCACGAAATACACGCGAAATACAGCGGTTTCCTTATGCTTTCCACATACCCAAAGTCATCGTTTTGTCGAACGCTGACAGTAGCGTTATAATGTGTACACTTAAGTACACAAAGAGGGCGTTATGGAAACTAAAGTGGGTGTGAAAGAGTTCCGGGCACATTTGCCTTCCTATCTGGAATCCGTGTCGCCAATCACGATCACCCGTCACGGGGAAACCATCGGCTACTACATTCCGGCACATCGGAGTCGCAACCAAGAAGAGCTGGATGCACTCAAACAAGCGGCGGCGAAATTGGAAGCGATGATGTCTGATTTAGGTGCCTCGGAAGAGGATATTGTGGCCGATTTCAAAACGCGTCGAGCGACTGACAAGCAATGAGTCACCAAGCACTGGTGCTTGACGCTAACATTCTTGTCCGGGCAGTGCTGGGTCAGCGCATCTTTAAGCTATTAGATCAATACCACGGTACAACGGCCTTCTTTGCGCCCGACGATGCTTTTGCGGATGCCGGGAAATATCTCCCGCCCATCTTTGCGGCACGAGGCCTCGATTGGGTAGTCGGCGCTGCCGTACTGAGCCGATTGCCCACATCGGTGCAGTGTATTGAATTTGATGTCTATTGCGAATTCGAGGCCAAAGCAAGGAAACGATCCGCAATATTCGTGACTGGCCGGTGTTAGCTACAGCGCTAGCATTAGATTGCCCCATATGGACGGAGGATCAAGATTTCTTCGGCAGCGGCGTGCCACATAGACCACCCGCACCGTGACGATGTATTTGGTCGGCGCTGAGTGATTCGCCGTTCTCGGCTAATGTGGTCCCGAAAAACGGATGTAATCAGGTCCAGGGATTTATGTTACCGGGCCGCTACAGATAAGAGCCTTGCAAAAAATTCGCATGTATTAGCTTTTACAGGCTCCAGATCATACGGTGCCTCGACAACATGTAATACATGTTTACTTCTTGCTAAGCGCTTAGCGGTAATTTGAATTTAACAACATATCCGATAAATTCTTAACCGCCACGAAAAATCCTAACCCAAAACCAAAGCTCAAAGGCGCCGCCTATAACAAACGCAGCCCCGCCTAAAGTCGAATAGCCGAGCGTGTAAAACGCCAAGGCAACCAGCAGAAGAGCGGCCGTGATGAGATGGTATTTCATTCCTTACCTCAATACCTTTGCCATTTCGCTGAGATCAAAATGTTTATTAAAAATATTTTAATAAACAATGCTTTACTTTAATTACTTAAAGTTATGTAAAGTCGTTTGTTAAGAGTTTCGTGTGGAACAATTGCCACAATGGTCATCCGCTCTTCGCGGACGCGGGCTCGATAATTACCTCAACAGTCCCGCCAAATAACGGGGCAATTTGCTCAAGACGACCCTTAAGGCTTTGAACCGCCGGTTCAAGCGTGCGATCATTATCAGATGATTCCCTGGCGTATTTATTCATTTCTACAAGTGCCTGCGCCTGTTCTTCCGGCGAAAAAGACGTCCATATCGCCTGATCGCTCTGAAGAACTTGGAAATCGGTTTGTTCAACAGAAAGAATTTTAGGGTGCGGTAATTTAACGATGGTATGCAAATTGAACCGATCTACAGTTATTGCTGTGTTCTGATTAAGATCGAAGCCAATCTTGAGTTCATACCGTCCTTGTAGCGTAAGTTTGCTTTGAATCGGCCACCTGCCTCTGGTCGCCGCATATTGAATTAAAACGGGCTGTTTTATGGTTGTCACCTCCAGCACCGGTTCCTTCTCTAAGGTAAAAACCTGATACGGGGCGTCTTTAATACCCAAAATCTCAGCGACCGCCGTGCGAAATTGGGCAGGCTGAACGATATAACGCCAACCCAAAAATACAATTGCAATTAAACAGAAGAGCCCAATTACTGCCCGAATCACTTTATCAATGAGTTTCAAGTTGCTCTCGCTAATCGGGTAAGTAAAGTCAGGGTGTCTTGCTGGTCGCGGGCTTACTTCTATACGCCCGGAGGCGGAGAATGATGAATTCAGATTAACATCCTTCCCCCTTCATTCGGTAATTTCACCTTTCGACCACCGCATTACCGTATTCGCCACATTGACGGCGAAACCTTTGATTATACGTTCTCTCTCCTGGACGACGCCGACCAGACCTACGACGCCGAAAAGCAACCCACCCCCACCATAGTCGGCTCCGTGGCTCTCAAACCGAAGCAAGGTAGCGCCCTTTGCATCTTTGAGCTCGAACCTACCCTTAAGCACCATTTTTCCGGCTCCGAAGCTGATCAGCGCCCGCAAAGCCTTATTCCCTTCGTCATACTCCGTTACGTTGCCAGTCAATGTAAGAGCGTTTTCTGGCTGTTGTGCGGAAGCAGTAAGGACGTTGTCGAAAACTTTTTCATCGACAAGATACTCCACAAATTCTCTGCGAAAGTCCGGCTCTAGCGACTTCCAACCTGGATTATCAGACGTGATCTCTCCCAAAACAAGTACACGCGCATCCATTGGCTTGGGTAGATTGATATCCGGCTTTTGCATGACGGTTATGCTGCATCCGGCAGCGAGAACAAGCAAAATAGCAACCGTTATGAGAAGATGCTTCATGTAAAAATTACTACTCTGCTTTCTGCGCTGCATGCCCTTTTTCCTTCAGCCAAGCCTTGAATTCAGACGGCTTGATCTTCGGCTCAAGCTGTTTGCGCAGCCAGGCTAAAAACGGCATGCGCTCCAATTTGTCGCGAAACTCCGCCGTTTCGGCATTGTACGACTTCGCCTTTTCGGCCCCCGCTTCGTCGATATAGCGCTGGACCCATCCGCGTTTGTCATCGATCGACAGGGCGTTTACTGACTCGTTGGCTCGCTCGCGCAAATACTCGGCTTCGAGTTCTGCCCGGCGCGTCTCCTGCGCCTTGCGCTTCTCTTCCTCGATTTTCCCCTGGGCTTCCTGCTCTTTCTTTGCCTCGAACGGCGTTTTGCCGACCACGGCGTCGCTCTCGTAAAGCGTCCTGATGTACCCGGCGGTCGAGCCCTTGACCTGTTTTTTCTTTGCCTTCGCTTCCACGTACTCGACCACCTGCCGGGCGCGCTCCTCGTCCTGAATAATCCAGAGAATGGCCAAACGCTCTCCTATCCCGTGCTCCAACAGGCGCTTGAAGATACCGGACTCCCGAATCGCAGCATGGTCGTCCTGGATCATCGGCTTCAACAGCATTTTCTGGGGATTTTCGGTAATCAGGAAGCGAACGGCAGTGACTTTGCGGCCCTGTTTTTGAAACTCAGGCTGCAGTTCGATATCCGATACCCGGTTGATTTCTTTCACGGACGGCCTGATAACGCGCTCGTTCAGCCGCCTGAAGTCGTCATAAAGCCCCGCATCGGCCCCCATGATGCGGCGGAAACGGTTTAATTCCCACCATCCGGTAGAACCGACCGCCATGTATCGCAAGCAGTTCTCGTATAGAGTCAGCGCGTAGCCCCCTTCAAATCGACGTTGCACGCCGATATTAATCGTCGCGTATATCTCGGGATCGTAAAGGCGCTCGGCCAAGTATTCGTCATAACGGTAGGTGCAGGTGCCGTCCTTGATCTCGCCATAAGACAGCATGGACATGACACGCCAGACCTCCTTGCCGTCCTCCATCACGTTGAACTCAATGGCGGTCGATGCGAGCTTGCGCAGCACGTCCTGGAGGCGCTCGATGTTGTTGCTTTCGTCCCAGCCGAGCATTGCGCACAGGTGCTTTACGGGAAGCGTGTGCGTCCGCCGACTCAGCAGGGAATCGTAGGCGTTCAAAAGCAGGACATTGGCCGTTTTCCGCTCCAATAGCGACAGCTCTCCGCTGGTGTGGATAGCCGCGACATGCTTCTTAACCTGTTCTTTTTGCGGTGTTAAAGCGCCCTGGATTTCATTTTTTGCCATGCATGCATTATATTAAATTGTCACCCCAAAACAAGCGTTTTTTAAGTGACAATAGGTGATGCCGTTCTCATCCGAAAGACACTCACCTTTCGACAGACGGCGATTCCAAAGATCATCCCCTAAACAGTGACATTTGATCCCCTAAACAGTGACATTTGCAGGATAAAACCGATGTTTACTAAAAATAACTATTTATAAATCAATATCTTATAAAATAAAAACGGCGAGTATTGTTTCATCCCCTAAACAGTGACATTAAAACCCGATTTCATCCCCTAAACAGTGACATTTCATCCCCTAAACAGTGACATAAAATCGCTGCAGGCCACGCCGCGCAAGGCTTCCAGAAAGCTAAATATATTTAAATATGTTGTTTATTAAAACAACAACAAAGAGCCTGTTGTTGTTTCTTTGGTCTGGTTTCATTCAGATCAAAGATCAATTTGTCGTCATATCACCAGTTCTTCTCGACCCAGTTTCCGATTCCATCTTCCGCATCGTCTAAGAAACCGCCTAGCTTTCTTTTTATCGCTCAGCGCTTTCTAAGCGGCGCTATCCGAGCAACGATTTCATCGTACCGATCCAAGAGCCGCCGAGGCGGAGGCACTTGATCCGGTTCATGCCTTAAGGCAATTGCCAAGGCCGTCACTATGCCGCGAGGAGTAAGGTATTTATTCAGGTCATGGCCTACTTCATCCGCATGATCTGCATCCCAAAGTTCCCCAGTAGCCTCCCAACCTTCCGCTTCCCTCCTGACGGACGACAGGGGCACCACACCATCGCTTGTTTTCTCATCGTCGGATTCGCCTCTGTAACGAATGTATTCGTGGGTAGGCAAAAAAGGCGCACTGGTTACAAAACCAGTCGATCTGCCGATGCCGGCGGCCCAGAAATATCTCACGCCGTCATTGTCGCGGTATTTGGCATTGAAATCTCCCATCGCAGCGGTCGTCAAGTCCCGCAACCCCCTGGTCGATATGCCAACAAGCTTAAGTGAATCACGAACCGGAATTTCCCATGCGTTATCGCCATCAAGCGGCTTATAGAATAAATCTGCGATCGGAGATCCCAGGTGTGGTGTGCCGATCGTGGTCAACGAGGTGATGAATTCGGCGATATTCCCTTCGTTATCGGGGGATAGGATATAGCGGCTGTCTAGCCCGCCCATGCTGTGGGCAATGATATGCGTTTCTTCGTCCGGGTTTAGGGGCGGCGATTGCCCTGTTTGGCCAAGCGCGGAAAGAATTTTCTCCCTCAGCTGCTCGCCGCGCGTCTCTATGCTGTCCGTCGGGTCGACCGCGGTGGTCAGCACTTTCACGCCCTCATACTTGCTTTCGAGATGCCTCTTGATGCCGTTAAAGTAATCCAAGCGCCCGATTCTATCGAAGCCAAGGATGCCGTGCGCCAAGATGATGTTCATGTCTCCCCCTCACGCTGATTAACGAAAAAGCCGATGGGCGCATCATAAGCCTTCGCTCGACAGAAAATCAATGCTGATCGCCGGGTGACCCGAACAAGCTTATTCCGGCTTCCCTTTCTTTTCAAGGCCCACGTAGACCTCCAACTGCCCTTGCAGATTGGCCACCAGCTTTTCGGCCTCGGAAGCCGCCTGGTTGGCGGCCTTCAGCTCGGCCTTGACCTGGCTCAATTCGGCATATGTCTTTTCATAACGAAAGCCCTGTTTCTCAAAATTGATGATCTGTCTGGACAACTCCGAAACCTTGCGCTCAATTTCGGTTTTGAGTTCCTTGTTGGATTTTTCGGCGGCGCCCAATAATGTATGCAGTCTATGCTTCTGCAGCTCAAAATCCTTTATTTCGGCGTCTTTTTGTTTAAGTCCAGCATCGAATTGCCGTTGCAGTTCCTGCTTTTCCTGAACAGCCGCCTTATCCGCGGCTTCCAGCGCGGCAACCTGCTTTTTCAGCTCGGCGATCTCGTGTTGCAGCCGCTCGTTGTCCTTCGTCAAACCAACATTGACCTTCTCGGCCTCGTTCAACCGGGCCAAGCCTTGCGCATGCGCGTTCTGTTCTTCTTCCAGTTCCGCATTAAGCTCGGCCAGGGTTTCTTCCAGGCGGTCTATTTTCATGGACTGGGCTTCGGAAAAAGCAAACGCTTCCTCAACCTTGAGCTGGTTGGCTTGCTCGGCCTGTTTCAACGCTTCGCGCTGGATCTCAAGCTCGGCGTCCGCAAGACCCTTGGCGACGGCCCATATTTTCTTGATCAGCCCTTCGCTGTCTCTGGTCAGTTCCAACGGCAGCTCAACCACCGTCGGCAGCGACTCCGCCCCCAGAACCTTAGCCTCGTCGGAAACGTTCCAGCTGTTTAGGTACTTGGTGATCGTGGTCAGGCTGCCCCGCCCCAAGCGGTCAAGCAGTATCAAGGCGGTCGGGCGCTCGCCTTGCGCGGCGAGTTCGGCGCAAGCCGCGTGTACTTCTTCTTCGGTAAGTCTTGGTGAGGCCATGGCTGTCTCCTGTCGGATGATGGGATGAGCTTAGTATAGCAAATAAATTACACTTTTAAAAGTGTAATTACGGTAATTACATAATTACGGTAATTACTGTATTTTATTATCCTTTGTTGCACCCTCTCGGGTTCATCCAGGAGGCCGCCGGCTTGTCGTGCTTGGCGTAGTCCGCCACCGGAATCGCCTCGCCGGTCAGTCGCTCCACTTCATCGATGCTTACCAGATAAGCGTCCAGATTCCGCTTCCTCGCCTGCGGCGAGTTCGGCACGATCCAGGCAATCGCCCGCTCGTCTTGAATCACCATTTTTGACATTAGCTGCCATCGTTAAAATTAACGATGGCTTTGGCTTAAGAAAGCTCTGTATTTTGCATGGAAATTATTCAGGATGTTCGATAAATAGCTGTATTCTATTG
>Ga0207968_100592_pt1 | contig 12917 bp, 8 predicted proteins | sample LakWasMet21_HOW5_2_FD_183867 | JGI IMG/M metagenome (GOLD analysis project Ga0207968, IMG submission 183867) | Freshwater sediment methanotrophic microbial communities from Lake Washington under simulated oxygen tension - Sediment Metagenome... | ecosystem: Environmental > Aquatic > Freshwater >...
GCAGCATATCCAGCTCGAACTGCATCACAGAGCGATTTAATGTAAAACCACCTAGGTTAGGTGCAAAGGCGGGCATGTATTTTTCCTGCTGTTTAATACTGTATTTAATCCCAAATAACTTATGGTTATTATGTTGAGCGCGCAAGCTCTCCACCCATTCTATGCGGCGCTCTTCCCCTACAAAACCCCTATTAATCAAGGTTTGATATTGCGGCAGATAGGCAGTGATTACCTCTTTTTCCTGACCTGATGACTGATAGCGCTGACGAGCCGCATTGAGCTGATTCTGCTGCGTGAGCAATGCGAGCTCCTGCTCAGTTTTGTACTGTTGTGCTAGTACGATACACGCGACTACCACCGCAATCACCACGCCCAAAATCACCAGCGGGATTTGCAGTTTTTTCCAGTCATTCGGCTCCAGCTTCATCATGGCTGCACCCCACTTGCATTAGCAACATCCGATGCAGGCTTCAGCACTATTTTTAACTTAAAGAACGCCGGCTGCTTTTGTGTGGATTGCTCATCCGTGGTGCTGCCCTGCAAGCTAACAAATGAACTCACGTTCACAGGCTCTTGCAGCACAACCACTTCTGCAACTCTGGCATCAGCCTTAATGTTGGCAACAAACTGATTCAGGCTATTCAAAGCACGTCGATAATCTCCAGTAAAGCCAGAAATTTGTGCTGTGAGAAAGGCCACTTCGATTAATTTAGTAGGGTCTGCAGGTGGTACCGCGTTTGTAGACGTTTGCACGCCACCCGCCGCAGTAGACAATGGCGTAAATTTATCTTGATCATTGACGTTGCTGTCGTTGGTCAGCGCCCAGTGCAATCGGTCAATCTGCACTTCATCCAAACTGCCTTGAGGGGTAGGCGCTAGCGCCGTGCTAATCACCTGCATCATCAGCCGTGGTGACTTTGGAAACGTGACGATAGTTTTATCTAGCTCCACCGCAACTTTTAGATCATTCGCACTAATCTGCGTCACCGGGAAGTCTTTTGCGGCCTCGTCATATCGATGCTGCTGAATCTGCGTATCTTGCTGCGCTTGTTCAAAAGCGGACTTATGATCCCAGCCGTCTTTAAACATCCATGCCGCGGCAACCATGCCAAAAAAGCCCACCAAGGCCGTGCCAATCGCCAGCCCCTGTTTTAGTTTATTAAACTGAAAAGATTTAGTAAGCCAGTCTGGCGCCAGGTTGTCAACAAAGTGCCCGCTTGCCAGCAACTGCATATGCATGAGCTCAGGCTTTTCTTGTAACAAGGCCACTGGCAAACCTAATGTTTTAGCTAAACTACTGAGATTCACATCAGAACAATTCAAGCCTTGTTCCTGACTAATGCCTTGGCTAATCTGCTGGGTAGATCCATTGGCGCTAACGAGTGACAAGTTTAACGGCGTGTCGCGCGTGATATAGCGCTGGCTCATTAAATAAAGGCGTGTTTTCTCAATTTCTACCAGATAAAAATAGCCCAACTGCCCGGGCCCGTCAGGTACATTTGGCACCAAGCGGCTCATGCGCAAGCAACCATGATGGAAATAAGTTTGGCGCAAACCAGAAGAAAGCTTCTCACAAAGCAGCAAATGCGGTGCTGTTAGCTTGAGCTGACGCATCATTATCTGGCTTAGCATAGGCAGCAAGTAAACGCCCACCAACTGCGCCTCATGTGCCTTGAGAATAGCAATCCATGCTTGCAGGAAGTCGTCTTTACTGATGGCCACAAACAAAAAGTTATCATCTTTGCGTTTGTCTTTATCTCTATCAACAAAATGTGCCGTGCGGAAATCCAGACCTCGGTAGTGTTGGTTCAACTTGCGAGTAATCAGTTCATGCCGCGCGCCGCCTGTCGTATGTGGCAAACTCTCTAGCCTAAAATCTTCCTCTACAGCATCGATAATTAAATACACAGGGCTGGATGCATATTGCTGCAAAAATACTGCAAATGCCTGATGCCCGGCTTCGTTATTCACAAAAGCCTGGTTACCTTGCAACTTGCCCGCATGCCAAACGCCAACCAGTAACTGATTGGCCGTAGCGCATAAAACTAGTTTTTTTGGATTAGCGAATATCATGCTTTGTATACTTAATCACTTAAATTTTAAGCTTACTAAATGAGTCATAAACTGGCCCAAGCACTGAGAACATAATGAACGCAAGTATGCCGCCCAGCAGCACTGTAAGCGCCGGCTCTATCATTTTGAGCATTTTCTGCATGGCATCATTTACATCACGGTCATAAAAATAGCTGATATTGAGTAGTGATTTATCCAGCGCTCCCGTGCTTTCGCCAACCTTAATCATGCGCACCACCAGCTGCGGGAACAGCCCGGCATTACGGAAACTTTCACTCATGGCATCCCCCGCGTTAATCTGCGTATGCACCCGCGTCAGCGCGTCTGCCACTACCCGATTACCCACGATGTTTTCACATATTTTAATCGCATCCAAAATAGGAATACCGGTTTGATACATCAAGGCAAAATAACGAGCAAACCGCGCCATAATGATTTTATGCAAGATAGGCCCGGTAACCGGGATGCTTAATTTAAACAAATCAAAGCGGTAACGCGCTGCAGGGTTAGTACGAATCGTTGCCGCCAGCATGGCAACCGCAACTACCGGCAAGCCCAGAATCAGCCACCAATAATCCACAAAGGCATTCGACATCGCGATCAAAATCTTCGTATTCAGTGGAAGCTCTTGCCCCATGTTACGCAAAAACGATACCATTTGCGGCACTACATAAATCATTAAAAACACCACCGCTAGCGACACCACCACGGCAACAAACGCAGGGTAGGCCAATAGCTTTTTGGTTTGCGACATCAGTTCATCTTGCCAGCGTATGGTATTAAACAGATTATTCAACACCACAGACAGCTGACCGGTACGCTCGCCGGCATCAATCAGGCTCACAAATACATCACTAAATACCGCAGGGTGCTCAGCCAAGGCTTGCGACAGCATTTTGCCGCCCTCAACCTCGGCGCTAATGGCACCCAGCACTTTTTGGAAGTATGGGTTATTACTGCTCTCTCGCAAATCGACCAAGCACTCCAGCAACGGCACACCAGCACTGGATAACTGCTCTAGCTGGAAGCAAAACATCACTAAGTCTTGATTGGTGACTTTATTGCGATTAAACAGGCTGGTAGATCTAGTCGCTAAGCGAAACGTTATTAAATCCAAGCCCATGCGCTCAAGCCGGATTTCCAAATCCACCTCATTAAGCGCATCCACCTGCCCCATGGCGATGCGGCCTAATTTATCAACGGCTTTATAGCTAAAGGATGGCATAGGTTACGTACTGATCCTACTGGTTAAATCAATCACCCGCATCACTTCTGACACGCTGGTATACCCTTCTAAAATCCGCCGTACGCCATCCTCGGCCAAGGTGATAAAGCCTTTATCCAATGCCACACTTTTTAATTCATCCAAGTGTGCGCGCCGCGAAATCAAGGCATCCATATCCGTGTCTATGCGTAGCAATTCAATAATCGCCATACGCCCTCTGTAACCGGTTTGATTACAATGCTTACATCCTTTAGGCTTGTAAATCGGGGTTTGGTCGTTTGGCTTAAGCCGCAAAATCTTACGCTCAAGATCATCTGGCTTATGTTTCTCTTTGCAATGCGGGCATAGCACGCGCACCAAGCGCTGCGCCACCACGCCAATAATATTGCCCGCCATAATGTCGGGCAAAATACCGATATCGGTTAAACGTGGGAACGCGCCCAATGCTGAGTTGGTATGTAACGTACTAAATACCTGATGCCCGGTCATCGCCGCACGGAACGCCATCATGGCCGTATCGGCATCGCGGATCTCGCCCACTAAAATAATATCGGGGTCTTGCCGCATAATTGAACGAATACCATTGGCAAAATCTACCTTATTCACCTCTGCCACTGAGGTCTGGCGCATCATGGTCACCGGATACTCCACCGGGTCTTCCAGCGTCATGATATTCACCGCCTCAGTGTTTTGATGCGTGAGTAATGAATAGAGTGTAGTGGTCTTACCGCTACCGGTTGGACCCGTTACAATCAGAATCCCCTCAGGGCGGGTCATCATCAACTGTAGTTCGTCTAAGGTTTCTGGGCGCAGACCCATGCGCTCCATCGGGATAATAGACTTCTCACGGTCCAGCACGCGCAATACGATATTTTCACCATGGATGGTGGGGTGTGTAGATACCCTAAAGTCGATAGGGCGGCCGCATAAATTCATGTTCAAGCGGCCATCTTGTGGCGCACGCGTTTCGGCAATGTCTAAGCCGCTGACCACTTTTAAGCGGACAGCTAAACCACCCCAATAGCTTTTATGCAAACTTCTAATTTGCTGCAATACGCCGTCGATTCTATAGCGTATGCGTAAAAACGCCTGCTCTGGCTCAAAGTGAATATCCGAGGCGCCGCGCTTCACTGCATCCATCAACAAAGCGCCGACCAAACGTACTACCGGTTGTGTATATTCATTATCGTCGGCACTTAAGCTTTGATAATCAATCTCACCGGTTTCAATCTCGCGCAGTATGCCGTCAACCGATAACTCATAGCCATAAAACTGGTCGATCACCTCTTCAAGCTGCGCTTCGGCCGCCAATACCGGTTTTAACTGAATCTGCCCGCCCAGCATCGCACGTAGCTGATCCAATGCCACCACGTTGAACAAATCCGCCATGGCCACCACCATGGTTCTGGTCAGTGCATCGTACGCCACTGGCAACAAATGGTATCGGCGTGAGAAATCTTGCGGCACCATTTGCAGCGCTTCAAAATCAGCCACTACCGTTGTTAGGTCAACACTTTCGGTACCGATGGTATGCGCAACGGTGTCACGCACCATTGCCTCGGTCACAAAGCCCAGGCGCACCAATTGGCGCCCTAGCGGCAAGTCGTTATGCTCTTGCTCAATGAGCGCAATGCGCAGCTGATCCTGGCTAATTAAGCCCTGCTGCACCATCAACTCGCCTAAGCGAATTTTACGCCGCTGTTCAGCCATTTAATTTAGCCTGTTTATATAAGTTCATTATTGTTTTTTCGTTTACTTAATCGGCACTACGACTATCTTGAATAATTATGCTGAGGCCTCATTACTGTAACGCACGGACTCTTGCCTCTACCTGAGCCCGATCCGGACTGGCGGCACCCGTCATATTCAGTAAATCAAGCGCACGCTGATATTGCACTAACGCTAACTTAGGCTTACCTAAATGCTCTAAACTAATCGCCAAGTTAAATGCGTAATCTGCACTGATCGGCGCAAACTGGCTGGCACTAAAATAAGCGGCCTGTGCAGAAGCCCACTGATTTTGCGCTGCATATAAATTGCCTAGGGCCGCATGTAAATTAGCCGCGTCCGGCTGGCGTGCCAGCATGCTTTTAATCTTACTCTCAGCCCCTACCGCATCGGTGTTAGCCTCTAAATCCGCCATCGCCGACTGAGCGATGCTATTTCTAGGCTCAATTTCCGTTACCTTACGATACCACCCAAGAGCATCCATATTGCGGGCCTGGCGCTGCGCAATCGCCGCCATGCCCAGCAATGCATCCACATTCCGGACATCCTTTTGCAATACTTGGCGATACTTCTGCTGTGCGGAAACATCATCCCCACGGTTAAATGCCTCATACGCAGCCAGCAATGTCGGGTCAACCCCCGCAGTCTGCGCCTTGCTTACTAGCTTTAGCGGCTCTTTCGACTCAGTTGCCTGAGACTCGCGCCGTACAGCCTCGTCCACTTTCGCCGGCTTGCGCGCTGCGACAGAAACTGACTGATGCGTGAATACCGCGTCCCCTGCTGCAGGTTCACCCGCTGACATTGGCTCATCTACCTTTTTCTCGGCTAGCTTATGTTTTTCTAATACGGGCTTCACTATCGCACTACCATCAGGTGCCTCAGCTGCAGCCACCTCGGCAGCACTGGTATGGTCAATTGCGCCATCCACCTCACCCTGCGTGTCGGCAACAACGTCCGTAGGCTCTGGGCTGGCTACAGCAGTCACATTAGCCACTGGCGGCGGTGCTGGCGTAACAACCACCACCTCATTGGCGCCCAGTGCCTTAATGTATTTATATCCTTGCAGCCCCAACAAAATCATTAAAGCCCCAGCCACACCTAGCAAAAGCAATGCGGTGCGTGAGCTCGCAGTTTTAGCCGCATTATTCGCCACAAATACACTGGCAGCTGCTTTTTGACTATCACGTGCAGCGGCCTGCTCTTTTACTTGTGCAACACTTGCCATTGCCGCTTCATTAAAAGCATCGGCCTTACTTTTTGCTTTAGTGGCAGCTTTCATCGGCTGAGCAATAGGTTTAGCGGGCGCATCTTTGGGTTTGTTATCAGCACTAATCAAACCAGCCTCTTCAGCCAGAGATAAATCCATACTCTTGAATACGCCATTATCTTGCGCCAATGCAAGCGGCTCTGCATGGCCATTCACAGCGTGTTCATCAGAACTTGCGATAGCAGTTGCGCTATCTAATTCAAGCTCTAACGGCGACAGTGGCAACGCATCAGCAGGCAAAGCCTCGGTGCGTCCGGCCTTTTCAGCCTTCTGCTTATCCTTTTCTGCTGTCGCCAGTGCCTTGATTAGCAAACTCATTTGCTAATTACCTTTCACTCTCGGTATCTAACGTGTTTTCCAACTGCTGTGAAGGAAGATACTGCTTATAAGAAGCTAGCTCATCACTTTCTAAACTCGCGCTAGTAATGACAGTAGGACGCAGAAAAATAACCAATTCAGTTTTACGGTTTGCATCATTCTGCCCAGTAAACACCTTCCCTACACCAGGCACTTTTGACAAGCCCGGCACTTTATCAGTATTCGTCAGCACATCATCCTGCATCAATCCACCAAGCACGGCAGTGTTACCGCTTAGAATCTGTAACATAGACTCCATTTCGCGCACTTGAATTTCAGGCACCAAACTTTCAACCGTTAAATTAGGGTTAGGGTCTTTTTTAAATCCCAACACCCTCGAAACCGTTGGTCGTATATTGATATTCACGTTACTCAAATCATTGATTTGCGGGGTAACGCTCATCACTACACCAACAGGCACCGTATTGGGCGTAGTTGTCACGGTAGACAATATGCCACCGCCTACAGATCCCTGTGATTGCTGTGATTGCACCGTAAAGTAAACCAAATTATCTACAACTTTTAGCACTGCCGTTTGGTTATTAAGCACCATCAACTTAGGGCTAGATAGCACTTTAGTTGACCCAAACTGCTCAAGTAAATTAATAGATGCCGCAATATTACCTATTTTGCTCACTGGGTTAAGGTACCCAGCCACAAATCCCGCATTGGTCGCTACGCCAAAGGCATTTGCTGTGGTAGTGAAGGTATTCCCTGTAGCATTAATACCGTTCGTTTGCGCCCCTAACTGCTGCCTAAACTGAAAGCCACTATTAGTTGCACTATTATTTAGCCGGCTCCAATCAATACCAGCCTGAAAGCTATCACTAAGCCTTACTTCAACAATGGTTGCTTCAATCAACACCTGACGCTTAGCGCTCGCAAGCACTTTATCCAAAAATTCCTGAACCCGCTCATGCTGCTTGTTGGTGCCACGAACACTGATTACGCCAGCTTCACGGTTAGAAATAACATTAGCAGCAAACAAGGTTTTGTATTCAGTAAAGGCCTTTTGTGTATCCACCTTTACGTTATCAGTTTTTTGCGCATTTCCCATGGCAGCACCCGCGGAACCCTCTTTAGCGCTTTGATTATCAGCGCTAGCTGACTGCTTATCTGCCTCTAATCGACCAATAATGATTTCTTTATCACTCTCGGCCAACAATGCAGTAATGTTTTTTTCCAAAGTATCCCAAAAGCGATTGTTGGACTCACTTCTAACCATAGTACGAGAGCTATTATTCGCCCCTGTGCCTGAGGTGTTACTTGTTGTGCCGCCGCTAGCACTAGAGCTCTGACCAGTGCTGGAAATTTGGCCATCCACACCGATAAAACCAACCGCATCACGCGACATGTTCACATAATCAACCTTATACGTCCTAAGCACTGGCTGATCTGGCGTTATCGTCAGCACTTTTCCCTTAACGTTATAAGTTAAATCTACCTGTTTAGATAATCGCTCCAGAATCGCTGGCAAGGTTTGGTCTACAGCATTTAAAGTCACACGCCCTTGAATGGCTGGGTGAATATCAATATTAAGCTTACTGTCTCTGGCTATTGCAAACAGCACCTCTTTCACTGGGGTATCGTAAACAACAATACTGTAAACAGGCTCTTTTGCTTTAGGTGTAGGTGGCGGTAAATATGGGCTATTAGTGACGGGCTTGGGAATAGCCGCAGACGATGCTGCAGGCGTTACTGGTTTTGACGTTAGGGAAGGTGCTGATGTATTTTGGCCATCAATATGCCCTTTTGATGGCTTCACTTTAGATTGATGTGAGCACGCCGACATCCCCAAAACCAAGGTCATGCATAGCAGTGTTGATACTGTTTTATTCTTTATCACGGCTTGGTTACCCCTACATTCTGTAACTTTATCTGTACACTTTTTAATCATTTTCCATGATACCGCAAAAAATGCAAGAAAATACAAATAGCAACAACAAGTTACAGGAGAAAATCAAGGTTGTTAATGAGGTGAAACACAAAACTTTATAACGAAATCGAGCGTATTTAAGCTCGATGCCGACACCACACCATCATCCAAACAAGCGCAATCAAAAAAATAGGCGGCTGCAACTACGCATCTGCCACAAGAGAAACTTAATTAACCAACGCAACATCTTTACTAATACCGGCCAAGGTTCTTAAATAAGGACGATTATTTTTAATGTCAGCAGGCAGGTTTTTTAGCGCTTCTAGCGCATCAGCCCGCTGTGCATAAGCGCCATACAACACCACGGTGTACAAACCATCGGCCTTACGCGTGCGGTAAAGGTAGATGTTATCCACCTCCACCTGACGACTTAAACTCTCAAGCTCCGCCACCAACTGAGCATCTTCAGCCTGCCCACCTGACGACGCAGCATTCGGTACCGATTTAATTTGTAGCAATACCGTTTCTGGCTTTGCGTTTTGCAATAACTTAGTCATCGCACCCAAGCGCTGATTCACCAAGCCATCGGCGCCTTTGTTTTCTACAACAGACTTATCACTAACCGCCGCCACATTGTTCAATGCCGCTGGCGCATTCGTTAGCGCAGAGAAGTCATTGACCTTCATTTGCGTATTAGTAACCGCAACGGCAGACTGCTTTACTGCCGGAGGCAGGCTAGGTTTAACAATGACCGGCTCAACAGTAGCTTGCTTAGTCGTAGCGGACGGAGCTGGTTGCGCAGCCATTATTGCACCACCTTGCGAGGCTGATGAACGCTGCCACATCATCGTAGCAACTAACACCCCGCTTACAATCACCAGCAAGCATATGAGCCACACGGCAAATTGTTTATAACGGTTAAATTTCTGCCCATATAGACTTTCTGCAAACTCACTATCTTGGATGGCGGCATTTACGTGCTTGGGCGTTACTTGATAGACATTGTCAGCAAATGCTGCCAACAAAGCTTTATCCGCTAAGATATTGACGCGCCTCACCAAACCCTTTGCCGCATGAGACAGTTTTTTAATTGAGGCATCGCTAAACAAATGAGGGCCATGATAGCCGGCAGCACGCAATCTAAAAATCAGATACTCACCAACATCCTTGGTTTGCAGTGGGCCTAGATTAAAACGGTGCGTGATGCGCTCACGCAATTGGCGAATTTGCTCTTGATTTAAATTCTCATCCAGCTCGGGCTGACCGAACAACACTATCTGCAACAGCTTGTCTTGCTTGGTTTCTAAGTTAGAAAGCAGGCGAATCTCTTCCAGCGTTGCCAACGGCATGCCTTGCGCCTCTTCAACAAAGATTACGACTTGGCGACCTTCTGCATGCCGATTTAACAGATGCGCCTGCAACGCCTGCATCACCTTTAACCGATCAGCGTCTTTAGGTAGCTCCAGTTGCAACTCAAACGCAATCGCATGTAATACATCTTCAGGCGCCACGCTGGGGTTTGCCAGGTAAATACTCTCAATTCTTTCGGGAAGTATGGTCTGCAGCATTCTGCATAGCATGGTTTTGCCACTACCCACTTCGCCCACTACTTTGATAATGCCTTCACCATTACCAATGGCATACACTAAAGCATCAAGCACTGCGCCCCGATTGCCGCCAGAAAAGAAAAAGTCTGTATTGGGGGTAATCTTGAATGGGGGCTGCTGCAAACCAAAGTGTGGATAATACAAGTGATTTCCTATTGAAGATTGGGTGAAGATTAGTCTTCTTGTGTGTTCATGCGGCTATACAGCGTTGTACGATTCACATTTAGCAACTTAGCCGCCTGACTTAAATTGCCATGCGTCATTTTCATTGCCGCGTCTATATAAGCACGCTCCCAAGATTTAAGCACTGCATCCAAGCTCACATTCGCTTGGCGCTGCAAATGCTTTTGCGCTTGCGCGGTCATGCTGGCATCATCATTAAAATTAAATGTATCAGTGCTCGATGCCGGCTCACTTAAATCAAACTCGGCAATCAGCTCATTTTCTTTAACAGTCTTACCGGAATGTTTGGCAATTAAGCGTATCACGATATTTCTTAGCTCGCGCACATTGCCAGGAAAGTCATAATCCAGCCAACGCACCTCGGCTTTGGCATCTAGCTTAAATGGTGCTTTATCAATCTGCTTGGTATAAAACTCAATAAAATGGTCGCGCAGTAAATGCTTATCATCCGTCAACTCACGTAACGGCGGCACATGCACAGTAAATACACTCAAACGGTGGTATAAATCTGACCTGAACTTACCAGCACGCACCTCAGCTCTTAAATCTCTGTTAGTGGCAGCCACAATGCGCGCACGGCTTTTACGTGTTTGCGTTTCACCAATGCGCTGATACTCGCCATTTTCTAACACACGTAACAGCTTGGCTTGCAGCTCTAAAGGCAACTCGCCAATCTCGTCTAAAAATAAAGTACCATCTCCTGCATCTTCAAAATAGCCGGCATGTGCAGCTACTGCGCCGGTAAACGCGCCTTTTGCGTGCCCAAACAAAATAGATTCTGCCAACAATGGCGAAACGGCAGCGCAGTTAACTGATAGGTAAGGATAGAGCAAACGCTGACTTGCAAAATGGAAGCTGCTCGCCACCAATTCTTTACCACTGCCAGACTCACCCTCAATCAACACCGGGAATGGGGAATCTGCAAACTGCCTAATTTGCATACGTAGCGCTTGGATAGGTAAGCTATTGCCAAGCAAGCCGCCATGCTCTTGCTCTACACGCATCTCATTCAACTCAACGTCTTGCACCTTGAGCGCATTTAACAGCATGTCTTTAAGCTTTTCTACATCACAAGGCTTGGCGATAAAATCCACCGCCCCTAATGTAAGAGCATGCTTCACGTTCACGTCATCACTTTGACCTGAAAGCACATGAATTTTAATCGTCGGAGAATGTGTTAGCAGCGCGCTAATGACTTTAAAGCCTTCTTCTGGGGTATGCGGCGTAGGCGGCAAACCTAAATCAACCAAAGCTAAAGCGGGAGGGGCATCTAACTGTTGCAGTAAACTTTTCAATTGCGTGTACGACTCTGCCACGCATACTTCAAAATATTTACTCAACACAAAATGTAAGGTATCTGTGATTAGCGGGTCATCATCAATAATCATCAATACAGGACGTAGTGCCGCCATTAACAAACCCTTTTTTCTAAATTAGATAACAACAATAACCAACGCCACTATAGCCTGAATAGTTTGATGTATCAACACTTTCACCAGCGTGTAACATGAATCAAAATTGAGGTTAGAACCACCACCCAAACACGTTCGTCATTTAAAATAATAATAAAATCAACAAACCAGTTTTTTTGACTTTAATGCAATGCCAACATTTGGCTAGCCAAGGTGTCACGGTGTGTTTTTATATACTCTAAAAACTCAGCTCCGCTTAACTCCGTAAGCTTCTGATTTAACTTTTCATCATTACTAGGAAAACTAAAAATAGACGCATTTTGCGCCACCGCTTTCAACCCCTCATGCTCAGAGTCCTGAATAATACCTCGTACTTTATCCTGAATTTTTTCAGTGGCTGGCGTATACGGCACAACAATCCAAAAGTCGCTTCCTATCCTAGCAACCAGATCCGTATTTCTAAAAGCTTTTTTAAGATGACTTGTCATTGCGACAAGCTGCTCAGCGGCCTCTTTTGCACCATAAGCGTCACCAAGTTCGTTTTTATCACCATGATCAATATGAACCAAACCAAACGGCATCGGGCACAGATGTCTCGACATGACTGCCATCAGCCATTCGAATATAAAAAGAAAGCGATCTTTATTCTCAATGTCTTCAATTAGCATGATTTTCTGAACCCCACATTAAATTTAATGATTGGTTGCGACAACAGCCAGTACAAATCCAATTAGACGCTTAGTACAAATACTTTAGTGTGTACTTGATACTATCTTACTAGAATTAAGTTAATCAAGAGTAATTTTACTTAGGGGAAAGGGACGCCAGAAAAGAACAAGCCCCGCAGTTAGCGGGGCTTATTAAATATGGGGTGGCTGATGGGGCTCGAACCCACGACAACAGGAATCACAATCCTGGACTCTACCAACTGAGCTACAGCCACCATAGAGACTTTTTTAAAACATGGCCTGCCCGACAGGAATCGAACCTGTAACCCCCAGCTTAGAAGGCTGGTGCTCTATCCGGTTGAGCTACGGGCAGATTTTGGTTACAAGGCTTTATATCATCTACAACATAAAGCACTAACTTTTCGGGCTGACTTTTAATTTGGGTGTTAAAAGTAAAGCTTACTTCTAACACCCAAAAATTTTGGTCGGCGTGGAGAGATTCGAACTCCCGACATCCTGCT
>Ga0207968_100593_pt1 | contig 12907 bp, 3 predicted proteins | sample LakWasMet21_HOW5_2_FD_183867 | JGI IMG/M metagenome (GOLD analysis project Ga0207968, IMG submission 183867) | Freshwater sediment methanotrophic microbial communities from Lake Washington under simulated oxygen tension - Sediment Metagenome... | ecosystem: Environmental > Aquatic > Freshwater >...
TAGAAAATTTATTATCCGAAAGAGAGAATGGATTTAAGATTGCCGTTAACATTTTAAATATTGGCCGTATCAAATTAGCCGGTGCTGCTATTGGTGGAAGTAAAAATACTATTACCCAAGCAGTGCATTATTCTAATGAACGTATTCAATTTGAAAGACCAATTTCTAAATACGGTGCTATCCGCTATAAATTAGCAGAACAAGCTATTCGCGTGTTTGCCAGTGAAAGTGCTACTTATAGAGCTTCTCAAAACATTGAGGATGCCATTCATGCTTTAATTGAAGGAGGAATGGATGAAGCAAAAGCAAAATTAAAAGGTATAGAACAGTTTGCTGTTGAGGCTGCTATTTTAAAAGTACATGCTTCAGAAACATTGGATTATGTAGCTGATGAAGGTGTTCAGATTTATGGTGGCATGGGATATAGCGCCGAAGCACCAATGGATCGGATCTATCGCGATTCACGTATCAATCGTATTTTTGAAGGAACGAATGAGATCAATCGTTTACTGATTGTAGATATGTTATTGAAGCGTGCCATGAAAGGTGAGTTAGATTTAATGGGACCCGCACAAAAAGTAGCAGCCGAGTTAGTTGGTATTCCTGAAATGGCTGAGCCAGACGAAACGTTATTTGCTTATGAGAAAAAAATGATCGCTAATTTTAAGAAAGCGATTCTATTAGTGGCAGGAGCCGCCGTTCAAAAATTAATGACCACTTTAAGTAAAGAACAAGAAGTGATCATGAATATTTCTGACATGGTCATTGAAACATACGTGGCTGAATCTACGTTGTTGCGCGTAGAAAAATTAGTGAGTGTGAAAGGGGAAGAAGCTTGTCAAGTGCAATTAAATATCATGCGTTCTTATATCAATTCAGCTTGCGATAAAATCTGGATCAACTCAAAAGAAGCGGTGAATAGTTTTGGCGAAGGAGATGAATTAAGAATGATGTTAATGGGTTTGAAACGTTTTACTAAACAAGAACCTTTTAATGCCAAAGAGGCTCGTCAAGCTGTTGCTCAAAAATTAATTGCTGAGAATAAGTATTGTTTTTAAATTTATTTATGTTTGGTCGTACTTCTTTTGATTTTAATCAATTAGATGAATTTTCTTAATTCTTGCGTTTAGTAGGCTATATTTGTCTAAAATAAAAACGCTATGATCAAATTTTTTCTATACTTTATTTTTTTATTAATTCAAATCAACTTGTTTTCTCAAACTATTGATGAGGCTTGGGTTAAAGAACATTATACCAAAAAAGAATATCAGATTGCCATGCGAGATGGCGTGAAATTATTTACGGCTGTTTATGCACCTAAAGATCAATCTGAGAAGCATCCTTTTTTAATGACGCGTACTCCATATTCCTGTGCGCCTTACGGTGAAGACAAATTACAGCCACGCTTGTATCAATTTCATTGGAAAGAATATTTAAAAGAAGGATATATTTTGGTGTTTCAGGACGTACGTGGACGCTGGATGAGCGAAGGAACTTTTGAGGATGTAAGACCTTTTAACCCAAATAAAAAAAAGAAAACAGATATTGATGAAGCCAGTGATACTTATGATGCAGTAGATTGGTTAGTGAAAAATATCCCTAATAACAATGGTAATGTGGGAGTTTTCGGAACTTCGTATCTGGGTTTTTATTCTACGATGGCAGCATTGAGTGATCATCCTGCGGTTAAAGCAGTTAGCCCGCAAGCACCGGTAACGGAGTGGTTCATGGGAGATGATTTTCATCACAACGGTGCTTTTATGTTGAACGATGCGTTTAATTTTTATTCGGGTTTCGGACAACCACGTCCTAAGCCTACAATGTTTGGTCCAAAAGAATTCTCCTATTATACCGATGATAAATATAAATTTCATTTAGAAACCGGAGCATTAAAAAACTTTACTAAACTAATGGGCGACAGCATTAAATTTTGGTTAGACTTAATGAATCATCCGAACTATGATGAATGGTGGAAAGCGAGAGATGCAAGAGTTGGTTGCCAAAATATAAAACCTGCTATTTTAACTGTTGGTGGATTATTTGATGCAGAAGATTGTTATGGCACATGGCGTTTATATGAAGCTATCGAAAAACAATGTCCAACAACAAATAATAAAATTGTGATGGGGCCTTGGTTTCATGGAGGTTGGTCAAAAAGCGACGGTAGCTTTTTAGGTAATGTGAGATTTGGAAGTAAGACCTCGAAATATTTTCAGGATAATATTGAATTTCCTTTTTTTAATTATCACTTAAAAGGAAAAGGAAATATTGATCAGATCAAAGAAGCTACTATATTTTTTACCGGAGAGAACACGTGGAGAAGTTTAGAAACATGGCCTCCTAAAGAAACTGTAAAAACCCCGATCTATTTTGCAGAGAAAGATAAACTATCGTTTAATAAGTCTAATGCAACAAGTTCGATGTCAGAGTATACTAGTGACCCCAAAAAACCGGTTCCTTATGTAGAAGATGTTCAAACTAACAGAACCCGTGAATACATGACAGATGATCAACGTTTTGCGAGCACAAGAACAGATGTATTGACATTTAAAACAGTCATATTAGATAAAGATGTAACGATTGCAGGAACGATTACAGCTGATTTAAAAGTGGCGATCTCTACCACTGATGCTGATTTTGTAGTTAAAGTAATTGATGTATTTCCTGATGGTTTTGAATATGATACTTTGATTGATGGAAAAGGAAATGGCAAAACGTATCTGATGGATAGTTATCAAATGTTGGTTCGCGGAGAAGTGATGCGCGGACGTTACAGAAATAGTTTTGAAAAACCGGAAGCGTTCGAGCCAAATAAAATCACCACAGTAAAATTTGATTTACCGGATATTGCGCACACTTTTAAAAAAGGACATCGTTTAATGATTCAGGTGCAAAGTTCTTGGTTTCCTTTAGTAGATAGAAATCCGCAACAGTTTATTGATATCTATCATTGCGATGACAAAGACTTTGTTAAATCAGACATCAAATTATACCATGATGCTGGCAATTCTTCGAGTATTATATTACCGATCTTGAAGAATTAAATCTTTCTATAAACTTCAATAAAAAAGCCGCATATATTATGCGGCTTTTTTATTTTAGAGGTAACTATTAAAGCGATTCAAAGGCAATCTCAAAAGCTTTGATTGTTTTATCAATATCTTCTTGTGTATGCGCTTCGCTCATAAACCCTACTTCGTAACCTGAAGGGCCTGAGTAAATGCCATTATCTAATAGAGAATGGTATAGTGTTTTAAAATGAACCATGCTATTTGCATCAATATCTTCTGCGCATACAATTTCTTTTTTATCCGTAAAAGCTAACCAATAAATAGAACCAATACTAAAGATCTTAAAATTATGTTTAGTGTTTTTAGATAAGCCGGTAATTAAGATTTGTGTTTTAGTTTCAAGATCTTTATAAAAATTAGGTTTTAAGCATTCTGTTAATTGTGCTATACCGGCACTCATCGCAACCGGATTGCCACTTAACGTTCCGGCTTGGTACACATTTCCTTCGGGAGAAATAGAAGACATAATAGTTTTGCTAGCACCATATGCTCCTACTGGAAAACCACCCCCAATAATTTTTCCGTAAGTAATAATATCTGGTTTGATATTATAATACCCCGCTGCTCCGGTAAAACCTATACGGAATCCACTAATTACTTCATCAAATAATAAGAGTGTATTATTTTTTGTACAAATATCGCGTAAGAATTGTAAGAACTCTTTGCCTTGTAATAATAAACCATTATTAGCAGGAATAGGTTCAATGATGATACAAGCAATTTCGTTTTGGAATTGAGTAAATGCTTGTTCAACAGCTTCCTTATTATTTAAAGGTACTACGATCGTTTCTTTCACAAAACTTTCAGGAACTCCGGCTGATGATGTATTACCAAAGGTTACTAATCCTGATCCTGCTTTTACTAATAAAGAATCAGAGTGTCCGTGATAACAACCTTCGAATTTTAAAATTTTATTTCTGCCGGTAAATCCACGAGCCAAACGTATTGCGCTCATTACAGCTTCTGTACCGCTGCTTACAAAACGTATTTTTTCTATATAGGAGTTATTAGATAAAATTAATTCCGCTAATTCATTTTCTAAACGTGTTGGTGCTCCAAAAGAAGTTCCGTTACGCATAGTCTTTTCTACAGCGTTTAATACGTTGTCGTTTGCATGTCCTAAGATCAATGGACCCCAGCTAGCACAATAATCAATGTATTCATTTCCATCAGCATCCCAAATATGAGACCCTTTTCCTTTTTCAATAAATAGAGGGGTACCACCTACGCTTCTAAAGGCACGTACAGGAGAATTTACTCCACCTGGAAAATAAGCTTTTGCTTTTTCGAATAACTGAACAGATTGTTGATTTTGCATACTTCAAAAATTAGACTGCAAAGATAGAAGTTTGAACGTATTTATGATTTTCAAAATAGAATAAAAACAAAAAAGGCTACCCGCGAGAGGTAGCCTTTTTTGTTAAAAAAGGAGATATTGATTAATTATGTTTAACAAATCTTCCGATTTTCACATCACCATTATTTCTGATCATTTTGAAGATATAAATACCTTCTTCTAATTTAGAAAGATTTAAAACGGTGTGCTCTTTCGTTAATTCTTCTTTTACAACTAATTTACCAATAGCATCATACATTTCTAAAGAAACATTACCAGCTAATTCAGAAGTAATATCAAAGTTTACAATACCTGTTGAAGGGTTAGGATAAACGCTGATGTTAGCAGATTCTAGTTCCTGAATGCCTGCACAAGGAGAAACGTTTTGGTTAACAGTAGCTGTTACAACACCACAAACATTTGAACTTGACACAGTGTAAATGGTAGAAGTTGTAGGCGTTACAGCAACAATCGCAGTAGTTTGTCCACCTGGAGTCCAAGTAAAGCTTGATGCGGTACCACTTGCAGTTAATGTAGCAGTTTCACCAGAACAAATCATTGTAGATGAAGTAGTGGCATTAATTGTTAAAGGAGACGTTACATCAATAGTAGCAGTAGTTGAACCGGTTCCACAAGCATTAGTACCCGCAACAGTATAAGTAGCCATAGCCGTTGGAGTAAATACAGCCGAAGCAGCATTACCGCCAGCAGTAGACCAAGTGTACGTATCAGCACCACTAGCAGTTAAAGTAGTAGAACTAGCAGCACAAACAGTAGAACTCGAAGGAGATACAGTTAATACCGGAGTAGATAATATATCAAGACTTACAGTTGTAGAAGATACACAAGCCCCATTAGTACTAGTTACAGTATAAATGGTTGTTGCAGAAGGCGAAACGATCGCAATATCAGACGTACCACCTGCAGGAGACCAAGAGTAGTTAGGAGTAGAACTTACAGCGGTTAAAGCTGCGTTACCACCTAAACAAATAACTGTTGGATTAGCAGAAGCAGTTACTGTTGGAGTTTCAGTTACATTCACATCAATGGTTGCTGTTGCCTTACAACCTAAAGACTCACCTGTTACTACATATGATGTTGTAACAGTGGGATTAACGACAGAAGCAGTGGTTAAGTCGCCTGTTGGAGTCCAAGTGTAGTTAGTAGCTGTACCAGAAGCAGTTAATGTTACTATAGTACCTGAACAAATATCCGTAGCTGTAGCTACAGCATTTACTGTTGGAGTTGTATTCACATTTACACCAACCGTAGCAGTACCAATACAACCTACATTGTTACTTGTAACTGTATAAACTGTATTGCCGGAAGGAGTTACTACTTCAGTTGAAGCTGTACCGCCAGTCGGTGTCCATGAATAGTCGGTTGTTGTACTTGTTGCAGTTAAAGTCGCTGAATTAGCACCGCCACTGCAAATTAAAGTTGATGAAGCAGAAGCGCTTACTGTTGGAGTTGTATTAACTACTAAGGAAAGAGTTGCTGTTGAAGAACAACCTAATGATTCACCTGTTACTGTATAAGTTGCATTTGCAGTAGGAGAAACAACAGCAATAGATGTTGTAATTGTACTTGGACTCCAAGTGTAGTTAGTAGCACCTGATGCTGTAAATGTAGCCGATGTTCCAGAACAAATAGCTGTGTTAGAGGACACTGCAGTAACTGTTGGAGTAGTATTTACCGTAACTGTTAGAGCTGTTGAATTGACTGAACATCCGTTGTTATCTGTACCAACAAAACTATATGTCGTATTATTTGATGGGGCTACAACAAGTGGATTAGTTGTTCCTATTGTTGATGATCCATCAGTCCAAGCATAGGTCAAATTTGGAAGAATGTTTAATGTATATTCTTCATATTCACCATAACTAAGTGTTTGGTTAGGTCCGGTGATTGGAGAACTTGTCTCAATTACAAACACTCTAATTCTTGTATTTCCAATAGAAGCTGTTACTGGAATTGTAACTGTAGCAGTCTCGGTATGAGCACCAAATACAGATGCTCCGGCTACATAAACCGCTTCACCTGCATCCGTAAACACACCATTTCTATTGTAGTCAATATAAGCTGCCATTCTATTGTTGTATGCAGTTATATTCTGTAATGAACTTAAACTTAATGTATAAGTCGTTCCTGTATAAAAAGTGAATGGACCAAATGATGTGAAATTTGAATAGTTACCTGAAGTTCCCGAAGCAGTGCCGATAGTGCCAACTAATGAGTTTCTAGCGGTAGTATTATTTAAAGGTCCAAAAGTGATATTACCTAAATCTTCATCAGTTGTAGGGTAAGTTACCGTAGGAGGAAGCGTATAACTTGGATTAGTTGTGCTTCCAAATACAGCTGTTAAAGTTGCGTTATTTCCTGTACAAAGCGGATTAGGGTTAGCAGCAACAGTTGGAGTCATTGTTAAAGCTTCGTAAACCATTAAAGATGTTGATGAAACAGCTGTACAAGTTCCGTCAAATGCTGTTACGGTATACGCATAACTTCCCGGAGTTGTAGGAATAATAGAAACGGTATTGCCTGTTACTGAAGTAGGAATTCCACTACCAGATATTGGATCGCCCGCCCATGTATAAGCATAATTGTTTGTTGTACCACTTGATACTGCTGTTAAAATAGCAGACGTATTAGGACAAACAGATGCAGAAGAGACAGATGTTGTAATTTGATCAGGTATAGTAACTGTTTGAGTTAAAATCACTCTTGGACTTTCGCAAAGGCCATCATAAGAACTCACATACCATTGTGTTGTTGAACTGGTAGAATTAGTATAGTTTGTGCTTGCTCCAGTTTGTAACACAGGCGTTGAAGTTGGAGTTGCATACCAATTGTAAGATGTTCCACCACTTACCGAAGCTGTAGGAACGCCCACACCACATTGTATATTATCACTTACAACAGGAGCGCTAGGGATAATATTTACCAAAACATTTACTGTTGTTGTATTAGAACACGTAGTTATTGTATTGGTTACAGTAGCTGTGTAAATTTCTGTAGATGCTACAGACCCTGTATTTATAGGGTTTATTACAGCTGTATTACTATTGATAGCGCCAGGATTCCATTGCCAATCATGGCCGGTTGAAATAGTGGTCATAGTATTTGCACTAAAGATAAATTTAGGGCGGATGCTATAAGTATTCAAATTGGTTGTTAAATCTGAACAAGTTATTGCTCCTGCAGATGCAGCAGATTTGTGTGTATGAATTGTTGATACATAGGATGTGTTATCTACTTTTACAGAACTACTCATCGTAACACTTGATCCAGAATTACCGTGACAAATTTCAATCACAATATTTGAAATACCATCCCAATTAAATGGTGTAGAAAAAATTAAAGTATTTAATCCTACAACCGGTGTTACTGAAGCCGCATTAAATACTGTTGTAAATCCGGCATTGTTTACAAAAGCGGACATGTTCGTTGCCACTGAGTGCCCAATTTTAATACTAAAATCCTGCATGGTCATAACACCTGAATTAATTTGAATTGCTAAAGAGTTGATATTGCCAGCTGAAACATTTGCCGCAGTTAATTCCGCTGCTGTGATCAAATATTGATTATGAGTATTTGACCAAAGTGAATAAAATGGGTTAGGGTATGTTGTTGAATTGGTTGCACCTGTTCCAACAGTTGTAGTTCCAACACCTATGCCCATGGTTAGTGCATTTAAATTAACATTTTCGCCTGAACAAATAGCTGTAGGAGTTGCACTTGCAATTATTGCAGGAAGATCATTTAAGGCTACAGTTACTGTTGAAATGGTTGTACAAAGCCCATCAGTGGCCGTTACACTATAAGTATAATTACCTGTTAATGTTGGTGTTATAATCACATTAGTACCCGTCATAGTAGTTGGCATACCACTTCCAGTTGTAGATGATGCATCCCATGTAAATGAATAAAGATTACCATTTGTACCTGTTTGTACAGCCGTTAAAGTAATTGTATTTGCGCCACCCACACAAAGATTTGAAGAACTTGTGTTTGGTGTTACCAGATCCGGAATGCTTACTGATTGAGTAACTGCTGTTCTAACTGTGTTTTCGCAAACACCGGTTAATGAAGTTACATACCATGTTGTAGTAGCACCAATAGGTGTTGTATAGGTGTCGCTTGATCCAGATTGTAAAACAGTTGTTGAAGTTGGAGTCGCATACCAATTGTATGACGTACTTCCGCTTACAGAAGCAGTTGGAACTCCATATCCGCATTGACTAGAGTTAGATGCTACAGGAGCGCTTGGAAAAGCAATAACACTTACTGTAACAGGAGCAGAAATAACAGAACATCCATTAGCATCAGTAGCAGTAAATGTATAATTTGTGGTTACGTTTGGAGTTTGAACAGTAACACTTGTTGTTGCAATTGTTGATGTACCATCATACCAAGCATAAGATATAAATGGTGGAATTACTGACGATCCTCCTCCGTTATTTGTACTTAAAATATTTAACATATATTCTTCAGATTCTCCATAAGCAAAAGCCGTAGTAGGGCTTGGGACTGGAGAACCTTCTCTGCAAATAACACGCATTCTGGTTAAACCATTGTTTGCTGTTGCTGGAATTGTAATGCTTACAGTTTCTGTATGCGCACCAACACCTAAAGGAGCTACCGATAAGTATACTGCTTCTCCTGCATCTGCATAACTACCGTTTCTATTATAATCTATATAAACACCAAAAGCATTACTGAAAGTACTTGCACCTTGAAGTGAACTTAAACTCATGGTATAAGTGTTTCCGGCTGTAAAGTTGAAAGATCCAAGTGCAGTAAAATCTGAATTTCTACCTGCGACACCTGTTGCAGTTCCCAATGTACCTACTAAACTATTAATGCTAGTAGTATTGTTTAATGCGCCAAAAGTAACATTACCAATATCTTCGTTAGTTGTTGGGTTAGTAACAGATGGGGCTGCAGGATAAGAAGTGTTAGGGGAAGTAGAAGAATAGTTAGGGCTTAACGTTGTACTAGACCCGGCACATATATCATTAACAGCTATCGAGCCTGTAACTGCTATTCCTAATAAAGGTTCATCTTTATATGAAGCGCCATTAGAAGTTTTTGTAATTGTGCCATCTGTAGCAGTAATGTACCAGTTAACATTGGCATTTACAGGAACACTCGCCGGAATAGTTTCATTCCATATAGATGTAGTTGTAAAGCTACCACCTGTCATTACAATTGGTGTTTGAGCAATACCGTTAAATGAATAGTTTAATGTTACTGCTGTTAATGGAGCCGCACCTGGAGTAACCGTAGCTGTTACATTACGAGAAACAGTTGTACATTGATTACCGGTAGGTGTAATTGCAAGTCCATTAATAACTAAGTTAGATGTGATACCTTCAAATTCATCTGCGCCTATATCAGGAGAAGAACCCGTTCCGGTATAACCACCATCACCTTGACGAATATCGGCGTCAAAATCATCACTTACTGTGGCAATAGCAATACCACCGCTTTCAATTGCAGTGTTTGTTGCTGGTGTAAAATGCAAGAAATTTGGATTTGAACTTACAGTACTTGCAAAAACCGGGTTTTCAGTCACAGAAGCAGCATCGATTGTAGGACCAACTATGGTTTTAAAATCTGTTAAAGTTTGTTGTACCGTTGTGCCATCATAAAAAATAGCTGTTGAAGCAGATGGCGCACTTGCATAAAATAAGTTATTGTTTGATGCCGCACCGTAATTTGTAAAAGTTGTCACATTTCTTCTAAAAGCAACAGTAATGGCTGTCCCTGTGGGAGTAGAGTTGTTAACGAAAATGTTATTTCTTAAATTAATAGTTGTAGAGGCACCGTTAGTTGAAACAGCAGAAGAACCAAATAACGTTCCGGTACTTATTGCATTTAAATAAACAGTGTTGTAATGAACATTTAATGTTGTTCCACCCGATAGATTAACACCAACTACACCGTTTACAGAATTTGTATAAGGAGTTTGTAGATCACCTATAATATTATTGTAAATATTGTTGTTTGTTCCACCTGAACTCGCAATACCTATTACCGAACCGCTAGCGCTGTTATTTAATAAATTGTAAATTTTGTTTTTGTAAACATCTAACGCCCCAGTACCACCGTTAATAGAAATACCATTAATTACCGGGCTACCTGTACTTCCTAAAGCGCCAGCAGTTATATTAGTAATAGAACTATTATAAACTTTTGCGCCATTTGCTGAAGTAACTAAAATACCGTTCATAGTAGGGCTATTAGTAATTGCACCACTGAAATTTAATGAGGTAATGGTATTGTTTGTTATTTCGTTAGCATAAGGGGCGGCGGCGGCAATTTCAAATCCCGTCATGGATGTTGGCGCTACAGCCGCTGAAGATAAACTGATGGTGTTTGTTGTGATGATCCCTTTTCCTGTATTATTATAGATACCTCTCACTACATTGGCACTACCGGTGATGGTAATGTTGTTTAATGAAAAAGTTTTAACTGTAGAGGCGTTTCCGTCTCCATTATAAATACCATTAACAGCACTTGCTGCTATCGCATTTAATGTAATACTGTTACTTAGTATAAAGTAATTAGTGATACCTGATGTGCCTCCGGACCATATACCATGTAAAGTAGCTGGCCCTGTTGTAATTCCGCCTTCAATATTAATAAGGTTTCTACTTACATTTAAAGAAGTAACGATTGCGCCATTATGGTTAATACCAATTGTTGTTCCTGTTGATAATTGAGAACTTCCTGTATTATTAATCACATTGTCTGTTATACTTAAGTTACGGTGATTAGCCGCAGCATTAATATAAGTAACCACACCTGCACCATAAGCACCAGCACCTGTTTCTACTTGTTTAACAGTAACTGTATTTCCATTGGCAGCAGATCCTATTGTAACGTTTGTAGCTGCAGTAGTTGCTCTAATACCGGTAATGTTACCCGTAACTGACGCCGTAGAAGATGTCGTTTGATTGAACGTTATGCTATTTGATAATATTTGAATATCGGCTGTAGTACCATTCGCATCAACCCCTGTCATACTTGTGTTAGCCGTATATGTACCAGAAGTTGTTTCATTAATAGTTACCGTGTTTGAGGTAAATGTTTTGATGCTTGAAGTACAACTAGATCTAACACCAAAAAATCCACCACCACCGTTAGCTACATTGTGAGTTAGATTAATGGTAACATTATTATTATTACCAATGTGTGTAGAAGCATTACTATTAGCTGTACCAAAATCAATAGCCGTACCATCAGCGTTGCCACTATGATTAAGTGTCACCGAATTATTACTCATATTTGCGGTAACAGGAACGCCAGCAGGTAATGTATTCGAAGTGAAATTTGCATAAATCCCTACTGTTGTTATTGAATAGGTTGAAGGGTTATAGATTGTATTATATCGTATGCTGTAGTCAACCCCATTTCTTAAAAAGATACCGCCGGCAAAACCTCCAGCATATAAATTAAAGCCTAAATTGCTTGCTGTATTGGTGACACCAAAAGTAATTGTATTACCAGTTGCAATACTTGTCCCTCCAATATCAATACCTTCTTCAATGATCGAAGCAGTTTGAGTCACCGTTAAGAAATACATACCATGGAATACACCTGATATGGTATTTGCATAAAATTTGTTATAAGAGTTCGTTCCAGCCGAAGAGGTTGCGCTTTGAGCAGCACCGGTACTTGAACTGGATGATGATGAAAAAACACCTATTGCATTTTGGTATTTAGCGGTTACATTACTTAATGTAATAATGTTATTTTGAATGGTATTATTTTGCGCGCCATTAGTTGCAGAACCCGCAAAAATTGCCACACCAAATTCAGTCATATTGTTGGTAGCAACTGCGGTGGTTATATTTGCAGTATTTTCAACTAAGTTAAATCCTTCGATGGTAATATAGTCACCACCAATGATTTTAAATAAAGCGTCAACTTTCGATCCCGATGTTTGAGGAGTAGGCGCTGTAATTGTATTATTATTACCGGTAATAATAATCTGGTCAGCCCCAGTTCCAGTTGCGGTAATTGCATAACCACCTACAGGGGCAGTCTCCGGATTACCGGTAATCAGGTTAATTGTAACACCACCTGCACCAACACCCTGTGTGTTCAAATCCGTTATGGCTGATGCCAATGTTGGGTAGTCACCGGGAATGTTTTTTGTCCCGATTAGCTGAGCTTTCAGACTAGCTGAAAAAACCGTCATCATAAACAGCAATGCCATTAGCAAGGTGTTTGTTTCTCTTTTTGTAGATTTTTTATACATATTGAAATAGTTAGGTGGCTAATTTAAAGAGAAAAAACCCCTCCAATTAGCCCACTAATAGCCTAAAATCGTACTTCTATCCAGAAAAACTACAGAATTAGAAACTAAAATGTTTTAGTTTAGAATAAGTGCAACAAAAAAGGCTACCCGCGAGAGGTAGCCTTTTTTGTTAAAAAAGGAGATATTGATTAATTATGTTTAACAAATCTTCCGATTTTCACATCACCATTA
>Ga0207968_100595_pt1 | contig 12883 bp, 16 predicted proteins | sample LakWasMet21_HOW5_2_FD_183867 | JGI IMG/M metagenome (GOLD analysis project Ga0207968, IMG submission 183867) | Freshwater sediment methanotrophic microbial communities from Lake Washington under simulated oxygen tension - Sediment Metagenome... | ecosystem: Environmental > Aquatic > Freshwater >...
ATAAATCAAAAGCCCCCGAAACCTCGCCACTGATCACTGCGCTAAATCTAATCGGCACAGTTCGCACTTTATATATGGCGTTGCCGATAGCCTGGATGCTGAAGTCTTATAAATTACCTGAACGGGGCTATCGCCGGGCGTCGAGCGCTCCTCGTACAACGGCTAGTCGCTTTTCCGGACTAGATTCACGATAAGTTATTCTTCTCATCACTCTTCATGTTAGTACTCAAATTGGGTTGAAAAGTTATCGCTTAGACGCGACATCGCAAGTAAAGATGGCGTCCGCGATCCGACTAGGGACAGATGGGGTATTAGCACCGTATCTAGTTTGCCTTCAAAAAAAGCACAACAAGATCTGACCTCGTATTTCTATACTTCTGATAAAGTAGGTTACTAGATATTTTTTTAACGACGGTTTAGATGTCAGTTTTTACACTTTCTCTTACGAGTTTTGAATAACGCAAGTGGGTTTTGGCAGGGTGAAATGAGAATGGCTGTTATCAGGTTGTCGAAATGGGCAAACATATCGACAACGGCCGTAAGGAAATTGCAATGTAGCCGTTCATGGGCGCGCAAATGGGTCGTCGCTGGTTTGGTTTTTCTATTGGGAATATCACTGCCCGCAGCAGCAGAACCAGTTCGGACTGTGCTGATGGTGTATGGCGAAAGCCGTTTATCTCCGGCGATCACGGTAGGCGATGAAAACATCAGGGCCGCTGCGCAGGAAGGCCGCGGGCAGTCAGTCGAGTTCCTGACCGAATTTCTCGATGTGGGCCGTTTTGCCGATACGGGTTACGAAGCACTGCTCACCGATTTTCTCCGCGGTAAGTATCAGGGCAAGCACATCGATGTCGTTGTCGCGGGCGGACCCTCGGCGCTTAGATTTCTGCTCCGCCACCGTGCGGAATTTCTACCCGATACCCCAGTGGTTCATGCGGCCGTAACATCGGCGCAACTCAAAGCGTTGGCTCCCCCGCCCGATGTGGTCGGCGTGCCAATCGATCCCGATCCGCTGCCGACGCTCGAATTGGCGCTGCGCCTGCATCCTCAAGCGCGGCGGCTGACGCTGATTACTGGAACTTCCGCTTGGGATCGCGATGTGGAAAAACAGCTGCGAGCGGTCGTTCCTAGATTGCCCGCACCGGTTTACGTGGAATTCTTGGCAGGTTTACCTATGGCGGGGCTAGAGGGACGGCTCAGCCTGTTGTCAAACGATACACTGGTCTTTATTGGCAGCTTTCAACAGGACGGGGCGGGACGGTCGTTCGTTAACGCCGAAGCGATAGAGCAGATCGCATCGGCCTCGGCCGTTCCTGTCTATGGTTCGTACAGTTCTTACGTTGGTGCCGGTATTGTCGGCGGCTACATGTCCACTTTCGAGGCAATGGGGTGGCAGGCGGGTGAAATCGCCCGGCGGCTGCTGAACGATGAACAGGTGTCGGCCCTGGGTTTGCCCACAGTTCACCGAAATGCTTACCTGTTCGACTGGCAGCAATTACAGCGCTTCGGTATAGACGAAAATGCATTACCTCAAGGTAGCATCGTTAAGTACCGCCAACCTTCCTTTTGGGAAGCTTACCGTGGGCGCATCGTCGCAGCGATAGTGGTGGTCTTATTGCAGGCGGCGCTCATTGCCTTGCTGCTGGTGGAAAGACGATTACGCCGGCAGACCGCGTCTGAGCTGCTGGATAGCGAAAAGCGCATGAACTTGGCGGCAAATGCGTCGGGCTTGGGCATGTGGCTCTGGAACATCGGCCGCGACGAGATTTGGGCTACTCCTCATGCTCGTGCCCTGTACGGTGTCGGTGAATCCGAGCTTATTGATTTCGACCGTTTCCTTAGTACCCTCCATTCCGCCGACCAAGAGGCTATGAAAAAAGCCGTAGAAACAGCATTGGTTTCAATCGCCGATTTCGAAACCCAATACCGGGTGATTCATCCTGACGGTGAGCTCCGGTGGATTTTAGTTAAGGGGCAGGTGGAGTCCGATGAAGCTGGGCAACCTACTGCCATTGTCGGTGTATCTATCGACATCACCTCCCGGAAACTGGCGGAACTGGCGGCCGAGCAACACCGCAATGAAATGGTACGCATGGCTCGTGTGGGACTGGTGGGACAACTCTCCGGCTCCATCGCCCACGAGTTGAATCAACCCTTGTCCGCTATACTCGCTAATACCCAGGCGGCACAACGGCTGTTGGTGCGGGAACCGGTCGACTGGCAGGAGATAGGCGAGATTTTGAAGGACATCGTCGAGGACGATCAGCGTGCCGTCGAGGTTATTCAGCGCCTGCGTTCACTCTTCAACCGGGGAGAATCGCAACGCCGGCTGCTGCATACGAATGAACTCGTAAGGGACGCATTAAAGTTGGCGCATAACGACATAGTCACGGATCAAGTGAGCCTCTCGACGGAATTGGCGGACGATCTGCCGGCCGTGGCGGCAGACTGGGTGCAATTACAACAGGTTCTGTTGAATCTCATCGTTAATGCCTGTGAAGCCATGGCGGAGAAAGAGACGACGCGCAAGCTTGCGGTTAGAACCTGGAGAGACGGCGGGGACGTCATTATCGAAGTGGCCGATACCGGCAAGGGCGTCGATGCCGACGTGGAAGCGCGTTTGTTCGAGTCTTTTTTCACCACCAAGACCAACGGCATGGGCATGGGGCTTGCCATCAGCCGCTCCATCATCGAAGCCCACGGCGGACGGCTTACGCTGGCTAACAATTCGGAGCGAGGTGCGGCATTCCGCATCAGCCTGCCTATTATCAAAGAGGGAGTCGACCGATGAAATCCAGAACCCCCACGATCTTCCTGGTCGACGACGATCCTTCGGTACTCAAGGCGTTGGATAGGCTGTTACGATCCGCGGGTTACTGCGTCGAGGCATTTGCTTGTCCACAAGCCTTTCTGAGCGGCTACGATCCGGAACAAGCGGGCTGCCTGCTACTGGATCTAACGATGCCGGGAATGAGCGGTATGGACGTACAGCAGCGGCTTAGCGAGGCTGGCGCGAGCCTGCCTATAGTTTTTCTCACCGGTCAGGGCGACATCCCGACCAGCGTCCGGGCGATCAAGGACGGCGCGGTGGACTTTCTTACCAAGCCGGTCGTTGACGAGGCGCTGTTCGCGGTAATACGCGAAGCCCTGGTCAAAAACGTCGCCGACCGCCTATCCCACGCCGAACTGGCCCTGATCCAGCGCCGCCTCGCCTCGCTGACCCCGCGAGAGCTCGAAGTGTTCAAGCATGTCGTGGCCGGTAGACTCAATAAACAAATCGCCGCCGATCTTGGCACGGTTGAAAAAACCATCAAGGTACATCGTGCCAGAGTGATGCAAAAGATGCAGGCGAAATCGTTGGTCGAACTGGTGCGTCTGGCCGAGCAAGCCAGCCTTGTTTAGTCCGCACCGCCTAAGCTGTTCGGCGTCTGGCGATAGGCGCGCACGATCCTGCCAGGGCGGCCGCTGACTGTTGGCCCAAGGTCCAATAGTCAGCGGCCGCTCTCTTTAGTAGTCTGTTAGAGCAGCATTGATTGTATAAACGCCTACGACATCGGGTGCAGTAGGCCATAAAGTCTAACGTTAACTAAATAGGAAAAATGATGAATATTCTGGCCCTTAAAAAACATAGCAGGTCTTTCAGCGCGTCAAAGCCGCTCATCGTAGCGGGTTGCTTGGCATTTGGTTTAATGGCTCAACCTGCGCAAGCGGCGTTGACCTTCAGCTTTAATTATCTGAATCCGGGCGAGGGCTTCGACGATCCGACTTTTGGCTTGGACAGAAAAGCGGCGCTAAATGAAGCCGCAGGCATGTTAGGCGCTTATTTCAGCAACTACACGGCAAATTTAACCTATGACGTGACTTCATATAGTATCGATAAAAATACCTTAGCCTCGGCGGGTAGCGGTCAATTCGTTGAGCCAGGGTCCTTTCAGGAAACTGTTGTACAAACAAAAATACTGACTAATGGCGCAAGCGACGGTAACGGTGCCGATGCCGATGGCATCGTCGATTGGAATTTTTTCTATAACTGGGGACTCACCGATAATGTCGCGGCAAATGAATATGATTTTAAAAAAGTCGCTATCCATGAGTTATTGCACTCATTTGGCTTTGCCGGAAATATCGGCAATGGCGGTGTTGATAATCAAGGCGTCGCACCAGGCAGCCAGGGTTCCTGGGCTAATTTCGACAATTTTTTAACCGATGCCTCGGGCAATCGACTGATCGGTACCGACGGTGTTTTCGATAGCACCAAAGTTGCTGCACTGACAGCGGGCAGCGGCAGCGTATTGTTTAACGGCGCCAATGCGGTTGCCGCCAATGGCGGCGTGGGCGTTAACATATTTGCACCGACTACGTGGACTGGCGGTAGCAGTCTTTCGCATCTTGATGACGACACACCGGCTTTTTCTCAATTGATCATGGCATCAACCGTCTCCGAAGGATTAAAAACTCGCGAAATATCCGCTATAGAGCTTGGTATACTGAAAGACATCGGTTATACCCAAATAGAGGCACCAGCAGAGGTACCCGTACCTGCTACTGTTTGGTTGATGCTGACTGGCTTGATGGGGCTATTGGGTTTAAATCGTCGTAAAGCTGCGTTGTAAGTTTTTGACAACCTGGCTTTTAGTGCAGAAAGGGGCTCTTTATGAGCCCCTTTTTTATTTGATGAAAAGGAAAATACATGTACAAATTCGCCATGACTCTGTTGATAACACTGGGAATGAGCCTAATGACCAATAACCTATCGGCAAATTCTGATGTTCCGTTGCAGTACACCTTGAAAGAGATAAGCATTTCCCTCTTGCATCAAACCGGTCACGGTATTCCAGGCGGTTACGAAATCACTATTAGCGGTAGCGGTAACAGCTTTTACAGCAGGAACAACGAGGCTCGAACGCCGATTAGTGTCGACAAAAAGACTTTGTTGGAACTGGTTAATGATTTTTACAGCAGTCATTTTTTTGAATTGGCCGATACCTATACGGTAAAAAAACAGGTGGTTTTGAAAAGCGATGACAGCGTTGCGACAACTGGCATGCACCTAATGGACATTGCCAGTACGCGGTTGTGTATTCAGCTTGCAGATTATAAAAAGTGCGTGACCATCGTCGACGGTCAACCCGTAGAAGCCGCACAACTGATCACGAAAATCGAAAAGCTGTTTATGCATTGATGACCGGAGTAGGTGCAGTAGATTGCCGATTACCGTAATCCCATACATAGAGCCTCAAGGATAAGACTGATTCGATTGTTGGATTTTATTCTGAATTATCAGGACGATTAAAACGGGTTTAACGATTTACGGTGTCAGAGTACAAACGTGATTAGTGGTACCTAGTTCTATTTGTAGGGTGCTGTGCTCGACGGAAAAGCGTTCTTTCAGTGTTAAGACAATCTCATCTATAAATATATCGCCAGGGTAGCCGTTGGGCATTACTAAATGAACTGTGAGAGCCGTTTCAGTCGTGCTCAAGCCCCAGATGTGCAAATCGTGAATATCACTGACACCTGGACATTGACGCAGATAAATTTCTACTTCAGAGCGATTAATATGTCGAGGCACAGCGCTCAAGGCCAGGCGCGTTGATTCACGCAGCAAGCCCCAAGTTCCGATCACAATAACTAAAACGATAACGAGGCTAATGACTGGGTCAAGCCAGAACCAATTGGTAAACATAATTGCGACACCGGCGGCAACGACGCCTAATGACACTACGGCGTCAGCCAGCATGTGCAGATAAGCTCCCCGGATGTTCAAATCACCTTTGCTGCCTTTGACAAACAGCCAGGCGGATAAGCCGTTTATGACGATACCAACTGCCGCGATTTCCATCATCAGCATTCCTGAAACCATCGGCGGCTGTGAGAAACGCTGTATCGCTTCCCAAGCAATGGCCCCGCACGCCACTAACAGAAACGTCGCGTTTGCTAAAGCCGCCAAAATTGATGTGCTTCTAAGTCCATAGGTGTAGCGCACGCTAGGCTCTTTGCGGCCCAGGATCGTTGCAATCCATGCCAGCAGCAGACCCAAAACATCGGATAAATTATGCCCGGCATCGGCCATTAACGCCGTCGAGTTGGCAATAAAGCCATATACAAACTCAATCACAACAAACGCGGTATTCAGTCCGATAGCGATAATAAAGGCGCTGCCATAATTGCCGGGTTTAGCATGGTGATGGCCATCATGAGAGTGACCTTGATGGGAGTGATCATCGTGAGAGTGCGAATGGTGGTGGTCGTGTTGATGTGCCATCGGCGGGGATTTCCGTAATTAATTATAAGTTGACCGGATCGGTCGCGACTATCTTGCCAGGCGTCATTCTGAATAACGAGCAAGTGACTAATCTGCAGTCAGTATACGCAGCAATCGTTGATTCAGTTGCATAGCTAATAGTCTTATTGATGCGGTGAAGACCATACCATTTGGACAGTCTTCCCAACTATATAATAAAAATTAGAAGATTTTAATACGCGGCTATTGATTAGGTTATTTCGGAGATATTCAAGCCGACTGTTTTCGAATCAAGTGCCAGCGAAAGAATAAGCAATGTAAGAGCCCCAAGCTGAAGTGCGAAACGAATGGTATGGCCCATTTCCCAGTTTGCACGCAGATCTGTCCAATTGAGCGGAATGTTGTGCAGTGTTGTCTCGAGAAAAAAAGCATTAGCTGGCGCGACCAACCAGAAAAAGACGACCGGAAACGCCAGCAATAACGCGAATAATGCAGCCAAGGAGAACCAAAAACCTGGGCGGATGAAGAATACGAGCAGACCGGTTGCTGCAATCGCTAACGGTTCAAGTACACCACCAATATTTGGCGGCCCCCACTGAACGTATAGCGACTTTTGCAGTGTGATGTATAACGTAGCGTCGTAGTGCATCTTTGCCGATTGTTCAAGAACATGAGCAAAAGCGAGTCCCGAGAGTAGGGCAACCAATAAAATGGTGACGAATCTTAATAATTTCAGCGGCACGCTATACCACCCTTACTGATAAAGCTAAGACTTCCCGCAAAGTCACAAATTCTTCAGCGGCAGTCGGATGGATGCCGATCGTTGAGTCGAAAATGGCCTTGGTCGCACCGGCTCTAATCGCAACAGCCATGCCTTGGATAATTTCCGGCGCATCGGCACCTACCATATGCAAACCCACGACCTGATCAGTACTGCGCACAACGATCATCTTCATTAGGGTTTTTTCATCCAAGCCGGACAGGGCGTTTTGCATTGGTGTAAAACTGGTTTTGAAAATATCGATGTCCGAATGCTTTGCTCTTGCTTGCGCTTCGGTTAGCCCCACCGTACCAATGGTCGGCCGGCAAAATACTGCGGTGGGAATATTCTCGTAATCCACCGATTGCGGCTGCTGGGCATATAGCTTATTGATTAGCGCCATGCCTTCGGCTATCGCGACCGGCGTCAGGTTGACCCGGTTTGTTACATCGCCCAAGGCATAGATTGATGGGATGTTGGTTTGATAGTCGTCATAAACTTTAATTGCCCCGTCCTCATCCAACTCAACGCCCAACGCTTCCAGGCCAAATCCGGTTGAGTTCGGAGTTCGGCCGGTGGCGTATAACACCAAGTCCGTAGTCATTTTAGTGCCGTCAATAAGCCGGACAGCAAAGTCTGCGGGCATTTTTTCTATGGCTTCAATATCGCTGTTGAACAACACACTGATGCCTTTTTTGGTCATTTCCACAGCGAGAAAGTCTCGAATGTCTTCATCAAATCCTTGCAGCAATTTGTCGCCACGATGGCAAATAGTGGTGTCGACGCCAAGGCTATTAAGAATACTGGCAAATTCCACCGCGATATAACCGCCGCCGACAATAATGATGCGCTTGGGCAATTGCTCAAGAAAAAACATCTCATTTGAGGTGACGATATGTTCCTTGCCAGGCATGTCGGGCACAAACGGTCTGCCGCCAGTGGCAATGATTATGCGTTCGGCCCGGTAGGATGAACCGTCCACTTCGACTGTATTGGCATCAAGCACTTTTGCCGAGCCGGTAATTACATTGACGCCGGATTGTTGCAAACGCTTGTTATAAACCCCTTGTAGCCGGGTTATTTCCTCGTTTTTGTTGGCGATCAAGTTTGACCAGTTGAACGATGATTGTCCTACAGTCCAACCAAATCCTTTGGCGGCTTCGAATTGATCGTGAAATTGCGAGGCATAGACCAACAGTTTTTTAGGCACACAACCGACATTGACACAGGTGCCGCCGATGTGGCGTTGCTCAGCGAGAGCAACTCGTTTACCCAAACCGGCCGCCGTGTTTGCAGCACGCACGCCGCCTGAGCCGCCACCGATTACAAACAGGTCATAGTCATAGTGTGTCATGGGTGCGTCTCATATAAGTCAAGATGAAAAGGGCTATTTATTTTGCTGCAAATAATCCAACAGTGTATCTGCGCCGCTCACCGTAAACGGGTCATCCGGGCAATTATCAATTTGGCCGGGTTCGCTGAATATTTTGAGGATCTTTTTATCATCAACAATCATCGAATACCGCCATGAGCGACTGCCAAAGCCGACGTTGTCTTTTTTCACCAGCATGCCCATGGCGCGGGTAAACTCACCATTACCGTCGGGCAGCATCTTTACATTGGTGATGTCTAAGTGCTTGCTCCATTGAAACATCACAAAAGCATCGTTAACGCTCAGGCAATACACTTCATCAACACCTTGATCAAGGAAGTCCTGATATTTATCAACAAAGCCGGGAAGATGTTTGCTTGAGCAGGTTGGGGTGAACGCACCGGGCAACGCCAACACCACGATTTTCTTGCCTTTAAAAATATCGTCTGTACTGACATCTTGCCAGCGAAAAGGATTGTCGCCACCGATGCTTTCGTCGCGAACTCGGGTTTTAAAAATTACATCAGGTACAGTTGAAATCATTAGGAATTCCTTGGTTTTTAGAGGTGAGGCCTGGGTGAGACTTATTTTTTGAATCACGCAATAAAAAAAGCCAGCGGGAAATTGTTGGACCACGCTGGCATCAGTTTAAAACTGCATGAGTTTGGGAAATCTAAGCTGTTGCTGAATCCAAAAGCCGATCCAGAGTACGAATATGCGTTTGCTGAGCGGGCAGCAGTTTTGCTTCAATTAACGTGCGAAGATCGGCGGATAACTCGTCATCCTTTAAGGCTTGTTCATAATCATCAACGCCATTTTTTTCACCTTCGCGTAGTGCCTTTAGTGCAGTGAGGTTACCCAAAATGCTAGCGCTTTCCAGCACTAATGTTGCCCACGTGCCCCATGCACCTGAAGTCTCAGCGGGCGTTCCGCCTAACGAACGGCTTAATGTCTGCAAGCTGGATACAGCAATTTTATGATCTTGATAAATGGGTCTTAAATGTTCCGACTCGCCCAAACTGACATCTTGTCTGAGTTTATCCAATGCTTGTTGATAAGACTCAACGGCTGCTAATTCATCTTTCAGCAATTTATTGATTGTTTCGATGTTATGCATAACAAAATACCTGTGCGATTGTTGGTTTGGTTTTGTACGAAATCAGCAAAACCAAACTAACGAAATTGATGGAGACTTATTGCACGGCTTTTAGATGTTTAATCGCTTCGTTAGCCGATTTTTTAGCTTCTTCGGTATGGCCTAAATTGCCATGCTCGACAGCTTCATCCAAACTTTTGATACCGGCATCCAGATGCTCATCGGCGACTTTTGCGTGGGTTTTAGCGGTATCCGCATGTTCGGCGATAGTTTTAGCGTCGGTGGCTTTTGCCGCGACTTGTGCATGTTTAAGCGCTAGCGCGCTGTGGCTTTCTTCAGCAAATGCGCCGAATGAGCATAAGGTTAATGCAATGCCTGCACACACGTTTGAGGTAAGTTTCATATTGAGTTCCTGTGATTTTATTATTGGTATTGGGTAGCGAGCCAGTTTTGTTGTCACTGGCTCGCTTAGATCAGGCGTGTTTATTTGTCTTCTTTAATATCTTGCTTAATATCGCCAATGCCTTTTTGGACTTTGCCGGTATTTTTTTGGATGTTGCCTTCTATTTCCATGCCTTTGTCATCCAGTATCTTGCCGACTTCTTCTTTGGCTTTACCTTGGGCTTCATCAACACGGCCTTTTACTTGATCTTTGTTGTAAGGCGCTTCTATTTTGCTGTCTTCCGCATAAGCGCCGAAGGAGCAAAGGCTTAAAGCTATAGCTGCAGATAAACTAAGCAATTTGATATTTGCGATCTTCATAGTGATGTCCTGTGAGATTTGTCTGGGAATAGGGTTGCTGTTAAGCCGGTTAAGCATTAACAGCGCAGCGCTTCTTTAGAGTGCTTTTTTAATTTCTTCTTTGATGTCGCCGACTTTTGCCTGCACTTTGCCGACATTCTTTTGGACGTTACCTTCTACTTCCAACTCATCGTCATTGATGATGTTGCCGGTGACTTCTTTAACTTTACCAATCACTTCGTCTACGTGGCCTTTAACTTGATCTTTGTTCATGGGACTCTCCTGATAATTATTTAGCCATGACCAGTTAGTCTTGGCTAAAGCGCGAGAAGGTTTTTCTCAGCGCTTGGGTTAAACAATACAGCTAAAGTTAAACCTGGTCGGTGCGGCAGCGAACAGAAGGATTGAGGCAACAAAATTAATTAGTTGTCGACACTGCCGACCCAGGTAGCGGTTGATCGGTTATTTGGTAAGGTGAAGTTTGTTCAGCCCAAACTGCAAGGTAGGTTAGCGTCGCCTCCCCGATGATCGTTGCGAAAGATGCATCTGCAGCATCGCGACCTGTGCCAATGCGAACAAAACCCTCAACCGGCGCCATTCGAGTAGCATCAAATAAATACCAACGAGTCCCCAAATAAGCTTCAAAAAATCCGTGAAAATCAGGTGGCTGCAAATACACAGCATATCCAGAAACATAGCGTGCGGGAATACATAACGCCCGGCATAACGTAATGGCAAGATGGGCATAATCTCGGCATACCCCTACGCGTTCTATTAATACGTCACAGGCGCTGGTACTTTCACCGGTACTGCCTGCTTGATAGTCGAGATTGTTGTTTATCCAGTCGCAAATTGCAGTAACTCTGGAAAATCCAGGAGGGATGTTGCCAAACATTCGTGACGCAAAATGGGTTAAACGATCTGACTCGCAATATCGACTGGGGTTAAGGTAGGCCAATACTTCGTTTGGCAATTGAGAGTATCCCGTCTCCATAATTCCCGACGTATCGTAAATTTCCGGGAGTAAATTTACATTCGCCCGGTATTGGAGTTGCAGAATGCAGGGCTCAACAGTGAGCCGGTACACTTGAATGTCTTCTGTACCCAAACTGCTGGCCTCGTATTGGATATTGGGGTTTAACTGCAGCGTCTCCCAGTTGATGATCTGGTGCCTAGTTCGTGCGGCAGCTACGTTAAATAAGAAGCTGGTGGGAGTTGTGACTGAATACGTTAAATCGCAGCCTACTTGAATTGTTGTCATGATTATTAACCTTAGATAAGCACTTACTCAACTATTAGATCGTAAGTGTGGACGTAGTGCTCTTCAATCATGCGACCACCACGAATGACATAGCCTTGTTCCGGCGTGCCCGCGCCATCTAAACTGCCGCGGGTAACATTAAGTTCTTCAAAAATGTGGATAGCTTCGCCGGGTATTTGTCCGTCTCGTATCAGGAAAGCCGCACCGGCCAGAGAGGCGATGCCGCTGCCGACGAAATACGCTTTTTTGGTAGATGTTGCTGCCGAGTTGGCGGGATTTTGCTTGGTGTTCTGCATGTTGGCTACCTAATTGACTAAGACGGAAAGTCGGTATGGCGGTCTAATTGTTTGCCGCCATAGCGAAGAGATAAGGCATGGCCTTGTATGCCAAAGAATAATAAGGTGAAGATTCCTAAGCCAAAGATGCATGCTTGAGCGAGTTGCAAGTCATGTGGAACGGGTGTGATGCTGAGTAATAACGCTAACACGACAAGTGACGGGACTAAGCCGAAAACAATGATCAGCGCGATAATAAAAATGGGTTGTTCCGCACCAGAAGGTTTGGTGTGAGCAAAACCAGACACGACTTTAATAATCGTTTGTCCGAATAATACGGCTGAGCCAAAGGATAATTCTGGGGATTCGATGATCGCGAATATCGATCTACCAACACTGACATCGACGATGGCAATTACCACCAAGGGCAGTACGATAAATAGCAAGTCTCCCAATATCGCGTATATCGCAGCCTTACGATGAGTCTTATGAGTTAAGACCTCACCAGCTATGAATGTATCTTTAATCATGATGATGAAATGCCTGATAAAACTTACACCGCTGGGTAAGTTTTGGGGTGATGTAAATAGCCATCTCCAAAAAACACGTCTTATAAAAGAAACGCTGATTTAGGCCCTCGACAGCGTGGTTTCCAAGGGAGTTCTAGCTACAAGCATGCACCAAATCAGAGATGGCTTAGGGTCAAATGCATAAAGTTGGAGAAACGGGTTGTGTTAATTGCCAGTTGAACTTCCGTATGGCCAGCTTATCTTTTGCCTGCAACAAGCAACAATCCGCCGCCTGCCACTATCGCTGCCACACCGGCCCAAATGGGTACATTGACAGTCTTGGTATCGTTAACCGTCAGCTCTATTGGCCCAATCTTGGCTTCTTGCGTTTCTTGGGTATAGCTAAATTGACCATACACCAGTCCCAAAATGCCGAGTGTGATTAGGACAAGCGCCAGCATTTTTATTCCACTCATTTCATCTCTCCAGTAAATTACAAATTTAGAGTTCGGTGTTGAACGCCGAACTCTGCCACTTCATGTTATACAATGCGTCGGCCTTGAATGACCCGCAACACTACAACTACAAGCGCGATAACTAAAAGAATGTGAATAAACCCGCCTAG
>Ga0207968_100597_pt1 | contig 12798 bp, 7 predicted proteins | sample LakWasMet21_HOW5_2_FD_183867 | JGI IMG/M metagenome (GOLD analysis project Ga0207968, IMG submission 183867) | Freshwater sediment methanotrophic microbial communities from Lake Washington under simulated oxygen tension - Sediment Metagenome... | ecosystem: Environmental > Aquatic > Freshwater >...
TACGAAATGAATGGGGTGTTAGCTCAGCTGGTAGAGCAGCGGACTTTTAATCCGTTTGTCGTGGGTTCGATCCCCGCACACCCTACCAAGATATATAAGGCTTAATCAGAAATGATTAAGCCTTTTTTCTTTTGTGCTATCACCTCCGATTAGCGCTATTATTTAATCCATCTGCAAGCCCCTTTGGATGCTGTCTTTTTAATCTGCCTATCAAGATATTTTGAAACCTGAAAATACCAAATCTGCGTTGCATCCGCGTAATCGCCATCGCGAGCGCTATGACTTCGATGCGCTGATTCAAACTAGCGCGGCGCTAGCCCCGTATGTGCAATTAAATGCGTACGGCGATGCATCTATTGATTTTGCAGATGGGCAAAGTGTTAAGGCGCTTAATCAGGCCTTGCTTAAACAGTTTTATGCGGTGGATGTTTGGGATATTCCTAAACATTATCTATGCCCACCCATACCTGGGCGTGCGGACTACTTGCATTACCTTGCTGATTTAATGAGTGAGGCGCATGGTATTGTGCCGCGTGGGCCATCTGTGCGCGTGCTGGATATAGGCGTAGGTGCGAATATGATTTATCCGCTGATTGGCACGCGTGAATATGGCTGGCAGTTTGTGGGTGCTGATATCGACGCTAAGGCGCTGCGGAATGCACAGCAGATTGTGGATGCTAATGCGCTGGCTGATGTAATTGAACTGCGCTTGCAGGCTACACCATCCTTCATTTTTAAGGGCATGATTCAGCCGGGCGAGTTATTTGCATTGACGATGTGTAATCCGCCGTTTCATGAGTCTTTAGCAGAAGCGCAGGCCGGCACACAGCGTAAATGGCGTGGGCTAGGCAAGCATGTGGCGAAGCGTGGTGGTGGGGGCAAGGCTGCCGTATTGAATTTTGGTGGGCAAGGTGCGGAGTTGTATTGTGCAGGCGGTGAAGAGGCATTTGTAACCGCCATGGTTAAGGAGAGTAAGCAGTATGCAGCACAGTGCTTATGGTTTACTACGCTGATCTCAAAAGCTGCTAACTTGCCCAGTGTTTACCGTGTGCTCAAAAACGTGCAGGCACGTGAGGTGAAAACAATAGAAATGACGCAAGGTCAAAAGCAAAGCCGCATTGTGGCGTGGACATTTTTGGATACCAGCCAGCGGAAGGTAGTTTCGGCTTGATGTAATGGGTAATCTGATGCTTTAAATGCATGCTAGCTATATATGCGCTACAAAAAAACAGCCTAATCGATATCTGATTAGGCTGTTTTATTTTAACTAGCTGATATTGCAAAATAGCTACTGTAAACAAGATGATCGCTACGGGTATGTATATTTCTTGACAAGCTCTAGCGCTGGTAGCACAGTGAGTCTTAATGATGGCAGCTTGTTTAATCGACTGAAAGTCAACATGATGGCTAGCAAACAACAAGAAAATACATCCTCTATTAAATTCAAGTTTGTTTTAGCGCTGGATGCGCTCGTTTGTGAAAAGATAGAAGGGAATGCCAAGCCCTTGACCGGATGGAGTTCAGCGCAGCTGTCCGCCTCGAACCCGCTACTCAAAAGTTTATTTCATCCAGACGACTTGGATATTTATGATGCGATTTTCTCGCACTCATCTCAGATTGAGCCAGTTAGCCTGACGTTCCGGATTGTTGATAAGAAGGGGCAGGCTAAGATACTGAGGGCTACCTATCAAAAACATCTAGATGTAGACCATTTAAGAACGCTGATCACGCTCACACTTGCGCAGCCTGAGGTTAATCTCGATGTTGCTCAAGGCATGATGTACAACAGCTTTGTTGCTATGCTGGAAAACACGGATGACTACATCTATTTTAAGGATATCAACCATCGCTTTACCAGTGCTAGCCAAACGATTGTGAATGTTACACATGGCATTACGCATTGGTCAGACTTGATTGGTAAGACCGACTATGATGTTTTATCTAGAGAGTATGCCGATATTTACTACACCTTAGAAAAAAAGATTTTTAATGGATTTCTGCCTATGGCGCAGGAGGTGCAGCCGCTGTTGGATAACCATGGCAAGCATTGCTGGGTGGATAACCGAAAATATGCGATGAAAGATAAAGACGGCCATATTGTTGGTTTGTTTGGCATCGCCAGAGACATTACCGAGTTAAAGCAGGCCGAGGCGCAGCTGCGTAAAAGCGAGGATAGGATGCGGCTTGCGCTAGTGGCTGCTAATCAGGCTTGGTTTGATTTAGATATTAAAACGGGTGAAATGACGACAAGTGATGAGTACCCGAAAATTTTGGGTTATGCAGAAGGCGAGCTGGATCATAGTCTGCAGGAGTGGCAGGCAGCATTGCACCCTGAAGATAGCGCAAAGGTGATGTCACTCTTAAATGAATGCTTGGCAGGCGGTGAGTCGGCCTCAGTTGATTATCGGCGTCGTGCCAAAAATGGCGATTGGGTTTGGATGAGCAGTGTGTTTAAGATTGCTGAGTTTGATGAGCTATACCAGCCAGTGCACATGATAGGGGTGCATGCCAATATTAATAGCCGTAAATTGCTGGAGCTGGAGCTTAGCCAAAAGGCACATATTGATTACCTGACTGAGTTGAACAATCGCGGTCATTTTATGGAGCAGGCAGAGAAAGAGCTAAGCCGAAGCCAGCGCTATGAAAAAGACATGGCGATTTTTATGATGGATATTGATTTCTTTAAGAAAATTAATGATAGCCACGGACATAAAGTTGGCGATATTGTGCTGAGAAAATTAGCGGATGTGTGCCGTCACACTTTGCGTGAGGTAGATATTATTGGGCGGATAGGGGGCGAGGAGTTTGCCATTTTGCTGCCAGAAACCAATCATGCAGAGGCGCTTGAGGTGGCGGAGCGCCTAAGGCAGGCTGTTGCTGACTCTGCAGTCCCAATGAAGGATGGTTTGCCCGTGCAATATACGGTCTCGATTGGCGTGTCTTCTGTTGCATCGGCAGATGACAATATCGATATGCTACTTAGCCGCGCGGATAAGGCGCTTTATCAGGCAAAGCTGTCTGGACGTAACCGGGTGTGTGCGGCAAGCTAGATTTGGGTGCATGGCAACGTGCCATCTTGCGTGTTGGGCTGGCTGGGCGTTGTGCAAAGCCTAATTTTTATTTTTTCAGGTTATTAATTATCGACCATATCAGTTAATATTCAGCTTGATTTTGTCTGGTTCACTTTAAGGGAGCGCCATGTTTTTTATTGAGCTGATTCACAATACTGCTTTGTTAGTTGCGCTCACAACAATCTACCAAGTCACAAACTCCCGCAATAAAAAAAATCCCTTAACGCAAACCCTGTTTTTTGGACTTTTATTTGGTATTGCTGGCGTGATTGGCATGATGACACCAGTGCAGTACGGTAATGGCGTCATCTTTGATGGGCGCTCTATTATTTTGTTTGTGGCAGGCATGTTTGGTGGCCCTTTTGTGGCGGCGCTGAGCGCGTCGATTATTGGCGCATATCGCATATGGCTTGGTGGCGCCGGTGTTTATATCGGGGTGGCTGTCACCGTGATGGCAGCTTCAATCGGTGTTGCGTTTTATTATTACCGCAAAAGTGTGGGTGGCTCTTTGAAAGCGCTACCGCTACTAGGCGCTGGGCTGCTGGTGCACGTCTTGATGCTGCTACTCTTTTTATATTTGCCTGGCGGCATCGGTATTTGGATTGATAAGCAACTGGGTCCTACGATCATTTTGTTTTACCCAGTGGCAACCATGCTGATTTGCCTGCTGTTTCAAGATTATGAAGAAAAAGAGCATGGACGTGCTGAGCTACACCGCTTGGCGTATTACGACTCATTGACAGGGTTGCCGAATCGGTCGCTGCAGATTGATCGTCTAAACTGTGCTTTAGTGGAGTGCAAAAGCACCGGAGCTAAAGGTGCGCTCATATTGTTAAATCTAGATCGCTTTAAAACCCTCAACGAGGCTCGTGGACACGCAGTAGGAGATATGCTGCTATGCTTTATCGCAGATAGGCTCAAACTGCTGGTGGAAGACGATGGCTTCCTAGCCAGAATGTCTGCAGACGAGTTTGCAGTGTTAATGCCGGGCAATGTAAGCAATGCAACGGATATTGACTCTAACGTTAACCATCTGCTGGATAAAATTAGAGTGCAGCTTAAGCTTCCAATTCAGTTGGGGGATGATGAGGTCATCGCGTCAGGCAGTATCGGTATTGCTACTTTCCCCGTGAATATTGAAGATGATGCGGGTGATGTGTTCCGCCGGGCGGATACTGCGATGCATCGCGCCAAGCAGAATGGCGGTAACCAAAGTATCTTGTTTGAACAGTCGATGGCAAGCGTGGCTGAGCAGCGTTTCAAAATTGAGCGTGAGCTGCGTTTGGCGATTCCTGCCGGTGAGCTAATGCTCTATCTGCAGTCGCAAGTGAATGCGGCTGGCGTAGTGGTTGGCGCTGAGTCCTTGGTGCGCTGGCAGCATCCTGAGCGTGGTTTGGTGCCGCCTTCTTTATTTATTCCAGTGGCTGAAGAAACCGATTTGATTGTGGATGTGGATGTTTGGGTGCTGACTGAAACTTGTCGTATCTTGGCGCGGCAGGATATTTACAGTTTGCCGATTCGCGTGTCCGTCAATATCAGTCCAAGACACTTCCGTCAGCGTAGCTTTGTTTCTAGCATTAAAACAATTTTAGCGGATACCGGAGCCGACCCAACCCATTTGACGCTGGAAGTGACGGAAGGCTTGGTGATCGATAACATCAGTGAAGTCATTGCCAAAATGACTGAGCTTACTTTGCTGGGAATACACTTTTCTCTGGATGATTTTGGCACTGGTTATTCATCGCTAAGTCACCTCAAGCGGCTGCCGATTCATGAGCTGAAGATAGATAAAACCTTTGTGCAAGATGCCCCGCATGACCCAGATGATGCCGCCTTGGTTGAGTCAGTATTGGCTATTGCTAAACATATGCAATTAAATGTGGTGGCCGAAGGCGTGGAAACACAAGAACAGGCGGACTTTTTAAATGCTAGGGCAGAGGTAATCCACCAAGGATATTTGTACAGCAAGCCCGTGCCTGCAGCTAGCTGGATTCAGAATTTGGCGTAATGGTAATCGGCCCGCCAGCTTTAATCTCAGCCATTTACTGCATGGCGATGTAAACCCGATTGCGCCCGTATTTTTTAGCCTGATATAGTGCTTCATCCGCTAGGTTCAGCAGCATGTCGATATTGTCTTGTTTGGATACTCTTGAAGCCACACCGATTGAAACCGTGAACTGAATCGGAATGCCGGCCTCCAGTGGTACTTTTTGATTGGCAAGTACCGCACGTAACCGTTCGGCTACCTCTGCGGCTTCCGCTTTGTCTGTTTCCGGCAGCAAGATAGCAAACTCTTCACCACCTACGCGGCCAATAATGTCGATTTCGCGCAAGGTCTCACGGCACACTGCTGCCATCCTTTTCAGCACGATATCGCCGGACTTGTGGCCATATGTGTCATTGACTTGCTTAAACAGGTCAATGTCCAGCATAAAGAACGAGAGTGGCGCGTCATAGCGGCTGGTACGCAGTATTTCTTGCTCGGCCTGTTCCATAAAGTAGCGGCGGTTGCTGACTCCGGTAAGAAAATCAATGCGCGCTTGGCGTTTGAACTCATCTTCAAGCTGTTTACGTTCGGTAATGTCGGTAGACGTGCCAATCATGCGTAACGGTTTTCCATCACTGCTGCGGCTGATTACCATGCCTCGGTTCAGCAGCCACTTATATGAGCCGTCGCCACATAGTTTTTGCTGTTCTAACTGATACCGATCAGTTTTATTGTCTTTAACCGCTTGTATTGCCATCATGGTGTTGGTGACGCTTTCCGGATGGGTATGCGCTGCCCAGTGGTGAAACTTTTCGATATCCTCTGGTAAGTTAGCATCTAAGCCCAAAATTTCCATTAAACGGGGCGATGCTTCAGTTTTCCCTGTCTGAAAATCATATTCCCAAACCCCATCCCCAGCGCCCTCTAACGCAAATCTCCAGCGCTCTTCATTCCTTTTTAAGGAAAGTTCACTGTGATGCTTTTCAATGGCAATACTTGCCAGATAAGCGGCCTGCTCAATCAGCATGATATTGGCTTCGGTCGGCTGATATGTGTTCTGATGATAAATGGCAACGGTTCCCAGTATCGTACCTTGCGTTGAGCGTATTGGCTCCGACCAGCAAGACCCTAGCTTTGCCTGACCTGCTAGCTCTTTAAAATAGCGCCAGTAAGGGTGGTTTTGAATGTCTTCAACAATCACCCGTTTGCCGGTAAATGCGGCGGTGCCACAGGAGCCAACGCCTTCACCAATACTTAGGTTATTAATTGCGGCTACGTAGAATCTGGGCAGGTTTGGTGCTGCTGTTGCAAGTAGGCGTTTTCCTTCTGCATCCAGCAGCATAATGCTGCCGCGGATCGCCGGGTTTTCTTGCTCAACCCATAGGATGACCGCCCTGAGTATATTGGCTAGTGGCGCTCCTTTGGTAATCAGCTCCAGCACATGGCTACGGAACTTCTCTCGCACTTCGGCATGCTTGAGTTCATCGCTATAGTGGCTGAGCCTGGTGATGATTAGCCCAATTAGGCACGCGGTTAGCGAAAAAAATACAAAAGGAAGGTAGCTTTTTTCAGCACTGAACAGTACGCCAAATGGCTTCACGAAAAAGTATTCACCGGCTATCGCAGAAAGTATGGCCACCAGAGCGCCAGGCCCCGTGCCCAGCAGATAAAAGCTGATGAGCGTTGGCAAATAAAAGGTGATGTATGCCAGATTTTCTTGTGCGGGTGCGATGATGAAACGCAGAAAAAGGGCTGTGAGGAACAGCACTATCGCAATCAGATAACGATAGTAAAGGGGTAATCTTGTATGCATTTCTTCGAAATTCAACAAAATAATCCTTTCGTTTACTTACGCATTAGCGCGTGAATAAACTATGCCGCGTTGTTAGCTTAGCATATTAAAAATTCATTATAATGAATTTTAGTGAGTTGTTGGTGGTCATTACTACTTCACTCAATTTAAATGGCTAGATTAAGTTACTATATTCGTTATGTCTGTTAAACATCCTTTTTTTGAATACCTCGGCGAAAACTACCCGTACGCGCTTGAAGATAAGTTTGATCGTATTCTAATACGCATTGAGAAACTGTGGTCTACACCACAAATACATGATTATTTCAGTGAGTTGATTATTGACTCCCGCGGTGGGCGTCAGGGTTTCCCAAAAGATGTGATGGAGGATATTCTCAGATTGCGGCAGGTGCGGCAGTCTCAGCATATTCGTGAAGCTCAGGGGATAGATAGTGCCATTAAGGAATTAGAGCGGCTAGGGATCCCACGCAATGAGGAACAGTTTCTGCAGGCAATTGATGCGGGTAATCAGGCAGTGGTTGATCTCTTTGTGCGCAGCAATTTCAATATTCACATTTCAGATTCAGATGGCACGCCAGTGCTGTTGGTTGCCCTCAAAAAAGGCTACACGGTGATTGCGAGCATACTGATTAAAAAAGGCGCGGATGTGAACGCCTATGACCGCAAGACCATGACGCCGTTGTTGCTTGTATGTGGCCAACCATTGCCTGGCTATAAAGCGATTGCAGAGATGTTGATCAAAAGAGGCGCTTATATCAATGACCGGGATAGCCTTGGCTTTACGCCTTTATTGCTGAGCCTGACTTCTGGCCAGTTTGAGGTGGCTGCGCTGCTCATTGAGCGCGGCGCTGATGTATTGGCACGTGGTAAGAATGGTAGGTCTGCTTTAGCTTTGGCGGAAGATGCAGGTAATGCCAAAATAATAGAGCTGCTAAAAGAAAAAGGCGCAAGCCACTGAGTGCAAGCAAGAATAGCCTTTGCCTGACGGCTATTCTTGCAGGTTTGCCTTAATTTAGTCCCAGCTTAACGCGCCGCCGGTTTGGTACTCAGTTACCCGTGTTTCAAAGAAGTTTTTCTCTTTCTTTAAATCGATCATTTCACTCATCCACGGGAATGGATTCGTCGCGCCCGGGTACAGCACATCTAGGCCAATTTGCTGGCAACGGCGGTTGGCAATAAAGCGTAGGTATTCCTTGAACATGGTCGCATTTAACCCCAGTACGCCGCGTGGCATAGTGGCTTCCGCATAGCGGTACTCTAGCTCCACACCATGTTGGATCAAGCCTTTAATCTCGTCACGGAATTCTGCAGTCCACAGATGTGGATTCTCTAGCTTGATGGTGTTAATCACATCAATACCGAAATTACAGTGCATAGATTCATCACGCAAAATGTACTGATACTGCTCTGCCGCGCCTTGCATTTTGTTTTGGCGGCCGAGCGCTAGAATCTGCACAAAGCCTACATAGAAGAACAAGCCTTCCATGATGCAGGCAAATACAATCAACGAACGTAGTAGCTGTTGGTCAGCTTCCGGTGTGCCAGTTTTGAATGCCGGGTCGGTCAAAGTATTGATGAACGGAATTAAGAAATCATCTTTATCTTTGATGCTAGCTACTTCCTGGTACGCATTGAATACTTCGCTTTCATCTAGGCCCAAACTCTCCACGATGTATTGATAAGCATGGGTATGGATTGCTTCTTCAAACCCTTGGCGCAGCAAGTATTGGCGAGCCTCTGGTGCGGTAATATGGCGATAAGTACCTAGCACGATATTGTTTGCCGCCAGTGAGTCAGCCGTGGTAAAAAAACCTAGGTTACGTTTTACGATTAAACGTTCATCATCACTAAGTGCGGTGCTGTCTTTCCACTGTGCGATGTCGCGGCTCATGGAAACTTCTTGTGGCATCCAGTGGTTGGCACAACCCGCCAGATACTTGTCCCAAGCCCAGTGGTACTTAAATGGCACCAGTTGGTTCACATCGGTTTGGCCGTTAATCATGCGCTTATCTGAAGCGTTTACACGGCCTGAGATAGATGGCTGGTTGGCGGCTACTGGTGCGGCCGTTGGTGTATTTGATGTTGGCACTGGTGCCAATTTCGGTGCAACTGGTTCTGTATAAACTTCATCTTCAAATGAAAGCATGTTTTTTCCTTAATTCTTTTGACGTCATTTTTAGAAAATTAAAAGTTCTAAGCGAAACAAGGCGTGAGAAAATTTTTGAGTGCGGCATACATCAAGTATGTAAGCGATAAAATTTTTTGATACAACGCCGTGTCGCAACGAAGCTTTATTTTTCTATTGGCAGGATTCGCAATCCGGATTATCTATACTGCACATTTTGGGCGCAGCTTCCGGTACGTGTGATGCAACTGCATTCAACTCACCGCCGCTACCCGTTGATTTCTCCGCCGCTGTTGCACCTAAGGAGCGCAGGTAGTAGGTGGTTTTTAGGCCGCGTTGCCACGCTAAGAGATAAGTATCGTTAAGCTTTTTCCCTGATGGCACTGCAAAGTACAGGTTGAGCGATTGCGCCTGGTCTATCCACTTCTGGCGACGTGCTGCCGCTTCAATCAGCCAAGTTGGGTCTACATCAAATGCAGTGGCATACAGTTGCTTCAAGTCTGCCGGTACGCGTTCGATTGGTGCCAATGAACCATCAAAATATTTCAGGTCTGAAATCATCACGCTGTCCCACAAGCCGCGCGCTTTCAGGTCATTCACTAATTGTTCATTCACAATCGTGAACTCGCCAGACAAATTCGATTTTACGTACAGGTTTTGGTATTCAGGCTCAATACTGGCAGATACACCTACGATGTTGGAAATAGTGGCAGTAGGAGCAATGGCTACGCAGTTGGAGTTACGCATGCCCACTTTTTGGATGCGGTTGCGTAGAGCATCCCAATCCAGTGTTTTGCTGCGGTCTACTTCTACATTGCCGCCGCGTTCTGCTTCCAGCAGGTTTAGTGTATCTAGCGGCAGAATACCTTGATCCCACAAGCTGCCTTTAAAGCTAGAGTATGGGCCGCGTTCTTCAGCCAACACGGTAGATGCCCAATACGAGTTGTAGCACACCATTTCCATGGCACGGTCTGCAAACTCTACTGCCTCCATGCTGGCGTACGGAATACGCATTGCATGTAGGCAATTTTGGAAACCCATGATGCCCATACCCACTGGGCGATGGCGTGTATTGGCATTGCGTGCTTTGCCTACTGGGTAGAAGTTGATGTCTACCACATTGTCCAACATACGCATGCCCACTTTGATGGTGGCTTGTAGTTTGTCGTTATCAAGCACTAAGTTGCCGTTAACTTCTGTTAAGTGCTGCAATAAGTTCACAGAGCCTAGGTTGCACACTGCGATTTCTGTATCAGATGTATTGAGCGTAATCTCTGTACACAAATTAGAGCTATGCACTACGCCTACGTGTTGCTGTGGAGAGCGAATATTGCATGGGTCTTTGAAGGTAATCCACGGATGGCCAGTTTCAAACAGCATAGACAGCATCTTGCGCCACATTTGCACTGCCGGTACGCGCTTGAACAACTTGATTTCACCGTTATCGGCACGGCGCTCATACTCTACATAAGCTGCTTCAAAGGTTTTGCCGTATTTGTCATGTAAGTCTGTCACGTCAGATGGTGAGAATAATGTCCAGTCACCATTTTCAGTGACGCGGCGCATAAATAAGTCAGGAATCCAGTGCGCAGTATTCATATCATGCGTACGGCGGCGGTCATCACCGGTGTTTTTACGCAAATCTAAAAACTCTTCAATATCTAAGTGCCAGGTTTCTAAATAACCGCATACGGCACCTTTACGTTTACCGCCCTGATTCACTGCCACCGCAGTGTCATTCACCACCTTCAGGAATGGGATCACACCCTGACTCTTACCGTTGGTACCTTTGATGCGTGCGCCTAATGAACGAACCGGTGTCCAGTCGTTACCCAAGCCGCCTGCGTATTTTTGCAACAATGCATTTTCTTTAATACCTTGGTAGATACCATCTAAGTCGTCGCTCACGGTAGTGAGGTAGCAAGAAGAAAGCTGTGAATGCAGTGTGCCAGCATTGAATAGCGTTGGCGTTGAGCTCATAAAGTCAAATGTGCTTAATACGTTGTAGAACTCAATGGCGCGCGCTTCACGGTCAATCTCGTTAATCGCCAAGCCCATCGCCACACGCATAAAGAAGATTTGCGGTAGCTCAATGCGGCGCTCTTCAATATGCAGGAAGTAGCGGTCGTACAAAGTTTGGATGCCTAAATAGCCAAACTGGAAGTCGCGCTCTTTAACTAAAGCTGCGGCCAGTTTATCTAAATCAAATTGAGCTAAACGTGGGTCGAGTAAATCGGCACCGATACCAATTTTGATGTAGCGTGGGAAATAATCTACGTAATGTGTATCCATCTCCGCATGGCTTACGCGCTCGCCCAGTACTTCAGCACGTACCAAATCTAACTGCAAACGTGCAGTCACATAGTTATAAGCAGGCTCAGTTTCAATCAGGCTGCGCGCAGATAAAATCAGCGCTTTGTACACCTCTGTGAACGGGATGCCATCGTATAAATCACGTACTGCTTGCTCTACTACTATTTGTGGCGACACTTCATTACCTAAGCCTGCGCAAGCTTCTGTCACCATGGCATTAAGTTGCTTGATATCAAGTGGCATAAGTTTGCCGTCGATATTTACATTAAGCGCATGGCTAGGCTCAGTATCGGCATGGTTGGCTTTTTCTGCGGCACGTTCAGCATTGCGCTTCTCACGGTAAAGCACATAGGCGCGTGCTACGTCATGGTTGCCGCTACGCATCAGGGCTAGTTCAACTTGATCTTGAATGTCTTCAATATGGATAGAGCCGCCAGCAGGTAAGCGGCGAATTAAGGCATTATTAACGACTTGGCTTAAAGAGTTCACTTGGTCGCGTACGCGCTGTGAGGCAGCGCTTTGGTTACCTTCAACCGCTAAGAACGCTTTAGTGATTGCGATAGCAATTTTGTCTAAATTAAATGTTACGGCTGCACCGTTACGGCGAATTACCTGCAACATAGGCAATAGTGTAGATTGTACTGAGTCAGTACTTGAAGATGGTTTTATGTCATCCATTTAGATTTCCCTTTTTTAATAAAGGGCAGGTACGCTTTATAGGCGAGCATCTTCTGCAATAGAAAAATACGCCAAACAAAGACCAGCATGGCGGATAGATTGAATCTACCCATCTGCCGAGGACACCCCGCCTCAAACGTTATAAAAGTATTCACGCAAATGCGGCGTGAAAAATGTCTACGGCAGGTCTCCTGGCTTTCAGGTCATCATCATCTTGCTAGCCTTCCCAAATTTTAATTAATCAAAATTCAGTGGCGAGAAATACAAAATAACTCTCTGATTACAGTTGCGGGGGCAGCTCCGGTATTGGTGTTTATGCTATGAGCAAACATCGCACCGGATTCCCTATTATCTTAATTTTCGACTGAAAAATAAGAACCGTATGCATGTACTATAACGCAACATAGTGGGATGTTTCAACACTTAAAACACAATATATTGATATTATTTGCTTTATTTTTCCATATCTATGTTTTGTAAGGATTTTTTTATATGCCTATTTTAAAAAAATATTGATGGTGTTTTTGAGTGTTTTGATACAAATAAAAAAGACAAGAGACTTAAAATCTCTTGTCTTTGAGGCGGATCCTTTGTCTTAAACCGTTATTGTGTTGCTGGCTAATACTCAGCATGTTTTGTCGTGAATTAAAATTTAACTTTGTTAACTAATTGATTGTTGGCGTCATAGTAGTAGGCCTCATGAGAAACTTTTTTTAGTGAGTATACTTTTTCAATCACAATCTTAGCGGCATCACCTTTGTGTGCATGCACCAACGCCTGATTGGTTAAAGCTAATGAGGACAATGGAATG
>Ga0207968_100598_pt1 | contig 12759 bp, 14 predicted proteins | sample LakWasMet21_HOW5_2_FD_183867 | JGI IMG/M metagenome (GOLD analysis project Ga0207968, IMG submission 183867) | Freshwater sediment methanotrophic microbial communities from Lake Washington under simulated oxygen tension - Sediment Metagenome... | ecosystem: Environmental > Aquatic > Freshwater >...
CAGCAAGGTGCCCTTCGTATACCGTTCGAACTTCGATAGCCAGTGCGGGCGGCGGGGAGCTCAATCTATGACACAGGCTTTCAAGCCTCAGGATGGGCACGACTTCCCCGCTGCCCTCCCGATGATCGGTCGGGGATTCTGAACCTTTAAATACTCAGAATCAAGATATAAGGATGGGCTGACAAAGGAAGCCCACCGGTCGCGATTGATGGGCTTCGTACCTCAGCCCATCCTATCGCACTGGCGCGGAAGGAAATCGGGCCGATCGCGCACCCGGACATCATCCAGTGGGCGCCGTCACTGCCGAAAACGCGCTCGGGCAAGATCATGCGCCGGATTTTGCGCAAGGTCGCGGCGGGCGAACTCGACAATCTCGGCGACACCTCGACCTTGGCGGACCCTTCGGTCGTGCAGAACATCATCGAGCACCGGGTTGTGAAGGGCGATTAGGTTAAAAAAATCGCAGGGTATGCGGAGACCCATAGGGTGGGCTGACAAAGGAAGCCCATCGGTCGCGATTGATGGGCTTCGTACCTCAGCCCATCCTATCGCACTGGGCTCATTTTGCAGGAATCGCAATGGTATAAGCGCTGCCGTTATCATAGACAGCCGCCGCACGGTATTTACTGGTGCTTCCTTCGACAGTGAAACGGCACCAGGCTCCGTTACCGCCACCATTGCTGATCCCTTGTCCGTTGTTGGGTGCAAGGGTGAACGATGCGGATGGCTGAACGAGGTTTCCCTGATAAGAAAAAAGTTCAACGACAACTTTCTTGGGTTTGGTGGAAAGATTCACGATTTCGCAAGTGATCGTCTGTAAACTGGGGATCAAAGCGGATGCAGGTGCGGTCGCCAAAGTTGCAGCGTTTGTAGTGTTATAAGAGAGAGCTAAATTCACTACGACTGAGATAGTAAGTTTCTTGAAATTAGTCATGCTGGTCTCGTTCAGGACAATGAATTAGGGGTAGCGGTAAGATGGAGGTGCTGTAAATATCAACGCAATAAGGTGCAATGCATAGGGCGCAATAGGCGCTAGCCGTATTGCGCCGCATGTTGGCCTTTAATCATTCGGCGCATTACGCTGACGCTAATGCGCCCTATACACTTTTTAACAATTGTCCTAACATAGCGCGGTGCCGCCTCAACGACTACAGCGTCCCGGTCTCCAGCCAATCCAGCTCCGCCCCCGAAAAACCGGCCTGAATGCGGAGCGACCGGTTGAAAGGCCCTTTCGGCCGTCCGCCCTTGTAATATTCCCCGAGCAGGCCCCGGTATTCAGCTTCTGACTCCAGCCCCTGCTCCCGGCACGCAAACTTGAACCAGTAGGACCCGAATTCGACATGGCCGACCTCGTCGGTCAGAATCCGGTTCAAAATCGCGACGCTGTTTGCATCGCCGGCCAGCCTGAATTTTTCGATCAGCGCCGGCGTCACATCCAGCCCGTGCGCTTCCTGGCAGCGCGGCACCAAGGCCAGCCTGGCCAAAAGATGCCCGGCCGTATCGGTCGCGAGCTCCCACAAGCCGCCGTGCGCGGGCAGGTCGCCGTAATCGGCGCCCATTGCCCGCAAATGATCGCGGATCAACGCGAAATGCTGCGCTTCCTCGTCGGCCACGCGCAGCCAGTCGCGGTAAAACTGCTCCGGCAGGCCGCGAAAGCGGTAGAGCAGGTCCCAGGCCAGGTAGATCGCGACAAACTCGACATGGCCGATCGCATGAAAAAACGCCGCGACGCCTTCGAGCGTATTCAACTTCCGCTTCGGCATCTCGCGCGGCGGCAACAGCACCGGCCGCTCCGGAAAGCTGACGCCGGCGATCGGCAATACCGAGCCGGACGCTGCGAACTGCAAACGGTTTTCCCGCAGCAACTGCATCGCCCGGTGCGTCAACTCCAGTTTTTCGTCGATGTCGTTCCGGTAAAGGCAGGCTTCGGCCAATTCAAAGATCGAGTTCATCGTTTATTCGGCTGGACAGGGGCACTCGCCGGTAGATGGCAGATTTTCAATTCTAAAACCATTACTAAACGGTAGGGGCGGGATTAAAAACCCAATGCCATTAAGTTTAAGAGGAGAAATTCGTCATTCCGGCAGGGAGTGCCGGAATCCAGCTGCCAGGGAAGGCAAACTTTAATACATCCCTGTAGTCTGGATCTCGGCAATCCACTTGTGCCCCAGAGGGTATGCCGAGATGACGGCTGAACTTAACGGCACTGGTTACAACCCCCGTCTCGTGGAGGCCATGTAATGCCGGCTTTATACTTTCGGCATCGCGCGCAGCTTTTCGACGACCTTGTCGCCGAATTCGACTGTGCTGATCATCTTGACGCCACTGCCCGGCTTCGACAGGTCGGCGGTCGAATAGCCGTCCGCGAACACGCCCTGCATCGCCGCCCAGACGTTCTTCGCTTCTGCTTCCATGCCGAAGCTGTTTTCGAGCATCATCGCGACCGAGCCGATCATCGAATACGGGTTCGCGATGTTCTTGCCGGCGATGTCCGGCGCGGAGCCGTGCGAGGGCTCATAGTAGGCCTTGTCGTCGCCGAGGCAGGCCGATGGCATCAGCCCCAGGGAACCGAGGATGCCGCCGCCCTGATCGCTCAGGATGTCGCCAAACATGTTTTCCATCACCATCACATCGAACTGGGTCGGCTTCAGGCACAGCGCGGTCGCGGCCGAATCGACCAGGAAATTGACGACCTGCACTTCCGGGTATTCCTTCGCGACTTCTTCCATCACCTCGTTCCAGAGCACGCTCGATTTCAAGACGTTGCTCTTGTGGATATTGTGCAGCAGTTTGCGACGTTTCATCGCCAGCTTGAACGCCTGATGCATGATCCGGCGGATTTGCAATTCGTCGTATTCGAGCGTTTCGCGCACGTAACGCAAACCCTGGGCATTCACGCCCATTTCCTTGTCGCCGAAATACAGGCCGCCGACCAGTTCGCGCACCATGATCAGGTCGATGCCTTCGCCGATCACTTCGGGCTTCAACGGCGAGAAATGCGCCAGCGCCTTCGGCAATGAAACCGGACGGAAATTCGCGTAGGTGTTGTAGCGGCGGCGCAGCGGCAGCAAGGCGCCGCGTTCGGGCTGCTTGTCGATCGGAATCTTTTTCGATTCTTCGTGGCTGAGCCCGATCGGCCCTTTCAAAATCGCATCGGCCTGGTCGCAAATCGCTATCGTTTCCGGCGGAAACGCATCGCCGGTCGCAAAATAGGCGCAGGCGCCGAACAGTGCCGGCATCAGTTCGAAGGACACGTCGTTGCGCTCTTCGACGACTTTAAGAACCTTGAGGGCTTCCTGGGTGATTTCGGGACCGATACCGTCACCGGCCAGTACCGCGATTTTATAATTCTTCATGGGTGCCTTGTAAATATAAGATCAAAAATGCTGTAAAAAAACCGGCAATTATACTGCACTTTGCCGGGGCGGCATGATTGAAAATACAGCTTCATCGGCGGCAACGCCGACTCGAATAGCGTAAAACTCAAGGCTTGATCGCTGCTTCCTCCCCCGCCAGCAGCCGCTGAATATTGCTCTTATGCCGCCACAGCAGCACCGCGGTCATCAACGCGGACGCCTCGACCAGCGTCGGACTGCCGAGGATGAACCAGGCATAGGCCGGCGCCAGCACCGCGGCGATCAATGCGGACAACGAAGAAATCTTGCTGATCTTGTAAATCGCCAGCCAGGTCGCGACGAAGGCCAGGCCCAGAAACCAGGAATAACCGAGCAGCACGCCGATCGTGGTCGCGACGCCCTTGCCGCCCTTGAAGCCGAAAAAGACCGGGAAAAGATGGCCGAGAAATGCCGCCAGGCCGGTCGCGGCCAGCAACTCGATCGGCACGCCGAGCAGATTGGCGCCATAAACCGGAATCAACCCTTTCAACAAGTCGCCCAGTAACGTGATGCCCGCCGCTTTTTTGCCGCCGATGCGCATCACATTGGTGGCGCCGGGATTGCCGGAACCCTGTTCGCGCGGATCGGGCAGGCCCATCAGCCGGCAGATAATAATCGCACTGGAAACCGAGCCTATCAAATAGGCCGCGGGAACAAACAACCATTCCATCATCGGATACCTTTCATCAATCAAAACTTGTAAGCCGGGGGCAATTCCCCGATACTTAGCGCTTTTAAAAAGCGCACATCATAACCGGAAAATTACCATGGACATCATTTTTTTAGGCGGCCTGGAGATCAAGACGATCATCGGCATCTATGACTGGGAACGCGAAACCAAACAGACCATCGTGCTCGATATCGAAATGGGGTTCGACATCGAAAAGGCCGCCGAAACCGACGACATTCACTATGCGCTCGACTACAAAACAGTCTCCAAACGGATCATCGGTTTCGTCGAGAACAGCCAATTCTTTCTGGTCGAAAAGCTCGCGGTCGAAATCGTCAAGATCATTCAGAACGAATTCAATGTACCCTGGGTCAAATTGATGCTGAACAAGAAAGGCGCGATCAGCGGCGCCAGCGACGTCGGCATCATCATCGAACGAGGAGACCGCAAGCGGTGACCAGGGGCTATATCAGCATCGGCAGCAACATCGACAAGGAAGTTAACATCCACAGCGCGCTGCGCGCGCTTGCGCTTTTCTTCGGCGGCCTGATCGTTTCGAGTACCTATGAGTCCGAGGCGGTCGGCTTTACCGGCGATACCTTCCACAATCTGATCGTCGGTTTCGACTCGGATCTCGATGTCAAAACGATCGCGAAACAACTCCGCCAAATCGAACTCGACCATGGCCGCACCCGCGAATGCAAAAAATTTTCGTCCCGAACCCTCGATCTGGATCTGATCCTGTACGGCGACTTGGTGATCAGCGACGGCCGCCTGCAAATCCCGCGCGATGAAATCGAAAAATATGCCTTCGTGTTGGAACCTTTGGCCGAGATTGTCGGCGAAGAAAAGCATCCGGTCAGCGGGATCCGTTACCGCGAGTTGTGGGAACGCTTCGACAAGGACAATCTCACCCAGAAACGCATCAAAGCGGGCTGGTCGTCAATAGAATAAGGTACGTCCGCCGTCGATGGTCAGTATCTGGCCGGTCATGTAATCGGCGTCCCGGATCAGAAACGCCACCGCTTTCGCAATATCGTCCGGCTCGCCGCTGCGCTTCAAGGCCACACGCTGCAGGATCTCCGCCCTGCCCTGTTCCGTCAAATCGTGTTCCGGCCAGAGGATCGCGCCGGGCGCGACGCCGTTGACCCTGACCTCGGGCCCCATCTCCTTCGCCAACACCCGCGTCATCGCGACCAGCCCCGCCTTCGCGATGCTGTATACCGGAAAACCGGGCAGGCCGCGCTCGGCATGGATGTCGACAATATTCACGATACAGCCCCGCCTAACCTTCAGCGACTCCCGCAAGGCCTGCGCGAGGAAGAACGGCGCTTTCAGATTGCTGCCGAGCAGCTCGTCCCACTGCGCTTCGGAGGCCTGGCCGAAGGGAGTCGGATAAAATGCGGACGCATTATTGATCAGCACGTCGATGCCGCCCGCGATTTTTTGCGCGGCCTCGGCAACACTTTCGAGATGCTCGGTGTCCAACAGGTCGGCCTGCAACGCGCTGGCCGAATCCGGACGCAGACGGTTCAATTCGCCGCACAGTTTCAGCGCTTCCCGTTCCGACGCTCTATAATGCACGATGATATGACAGCCTTCGCGGTGCAGCCGTCTGGCGCACGCGGCGCCGATGCGTTTGGCCGCGCCGGTGATCAACACTTTTTTTTGCATCGAAACCGCCTTATGAAAATCATTCCGCTCGTCCTGCTGTTGCTGCTGACCGCCTGCAACAAATCGCCTGACGCCTTGAGCAAACTGCCGAGCGACGCGGTCATTCTGGCCTTCGGCGACAGCCTGACCTACGGCACCGGCGCATCCCCGCAGCACGACTACCCGAGTGTACTCGCGAAACTGACCACGCGGCAAGTCGTCAATGCCGGCCGCCCCGGCGAAATCAGCGGCGACGGCGCCAAACGCCTGCCCGCCCTGCTCGACCAGCACCAGCCTGATCTATTGATCCTGATCCACGGCGGCAACGACATGCTCAGAAGGATGCCCCCCGAACAAACCGCCGAAAACCTGAAACAGATGATCAGCCTGGCCAGAAGCCGGCAGATTGGCGTCGTGATGCTCGGCGTGCCGAAACCGAACATCTTATGGATGTCCAGCGCCGATTTCTATCAGGCGATCGCGGAGGCGATGGAGGTGCCGATCGATGTCGAAACACTGCCCGAGGTGCTCCGCGACAACAACCTCAAATCCGACATGATCCATCCGAACGATCAGGGCTACGAGCGGATCGCGACGCAAATTCACAGTTTACTGGTTGATTCGGGAGCGCTGTGACGCCCATACTTAACGTTTGCCGACGCTCGAAAGCCGGCAAGACCAGATCAATAATCCGCTAATTCGTCTTATCGAAAAACAGGGGTCTCAGGCAAGCCATCCACATCCACGTCCTGCCCCCACAACTGCGCGATAACAGGACCGGATAGCGCAGGATCCGCGCTGGACCAAAACTGCTCGGCGCCAGACTGATCCGTATCGACCAGCAAATCGTGCGCAATCAGGCGATGGCGTAGCTGGCGCGCAACCGCTTCGGACGAGTCGATCACCGCAACATTCGGTCCTGCAATGTCCTGAATCAACGGGCGCAAGAACGGATAATGCGTGCAACCGAGGACCAGCGTATCGGCCCCGCGCGACACCAACGGAAGTACATAGGTTTCGAGGAGGCGGCGGGTCTTCGCGCCATCAAGATCGCCCGCCTCGACCTGTTCGACCAGCCCAGGGCAGGCTTGCGGCAGGATTTCGGCTTCGGCAGCGTAACGCTCGAACAATTTGACGAAATTATGACTGGCCAGCGTCCTGCTCGTCGCGAGCACGCCGATCACGCCGGTTTTGGTTTGCGCGGCGGCCGGCTTGAGCGCCGGTTCCATCGCGACGATCGGCAGGGTGAAATGGCTTCTTAATGAGGCGACCGCCGCGCCGGTGGCGGTATTGCAGGCGACCACGATCGCTTTCGCGCCGCGATCGAGTAAAAAACGAGCGATCGCGAACGCGCGGGCCTCGATGAACACCTGCGTTTTGTCGCCGTAGGGCGCATGCGCGGAATCGGCGACATAGAGCAGGTTTTCGGTGGGCAATTCGCGGCGTATTTCGCGCAGCACCGACAGGCCGCCGACGCCGGAATCGAATACGCCGATCGGATCGGCAGTGGAACGCAAGGCCGTTACATCCTCACAGGCCGAACAGTTCGCGCATTTTCTGGCCCGGGCTGTCCGCGCGCATGAACGCCTCGCCGACCAGGAATGCATAGATGCCGTTGTCGAGCATCAGCTTCACGTCATCCTGGGTATGGATGCCGCTCTCGGTGATGATCAGGCGGTCTTCGGGGATTTGCGCCTTCAGATCCAGGGTCGTCTGCAAGGAGGTCTCGAAGGTGCGGAGGTTGCGGTTGTTGATGCCGATCAGTTGGGTGTCGAGTTGCAGAGCCCTGTGCAGTTCTTCTTCGTTGTGGACTTCGACCAGCACGTCCATGCCGAGCTTGGCCGCAAGGTCCGCCAGTTCGCGCAGCCGGCCGTCTTCGAGCGCGGCGGCGATCAACAGGATGCAGTCCGCGCCGAGTGCGCGGGCCTCATAGACCTGATACGGGTCGATCATGAAATCCTTGCGCAGCACCGGCAGTGGGCAGCGCTCGCGGACCATTTGCAGGTACACTTCGGAACCCTGGAAAAATTCCTTGTCGGTCAAGACCGAAAGGCAGGTCGCGCCGTTCATCGCATAATCCTGGCCGATCGTGACCGGCTGGAAATCTTCCCGGATCACGCCCTTGCTCGGCGAGGCTTTTTTGATTTCGGCGATGATCGCCGGCTTCTTCAGCGCGACGCGGTATTGCAGAGCTTGATAGAAGCCACGCGGTTTCTCGACGGTCTCGGCAAAACTTTCGAGATCGGCGATCGGCGTGCGCAGCAGGCGACGGGCCACCTCTTCGGCTTTTTTGTCGAGGATTTTTTTCAGGATGTCGGGGGTATCGGTCATGGTTTTAATGGATTTTTACAGAGTTTGAATAAGCGACCAGGGCGTCCAGCTTCGCGCGCGCGGCGCCTTCGGCAATCAGCGCATCGGCCCGATCGATCCCGGCCGCGAGCGAGTCGCAAAGATTCGCCGCATAGATCGCGGCGCCGGCATTCAACACGACGATGTCGCGCGCGGGTCCTGGCCGATTGTCGAGCACGGCCCGCATCATCGCCAGGCTCGTAGCCGCGTCGGTGATCGCCAGCTCCGACAGGTTCGCGCGTTGCAGTCCGAACTGTTCGGGCGTCACCGCGTAGGTCGTGACGCTGCCGTCTTTCAGCTCGGCGATGTTCGATGGCGCGGCGATGCTGATCTCATCGAGGCCGTCGTCGGCGCTGACCACCAGCACATGCCGGCTGCCGAGCGTTTTCAGCACCTGGGCCAAAGGCTCGACCCATACCTTCGCGAACACGCCGATCAGCTGGTTCGGCGCGCCGGCCGGATTGGACAGAGGACCGAGCAGATTGAACAGGGTTCTGACGCCCATTTCGCGGCGCGCGGCGCGGGTATATTGCATCGCGCCGTGCAGCTTTTGCGCAAACAAAAAGCCGACTCCGATCTCTTCGACGCAGCGCGCGACCTGATCCGGGCTCAACTCGAGATTCACGCCGGCCGCTTCGAGCACGTCGGCGCTGCCGGAACGGCTCGATACCGAACGGTTGCCGTGCTTGGCGACCTTGGCGCCGGCCGCGGCGACCACAAAAGCGCAGGTCGTCGAGATATTGAACGTGTTCGCGCCGTCGCCGCCGGTGCCGCAGGTGTCGATCACATGCTCGCCGGTAACCGGCACCTTATGCGCCAGTTCCCGCATCACTTCGGCCGCCGCGGCGATTTCGTCTATCGTTTCGCCTTTGCAGCGCAGCGCGATCATAAAGCCTGCGATCTGCGCGTCGGTCGCGCCGCCGCTCATGATCTGGCGCATCACCGCGCGCATCTGCTCGCGGGTCAGATCGTGTTTATCGAGCAGTTTTTGCAGGGCGTGTTGGATTTGCACTAATGGGTTCATTTTACAAACTGACTTGCCAGTCAACACATCTTGAAGCCGCATCAACAACCAGCGGATGTGCATCAATGGGTTTTAACAACTGTCGAATTTTTTGTTTCACATCTACCGGATTGATGGCACGAGGACGCAATTTTGAGTATTTTTCAGGTTGCTCAAGATGCAAGACCACTCGTAAGTTATTCGCTGTTGCTATGGCACGGGCAAGCTGCTTTTCAATCGGACCGGTAGCATGAATTTTTGCCGGAATCATTGCGGACAAGGTGTCAAATACTTTGTGAGCCACTTCCTCACTCAAATCAGAGGGTTTCGTACGGGAGTTGACGCGATAGTCCTTGACCTCAATCAGCCATGCGGTTTTACTCGGATCGATTGCAAGCAAATCCAATGCTTTGATTCCATACTTTATGCGGCAAAACTGATTTCGATAAAACGACCATTCATCGTATTTACCAACTAACCAATCATCAGGAAAATCAAATTGTAAACCATCCACGTCTAAACTCTGCATGATCAATCCATTGCTAAAAAACGATCGGATTGTGCTAACTCTTCGTCCAGCGCAGAGATATCGCCTATATCGTCAACACTGACGCCTTGCTCAATTTTGACGCCAACATCAGTGTCATGAAGTCCAAAAAATTTAGCTTTAACTTTTTTATACCTTGAATCTGATAGCAATATTTCCAGTTCTCGCAACAAAAACAGACTATGTGTAGCAATAAAAACCTGAATTCCGGAATCACATAAATCCAAAATACTTTTTGCGACCTGTTTGATAAGTACAGGGTTGAGATTAGCTTCAGGCTCATCCCAAAAGAGGTATCCTTTATCAAGTAGTGCGCCGGTTGCAATCAAGCGTGAGAGCATTCCAAGCTTACGCAGCCCCTCAGCAACCAACGGCATTTCCATGCGCCCACTTTCATTTCTCAAATAAAAACGCCCGTTCTTATCAAGCTCAATCGAGCCCTTCATTGCTTCTTCCAACGACTCCAAAAGCTCTTTAATACGCTTTTCTTTTGCCCCTCTTTGTAATAAAGCACCCAGCAAAAGGCAAGTATCCCGCCAAGTTTCTTCGAATTCGAGATAATGCCCTTCATAGACCGAAATGAAGTTAGGAAATATCGTCAGCAACTCACGCGTCGGCAAATAAGCAGGTGAAACATCGACCCAAGCATCCGGTAATTTCTCAATACTGACTTCTGATTTACTATTGCTAGCAAAGCTGAAAGCGATGTCCCAATCGCTTTGTTCAAACACCAGGCTAACATCGCATCTCTCACGGCCTTGTTTTCTCTTCGCCAAACGACCCAGTGATTCGGGCCGATAAACATTGATCAGCTTATCAGCGATACGCGTTTGCAAAATCGATTTAGTGGGAGATGTGACCTTCGATTTACGGCCCTCTTCAGCACTTACCGCCAACACCGAATAAATCATCTTCAGCAAATGCGTTTTGCCTGAGCCGTTTTCACCGATTATTACATTCAGACTCTTCCCGAACTCCAAATTTGCCTCTGGATAAACAGTCAGATTTTTGAGAGCCATCTGCTTAAGCATTGCCATTTCCTCCCAAGATAGACATCGCTTTAACTAAATTATGCTTCTCTTGTCCTGATGTACGGTTGGATAACAATCACCGCTCCAAAAAATTCCTCAGCAGATCATGCCCTTGCTCGGTCAGAATCGACTCGGGATGGAACTGCACGCCTTCGATGTCGAGCGTCTTATGGCGAACGCCCATGATTTCATCGATGTTGCCTTCTTCGTCCTGGGTCCAGGCGGTGACTTCGAGGCAGTCGGGCAGGGTCGACTGCTCGATCACCAGGGAATGATAACGGGTCGCGGTGAACGGGTTTTTCAGGCCCTTGAACACGCCGACGTTATCGTGGTAAACCTCGGAAGTCTTGCCGTGCATGATCGCTTTGGCATGGATGATGTTGCCGCCAAAGGCGTAACCGATGCTTTGATGACCGAGGCAGACGCCGAGGATCGGATAGCGACCGGCGAATGCCATGATCGCCTCGACCGAAACGCCGGCTTCCCTCGGCGTGCAGGGGCCCGGCGAAATCACGATCTTGTCGGGCACCAGGCGTTCGATGTCTTCGACCGTAACCTGATCGTTGCGCACGACGGTCACGTCCGCGCCGAGCTCGCCGAAATATTGCACCAGGTTGTAGGTGAACGAATCGTAATTGTCGATCATCACCACTTTGATTGCGCTCATGCGCCTTCTCCTTCGAGTCCGGCCTCGGCCATGCTGACCGCGCGAAAGATCGCCCTGCCTTTGTTCATCGTTTCATCCCATTCGTTGCGCGGTATCGAGTCGTAGACGATGCCGGCGCCGGCCTGGATGTGCAGCATGCTGTCCTTGATCACGGCCGTGCGGATCGCGATCGCGGTATCGAGATTGCCGGACCAGGCGATGTAGCCGACCGCGCCCGCGTAGACGCCGCGCTTGACCGGCTCCAGTTCGTCGATGATTTCCATCGCGCGGATCTTCGGCGCGCCGCTGACGGTGCCGGCCGGAAAGGTCGCGGCGAGCACGTCGAAGGCGTTTTTGCCGGATTTCAGGCGTCCAATGACATTAGAGACGATATGCATCACATGCGAGTAACGTTCGACGATCATCTTGTCGGTCAATTGCACGCTGCCGATTTCGGCGACGCGGCCGGTATCGTTGCGGCCGAGATCGATCAGCATCAGATGTTCGGCAATTTCCTTCGGATCGGCCAGCAGTTCCTTTTCGAGCGCGAGGTCCTGTTCCGGTGTCGCGCCACGGCGGCGGGTGCCGGCGATCGGGCGCACGGTCACGATGTTGTCTTCGAGCCTGACCAGAATTTCCGGCGACGAGCCGACGATATGGAAGTCGCCGAGGTTCAAAAAGAACATGTACGGCGACGGATTCAAACAGCGCAGCGCGCGGTACAGATTCAAGGGCGCGGCGGTGTAAGGGATCGACAGGCGCTGCGACAACACCACCTGCATGATGTCGCCGTCGGTGATGTAGTCCTTGGCCTTGCGCACCGCGTCTTCAAAACCTTGTTGGGTGAAGCCGGAGACGAAATCGGATTCGTTGACCTTTTTCGGCTTCGAATGCCTTGCCGGCTTGGCCTGCACTTCCCTGAGCTTGACCGACCATTCGTGCAGGCGCTGCTGCGCGCGCTCGTAGGCCTGGTCTTCGGCGGGGTCGGCATGCGTCAACAGCAGCATCTTGCCGGACAGATTGTCGAATACCAGCATTTCCTCGGACACCATCAATACGATGTCCGGATTGCCGAGCGGGTCGGGCTTGCCGGCGCTGCCGAGGCGCGGCTCGATATAAGCGATCGTCTCGTAGCCGAAATAGCCGACCAGGCCGCCGTTGAAGCGCGGCAGGTCGTCGATGTCCGGCACCTTGTAACGCGCCTTGAAATCCTCGATCCACAGCAGCGGATTGTCGAGCACGGCGGTTTCGATGATCTCGCCGTTTTTCTCCAGGTTGATCCGCTTGCCGATCACCTTGACGAGGGTCTTGCAGGGCAGTCCGATGATCGAATAGCGCCCCCATTGTTCGCCGCCATGCACCGATTCGAATAAATAGGAATAAGCGCCGTCGGCCAATTTCAGATAGGCGCTGAGCGGCGTATCCAAATCGGCCAGCACTTCCCGGCTGACCGGGATGCGGTTAT
>Ga0207968_100601_pt1 | contig 12713 bp, 15 predicted proteins | sample LakWasMet21_HOW5_2_FD_183867 | JGI IMG/M metagenome (GOLD analysis project Ga0207968, IMG submission 183867) | Freshwater sediment methanotrophic microbial communities from Lake Washington under simulated oxygen tension - Sediment Metagenome... | ecosystem: Environmental > Aquatic > Freshwater >...
CAACCGGAGCGCGGCCATGCGACCATTTCTCATTTTTTCGCTTTCGTGGTCCGCGCCCAGTTGGTTTTACGTTTAGTCACTATGAGCGGTGTTATTGCGTATGCAATATTTTCAACAAAAATAAGGACAATTACGCCATGCTAAGCTACAAGGTCAAACTGAAATGCAAACGGGAAATCGCCGAGGGCACGATGGCGTTCCATTTTGAAAAGCCTGAAGGGTTTGTCTACAAAGCAGGCCAATTCGCTGGCTGCACCCTGATCAACCCCGCTGAAACAGACGCGGAGGGCAACTCACGGGTGTTTTCATTGGCGAGCGCCCCTTACGAAAGCGAGCTTATGGTGGCGACTCGGATGCGTGACACTGCGTTCAAGCGGGTATTAAAAACAATAGAGCCGGGCATGGAAGTAACGCTGAATGCTCCGCATGGCTCGTTCACGCTGCACAACAATCAGAGCGTTCCAGCTGTTTTCCTCACCGGCGGCATTGGCGTTACGCCGGTGAGAAGCATTGTTCTTCAAGCTATTCACGATAAACTTTCTCACCGAATCATAGTCTTTTATTCCAACCGGAAGCCGGAAGATGCGGCGTTTCTGGACGATTTGAGAGAATCCCATGCTGTAAATCCAAACTATACCTTTGTCGGTACGATGACGCAGATGGAAAAGTCCAGCCGCGAGTGGCATGGGGAAACCGGGGTTATCAGCAAAGCCATGCTCCTGAAATTCATTGAGGATTTGACGCTTCCCATCTACTACATCGACGGCCCACCCGCTATGGTGAAGGCGATGCGGCAAATGCTGAACGAAGCGGGCGTTGACGATGACAACATCCGCACAGAAGAGTTTTCAGGCTACTGATGACGACTGTATTAGGTGCTTACTAAAGGAGAACACCATGAGTGTTGCCGCACAACCCTTGCCTACAGAGGACTCTGCGCTGTCTCCCTGGTGGCTACGCACAGTATTGATCGTGATGGTGCTGGGCTTTACCGGCCTGATCGTCTCACTTCACTGGCCTACCGCAACGTTCCGCCGATCCCGGCACAGGTGCTTGGGGTAAAACGAGCAGTTGTGCTATGAGCCGCCATTTAAACCCTGTCGGAAAACATCGCAAGGTATGTTTCTGCATGCCGCAACAATCCGACACGGCAGAAAGAGGCCTAACTTTTCCGCGCAAACTGGACGCCTCGGAAAACAACTGTATTACGACAGCCCAAAAACCATTCCTGCAGGGTTAAAACTGACGCCAAATGGCGTCAGGTGACACGACTGCTCCGTTCTACCCCAACTAAAGACAGAGATCATCTATGGAAGCCTATCCTTCTGAACTTCTGCTGATCGCCTTTGTTGCGATGCTTGCACCGCTTCTTGCCGAACTGCCCACTGGCTTCCGCTTGCCTGTCGTGGTTCTTGACGTCCTTTTGGGGATCATCATCGGCCCTCATATGCTGCATCTTGCCGGGCCGGAGGGTATGGTGGGCACACTGGCCGAACTGGGCCTGACTTTTCTCCTGTTTATGGTAGGACTCGAAATCGATTTCGACAAGATTCGAGGCAGGCCGTTGTCATTGGCGATCAGCGGCTGGCTTCTTTCATTCTTCGTGGCCATGGTCTGCATGTTCTTTTTCAGTGTGATTGGCTTGATCCAGGCCCCGCCTTTGCTAGCGGCAGTCGCCTTGTCCACGACGGCCCTGGGGGTATTGGCGCCGATTCTGCGTGACGGGGGAGAGTTAGACTCCCCGTTCGGGACCTATATGGTGGCCGCCGCCGCAGCCGGTGAATTCGGCCCCTTGATGATCATTTCGCTGCTGCTGATTCCCACGCACGACACTTTCCTGCACGGGTTGTTCATGGTGACTTTTATCATCATCGCTTTTATCGCCGCCAATCTGGCCTTGAATGCACGTTCCTCGCGCTTGCTAGAAATCATGACGCGGACCATGCAAAGCAGCGGCCAACTTCCCGTACGGATTTGTATTTTGCTCCAGATTCTATTTGTCGCGCTCACGGCCAAATTCGGTTTAAATATCGTGATGGGCGCTTTTGCGGCGGGTATGGTCGCCGGGCTCGTTATTAAAGGGAAACAGGGGGAACCGCTTCACCAAAAGCTAGACGCCATCGGCTATGGCTTCCTGATCCCCATCTTCTTTATTGTTGCCGGCATGAAATTTGACGTCAGTGCTTTATGGTCGGCACCTTTGGCGCCCATACAAGTGGTGCTTTTGTTAGGTTTGCTGGTCCTTGTCCGTGGCATTCCTCTTGTCCTCTACAAAAATGAACTGGCTCAGGAAGAAAGACTGCCTTTTGCGTTTTATTCCGCTACGGGCCTCCCGCTGATCGTGATCATTAGTGAAATCGGCGTTTCCTCCGGGCTGATGCCGCCAGACAGGGCGGCGATTCTGGTTAGCGCAGGCATGTTTTCGGTCTTGTTGTTCCCTATTCTCGCCGTAAAACTGCGCGGAAAATTTACCCTGCCTTGGTGAAATTGTGGGAAAGTGGCATTGAACGGAACAATCGAGATAGCATTTTATTTTGTAACTAACGCTATAACCGTTAACCAGAAGGAGAAGGTGCTCTTTATTATGAAGATTGAAAAATATTAATAATCCGTTCCAAAATAATTATCGACTATTTTTCATCGTTGGATTATTAACTTGTGTTTGATAAATTTAAATTTATGAGGAAAAATTCATGGCTACACATCACGCATCACCAGGTGAAATTGTCGACTTGGCAACCTGGGCGCAAGACGTCCCAAATGAAAAAACCAAAGTCATTGCGAAAGCAGATGAAATGGAGCTGGTTCGCCTTGTTCTTTCGGCAGGTAAAGAATTTGCTGATCACAAAGTATCAGGGCCCTGTGTGATTCATTGCATAACCGGGGAAGTTGAGTGCCCAGCAATGGGAACAACGCAAGCATTAACATCCGGCCAACTGCTTTATTTAATGCCCGGTGAACCGCACGCTGTTAGAGCTGTAGTTGATTCAGTTGTTTTACTCACAATTGTCTTTAAAATTTAAATCGTTAGTACTCTACCTGGTAAATTATTCAAGCATGACGCGGCGCGATACCTCGTGATTGCCTTTAACTCAAATGACGAATTCAACACACAAATGCAACAGCCAGAAAATTATCGGTTCAGGATTAAAAGGGTATATGAACTACCGGACAAGCATGACGGCCGGCGTATCCTCGTGGACAGACTCTGGCCGCGCGGTTTGACAAAGGAAAAAGCAAGCATTGATCTGTGGCTCAAAGATATCGCTCCCAGTACGGAGCTCCGGAAATGGTTTGACCACGACCCGGGCAGGTGGGAAGAATTCAAGGAACGATATTTAGATGAGCTCAAGGGCAATAGCGAGCAAATCCGGCTCTTAAAGCAAGAACTGGACAAGGGTATCGTGACGCTCGTCTATGGCGCAAAGGACGAAGAGCATAACCAGACGGTTGTGATCCAGGAAAACAGCTGGCTATTCCGTTAGTTGGAGAGAGATCGATGTACGAGAACAGGCGGGAGATGGATGCAATTAATTCAAGAGGGAGTCGGCGCCCAACAGCGACCGAGCTGGGCGAGGCTCTGACCGCCTATAGCCAGAGCTTGGGTCACAAGATTCCTTCGCCCCGTCTTCCAGAAGCGGATGAGTTTAGTTATTCGCCTGTCACGAGAAACGTCGCCCAATGAATTCATTTGCATCTTTGCTAGCCGAGGTCCGCGCTTGCACCATTTGTGCGGCACATTTGCCACATGGACCCCGTCCCGTTCTACAGATACACCCGCAGGCCCGGATATTGATTGCAAGCCAGGCGCCAGGAAGAAAAGTTCATGAATCCGGTGTGCCTTTCGATGATGCCAGCGGAGATCGTTTGCGCGAGTGGATGGGGCTGACGCGCGAAGTCTTTTACGACTCGGAACAGATAGCTATTCTGCCAATGGGCCTTTGTTTTCCCGGTACCGGTAAATCCGGTGACCTTCCGCCACGGCCTGAATGCATGCTGGCATGGCACGATCTACTTCTCGGTCATTTGCGCCATCTTGAAATTACGTTGGTTGTTGGGCAGTATGCACAGGCGTATCACATGAACGAAGTACGAGCGTCACTTACCGAGACGGTTCGGAATTGGAGATCCCATTGGCCCAAGATTGTCCCCCTTCCGCATCCAAGTCCGCGAAATAATATTTGGCTTAGCCGAAATCTGTGGTTCGAGAAGGAGCTCGTCCCTATCCTTAGACGGCGAGTGTCCGAAATACTTGAAAGATAAAGGGGAAGCTACCTTACCCTTCTTTTCGGCATCGTTGCCTTAATTTGCTTTAGACAACATCATTTAATCGACTTTCATTAACAAATTTACCCAGGAGAATCATCATGTCCGATTTTAAAAAATATCAGTGCAGGGAATGCGAACATATCTACGATGAAGCAAAGGGTGACCCTGATAGTGGGCTTGCTCCCGGAACCCTTTGGTCCGATGTACCGAAAGACTGGTCCTGCCCGATCTGTGGAGCGCCTAAAGATTTTTTTAAACTGATGGAATAAGTCGTCATCACTTCATTCGTGATCATAGGCGTCCAAAAAATCGGGCGTCTGCCTGTTTGGTAAAACATGTAGGAAAAGCAAATTATGCAACCAGAAAACCCACCCAAACCCAAAGGACTCAACGGCGCCAAAATCGTCAAGGTCACCGAATTGGCGAATTACCAGGACGGCTCAATTGTCAGCCGCGAAATTGTCAAAAAGCCAACGGGTAACGTGACAATTTTCGCGTTCGACGAAGGACAAGGCCTGAGCGAACATACGGCACCCTTCGATGCCCTCGTGCATGTGTTCGAAGGCGAAGTGGAGGTCATCATTGCAGGCAAACCAAATCACTTGCATGGAGGGGATATGATTCTCATACCCGCGCAGCAGTCGCACAGTCTTAAGGCGCTAAAGCAATTTAAGATGATCCTTACGATGATTCGGTCCTGAATCTGAATTACCAATAGGGTGAACGCAAGGATTCTTATCAAAATGGGCAATCGTAGATAAGGCCGTGTGATTTTTGCATCTTTTGATTCAAAAATCACACGTTAAGTCGGGATAGAACAAGCAGTCTAGTCACTGGCGACCTTGGCCTAACCGTTTAGACATCATGTATTGACCCACCGCACCTCAAGCGTCGAGTGTCCAATAGATCGGGGCACAAGATCAAAGTATCTTAACTTGGAGGATATTTAACTATGTCAACTAACACTTTCCCATATTGGAAGCTAGCACCCAATGCATTCAATGCATTCAATAAATTTACAGAAACTCTTGAAACTGGAAGCATAGATGTCAAGTCCCGTATGATTATGAATATCCGAAAGGAATCTATCGGGTTCTTTTTCCCGCCATGCCTTCAGTGTTTGAATAGGACTGAGATGACCGAGTGCACGTTGCGGGATTTGTCCATTATATAATTTCAGATAGTGATCAAGCGCTGTAGCTGTTTAGTCCCACATTTAACTGGTTAGGATTTACAACAAAAATATCCGGCTTCTTATCGTACCATTGCAGGATGGCCTCAAAGGGTGTCTTGCGTCCTATGGCCCTTAATTTGAGGTTGAAGTTGTAGTTTAGCAGGTAGTGGTACAGATGCTTAGGAACGATTGGTGCAGAATGGTATGGGGAAATTTTTGATATTTTCTATCCGAGCAGTTTACCGCCAATCCAGCTTTGACCGGCTTCGGTCAGGTGGGCATTGATCACCTGATTCTCGATCGACCGCTCCCTGCTCACGACACAGCCGACCTTCAGATAATTCGGCGTATAGCCAAACACCCGTTGCCGGTCTTCGCCGCAGGGCTCGCTGTAGCCTTCCCACAGCACCGGAAATTCTTTACCCAGGTTGTCCCGGTAGAATTTCAGTTTCATTTCCTCGGCCAGACGGTGCAGGGCGGCGCTGCGCTGTTTTTTGACCGTATTGTTCACCTGGCCGGGGAGGCTCGCGGCCTTGGTGCCTTCGCGGCGGGAATAGGTGAAGATATGAATGTGGCCGAAGCCGGTTCTTGCGATGTAGTCATAGCTTTCCTGCCATTCCTGCTCGGTTTCGCCCGGAAAGCCGACGATGATGTCGGTCGTGACATTGAAATGCGGAATTTGTTTACGCAGGCGTTCGATAATCGCGGTGAATTCCTGGGTTTTGCAGCGTCTTGCCATGCGCCGCAGCACGCTATCCGAACCGCTCTGCAAGGGCAGGTGCAGATGCGGCATCAGGCGCGGATTGGCGAATAGCTCGAAAAAGCTGTCGGTGAGTTCCCACGGTTCGAGCGAGCCGAGGCGGATGCGCGGAATGTCGGTCTGCGCGAGGATCGCTTGGATCAAATCGGCCAGATTGCAGCCCTGGTCGCTGCCGTAGCCGCCCAGATGTACCCCGGTCAGCACCACTTCGGCGATGCCTTGTTGATGCAGGGTATTGATTTCTTCGATCACAGCGGCGATAGGCCGGCTTTTTTCCTCGCCGCGGGCGACGGTCACGATGCAGAAGGTGCAGCGGTAGCGGCAGCCGTCCTGGACTTTCACGAACGCGCGCTGGCGGCCGCGGGTAAACAGCGAAAACTCGCCAGGTTCGGTCGCCTGCGCCGGCATGCTGGAGAGGTTCAGCTCGCTGAGCGCCTTTTCGACCAGCTTATCCTTGTCCTGATTGCCGATGACCAGGTCGACGCCCATCTCGGCTTCGGCCTGCTGTTGATTCAAGGTCGCATAGCAGCCGCTGACGACCAGTTTCGCCTGCGGATTGTCGCGGTGAATCCTTCGGATCAGCTGGCGCGATTTCCGGGCCGCATCCTGGGTCACCGCGCAGGAGTTCAGCACGATCAAGTGCGCGGCTTCCGGCTGCGCCGTGATGCCGTGCCCTGCGCGCTCAAAATCCTGAGCCCAAGTTTCAAGTTCCGCTTCGTTGAGCCGGCAACCGAGGGTTTGCAAGTGAACTAACATTTATCCGAAAAACCAGTAACAAATCAAAATGGAGGCGATAACGCCCGCAAAATCCGCCATTATCCCACAACCGGCCGCATGGCGGATATTTTTGATACCGACCGCGCCGAAATACACCGCCAGCACATAAAAGGTCGTTTCGGTGCTGCCCTGGATGATGCAGGACAGGCGGCCGGCAAACGAGTCGGCGCCGAGCGTCTTCATCGTGTCGATCATCATCGCGCGCGCGCCGCTGCCGCTGAACGGCTTGATCAGTGCGGTCGGCAACGCGTCGATGAAACGGCTGTCGAGTTCGAATAACGCGGCCAGATAGCGCATCAAGTCGTTCAGGAGTTCCAGCGCGCCGCTGGCCCGGAACACGCCGATCGCGGCCAGCATCGCGACCAGATACGGAATGATCGTGATCGCGGTCTGAAAACCTTCCTTCGCGCCTTCGACGAACGCTTCGTAGGCGTTGATCTTTTTATACAGCGCGCCGGCGATGAAGACGATCACCAGCGCAAACAGGATCACATTGCTGATCAGCGCCGATTGCGCGAGCATGTCGTCTTTCGGCAGGCCGGTGAAATAAACGAGCAGGGCGCCGACCAGCAAGGTCATCCCGGCCAGGTAAGCCAGCACGACTTTGTCGAGCAGATTGATGCGCTGCATCCAAGCGACCGCCAAGAGGCCTGCAAGGGTCGAGCAATACGTCGCGATCAGGATCGGGATGAATACGTCGGTCGGGTTGAGCGCGCCGAGCTGCGTGCGATAAGTGAAGATCGTAACCGGAAACAAAGTCACCGAGGAAGTGTTGATCACCAGAAACAAAATTTGCGCATTGCTGGCGGTCTCAGGAGTAGGATTCAGCGTCTGTAATTCCTGCATCGCCTTGATGCCGAGCGGCGTCGCGGCATTGTCGAGACCCAGCGCGTTGGCCGAGATGTTCATCACGATCGCGCCGAGCGCCGGGTGATGCTTAGGAATGTCCGGCATCAGGCGGCTGAATAGCGGCGTCAAGCCTTGCGTCAACAATTGAATGAAGCCGCTTTTTTCGCCGACGCGGAGGATGCCGAGCCACAAGGACAGCACGCCGGTCAGGCCCAAGGCAATCTCGAACGCGGCTTTCGCCTGGCTGAACAGCGCGGTCATAATGTCCGCGAAGATTTGGGTGTCGCCGAAAAAAATCAGCTTGACCGTGGCGGTCACGAAAGCGATCAGAAAAAAGCCGATCCAGATCAGATTCAGCAGCACAGGCCGTTCATCCTTCCGAAGCGCGTGGGCAAAAAAAAGGCCGCGCCAAAAAGCGCGGCCGGGGAGAGGAAATACCAAGCTCTCAAAACGGGGGGGGAGACCCAATGAACCTGCATTAAGCAAGATACATTGAATTCTAGGACAGAATTCACGCTTTTCAAGTTCGGATCAGATTTTTTTTGCCAGGGCTTCCGCGTAGCCGGTATATCCGCGCGGCGTCAGCGCCAGCAAGTCGGCCTTCGCTGGCGCCGGAATCTCGAGTTTTTCGATGAATGCGCGCATGTCGTCCGGGGTGATACGCTGGCCGCGGGTCAGTTCCTTCAGTTTTTCATAGGGTTTTTCGATGCCGTAGCGGCGCATGACCGTTTGAATCGGCTCCGCGAGTACTTCCCAGTTCGCGTTCAAATCGGCTTCGATTGCATCGCTATTGATCTCTAGTTTGCCGATGCCTTTCAGGGTCGATTGGATCGCAATCACCGTATGCGCGATGCCGACGCCGATGTTGCGCAGCACGGTCGAATCGGTCAAATCGCGCTGCCAGCGCGACACCGGCAATTTCTCGGCCAGGAAGCCGAACAGGGCGTTCGCGATGCCGAGGTTGCCTTCGGAGTTTTCGAAATCGATCGGATTGACCTTGTGCGGCATCGTCGAGGAACCGACTTCGCCGGCGACGGTTTTTTGCTTGAAATAGCCGAGCGAGATATAGCCCCAGACATCACGGTCGAAATCGAGCAGGATCGTATTGAAGCGCGCCAGCGCATGGAAAAATTCGGCGATGTAGTCGTGCGGCTCGATCTGGATTGTGTAAGGATTGAAGGTCAGACCCAGTGATTCGACGAAATTCTGCGCGAACGCCTCCCAATCGACTTCGGGATAGGCGACGCTGTGCGCGTTGTAATTGCCGACCGCGCCGTTGATCTTGCCCAGCAATTCGACATTCGCCAGTTGTTTACGCTGGCGCTCGATCCGGGCCGCGACGTTCGCGAATTCCTTGCCGACAGTGGTCGGACTCGCCGACTGGCCGTGCGTGCGCGACAGCATCGGCTGCGCCGCGTTTTCGCGCGCGAGTTTCTTGATCGCCGCGCCGCAGGCGTCGATCTGCTCCAGCATCAGCGCGCGGCCTTCCTTCAGCATCAGCGCATAAGACAGGTTGTTGATGTCTTCGGAGGTGCAGGCGAAATGGAAGAATTCGGAGACTTTTTCGAGTTCCGCGTTGCCTGCGATTTTTTCCTTCAGGAAATACTCGACCGCCTTTACGTCGTGGTTGGTGGTTCTCTCGATATCCTTGACTCTTTGCGCGTCCGCTTCCGAAAAATCAGCCGCGATCGCATCCAAGGCTTGAGTGGCCGCCGCGCTGAAGGGCGGCACTTCGCCGATTTGAGGATGCGCTGCCAGCGCTTGCAGCCAGCGCACTTCGACCAGCACACGGTAGCGGATCAGGCCGTATTCGCTGAAAATAGGGCGCAGGGCGCTGACTTTGTCGGCATAGCGACCGTCGATCGGAGAGATGGCGGTAAGGGAAAAATTACTCATTATGGGATTGTCCTAACAATTTTTAAAAATAGGGTATTGGGTTGCCATTTTATATCTGGCCGCCGCTGCGTGGCAGCGGTTGTGTGTTCTGATCGAAACAGTCGGTGGCCGTTCGGGGAAAGGCTTCGATTAGGAGGCGGCGCATCTCGGCATCGTCTTCAAATACGGTCATCCACACCGACCAGAAACCTGTGCTGATGGCAGTGTCCATGATTTGACGACGCATTGGTTCGCCAGGCTGTTGGTCGAGATTGGCTTTTGCGGCGATTGCTCTGCCCCAAGCTTCCTTGCGTTTTATCCAGCGCCGGTCTTTTTTGGATAACAAAGGGTGAGTGGGGTCTCTATCCAGTCCTGTCAATTCAAGAGTATTGAGAGCAATTTGATGAAGTGCCGGATTCAAAGACGCATTGGGTTGCGGAGCGAGGTCTTGCAGATAAACAAAAGCGCGGGCCGTATTATCCGCATCGGCCCAAAAATAATGATTCAAATTCGCGGTATTCACCGTTTTATTATTTTTGATGCTGTTACAAAAGGTACAGGCCAGGAGAAAATTAGTCCATGCTGTTTCCAATGCCGGTTCTTTACTTTTGGGTTGAATATGCTCGACTGCCGGTGCTAGCAAGGGGCTTTCGCAGTAAGAGCAATAATCGCCAATCCGCTTGATCAAATCGTCGCGGGCATCGCCATAAGCCTTGAAACTGATCGGCTTGCCTGCGCTATCTGTAGGCATATCGCCGCGATCGACCGGCCTCATTCTTTTGCGTTGCCCTCAACGGCTTGTCGTTCCATTTTCAAAAAAGCTTGAAAAGCCGGGTCGTCGCTGTAAGGTAACAATAACTCATCAAGACGCTGCTTAAGCCGCCGTTTTTCTTCTTCGCTGGCGGGCGGTAATTGTTTCAATACGGTGTAGTATGCCTCGGCGGCTTTTTCCATGTCCAGAAAACGCTGGCTTTGCTGCGGGATTTCGACGCCTTGCTGGTTTTCGGCAATGTCTTCGATGCTCTTGCTGTCAACTTCTATGGGACCTGCTTTTTCCAGGTCCCATAGTAAAACGTCGTCGCGGTGATAGAGCGATTGGATGATAAACGGCGAATGGCTGGTGGCGATAAATTGTACTTTGGGGAAGGTATTCAATAACCGTTCGACGACCTGTCGCTGCCATTTGGGGTGCAGATGCAGGTCGATTTCATCGATCAATACGATGCCCTCGGTTTTTTTGATCACATCCGCTTCAAGCTGCGGGTTTAACGTCGCCATCCGATAGGCAATGTCGGCGACCATGCCGATCATGTTGCGGTAGCCGTCGCTTAGTAGACGGAAGGGAATAGATTGTGATTTACCTTGTACCAAAGTTTCAATTCTTAATTCATCCCATTCCAAATCCCACCATACTTTTTTTGCATCGGGAATCATGCTGACGATAGCTTCGCGGACGGCTTCCAGTGTATGGCGGCGCTCTTGTTTTTGCAGGGCGACTAGTTCTTGTGTTTTAAACCAGCTAAAGAGTCGTTTTTGATCGGAAGCAGGGTTTAAACAGTCTTGATAACCGTCGAAACGAGAGCCGGGGCTTTGCGTGTTTTGGTGTTTAGTTTTTAATTGTTGCCACAGGCGGCCTGTCCCGTAATAAGCTGTTATTGGAAATAAAGTAGCTGGATTTGTTTTTTCGCCAATAAGTTGATGTATTTTATCTACATGAGGATTCAGCTCTTTAAGTAGAGGGTCGTTAATATCATCAAGATCATGCTTGGAAAGGCAATAAAATTTTTTAGTCCCCCTGCCATTTATCCAATAGATTTGGGTATTGCAAAAAATACCATCTATATTGATAAATGTGCTTTTTTCTCTTTCCTTTAATGGCTGTTGGCCCATTGTGAGCTCGACATAACGCATGTCGTCAAGCGAGAGTCTTTTTTTGTCATTGGCTTTGATGTCCGATATTTCGAATATAAAATTTCCTAAAGCAATTGCCAGTGCATCTAAAATAGCAGTTTTGCCGCTTCCATTATCGCCAATTAGTAAGGTAAATCGGTCGGCAGGAAATAAGCTGTAACGCTCAAAGCAACGAAAATCTAATAGTTCTATTTTATTAATTTTCATTGTATTTACATTCAATTATTCCGCCGCCCAAACAAATCTCGCCGTCATAAAACACGACCGACTGCCCCGGCGTGATCGCGCGCTGAGGTTCGTCAAATACGGCCTTGCAGCGTCCGTCCGGCAGGGGAGAAAGCGTGCAGGCCTGATCGGCTTGCCGGTAGCGGGTCTTGGCCGCGCAGCGGATCGCTTCGGTCAACGGCCGGTTGCTGCACCAGTCCAGTTGCCCCGCTTCGAGTGTGTTGTGCAGCATCAACGGATGATCGTGGCCCTGGCCGACCAGCAGCACATTGTTGTCGAGGTCTTTTTCGAGCACATACCAGGGCTCATCGGGCGTGTTCTGGACGCCGCCGATGCCGAGGCCCTGGCGCTGGCCGAGCGTGTAGTACATCAGTCCGTGATGGCGGCCGATCGTCTGGCCTTCCGGGGTGCGGATGTCGCCGGGCTGGGTCGGCAGGTAACGCTGCAAGAATTCCTTGAACTTGCGCTCGCCGATGAAGCAGATGCCGGTGCTGTCTTTTTTCCGGCTGTTCGCGAAGCCGGCCTTTTCCGCCAGAGCGCGGATTTCGGTCTTGTGCAGATGGCCGATCGGAAACAGCGTGCGCGACAATTGTTTTTGTCCCAGCGTATACAGGAAGTAGCTCTGTTCCTTGGCCGGATCGAGGCCCTTCAGCAAAAAGTATTCGCCGCCGCGCTCCTCGACGCGGGCATAGTGGCCGGTCGCGATGTATTCGGCGCCGAGGTCTTCGATTGCGTAGTTCAAAAACGCCTTGAATTTGACATGCTTGTTGCAGAGGATGTCGGGGTTCGGCGTGCGGCCTTTTTCGAACTCGGACAAGAATACTTCAAACACTTCGTCCCAATATTCGGCCGCGAAATTGACCGTCTTCAGCT
>Ga0207968_100610_pt1 | contig 12585 bp, 8 predicted proteins | sample LakWasMet21_HOW5_2_FD_183867 | JGI IMG/M metagenome (GOLD analysis project Ga0207968, IMG submission 183867) | Freshwater sediment methanotrophic microbial communities from Lake Washington under simulated oxygen tension - Sediment Metagenome... | ecosystem: Environmental > Aquatic > Freshwater >...
AGAAAACGCTGCAGTTAGAAGAAGCCAACCAATTTCTACAGCAAGACATTGCCAGAAGGAAGGAAGCCGAAGATAAAATTCAACATTTGGCCTACTATGATTTACTAACGAACCTGCCTAACAGACTACTCCTGATTGATCGCCTGCAACACACTTTAGCAATGAGTGCCAGACATCACAACCATGGTGCCCTGCTCTTTATCGACTTAGACCATTTTAAAACACTAAACGACACCAAAGGCCATAGCGTTGGAGATTTATTGCTAGTGGAGGTTGCTAAGCGATTACAAACCTGCATGCGGGAAGGAGACACCTTAGCAAGATTAGGTGGTGATGAGTTTGTAGTGATACTGCAAGACCTAAGTGAGGATTCATCCCAAGCAGCGGTTCAAGCAGAAACAGTTTGCGCTAAGATCATTTCTGCGATCAATTTACCCTACTACTTAGACAGTTATTTATATCACAGCTCTACTAGTGTTGGTGTATGCCTATTTCGAAACCAAGAATTCACGGTAGATGAGTTACTGAAAAGAGCTGATATAGCCATGTATCAGGCAAAAAATGCGGGGCGCAACACACAACGCTTTTATGACCCCACCATGCAAGCAGCACTAGAGGCTCGCGCCGCATTAGAAACTGACTTGCGATTGGCTATCAAAAAGAATCAGTTCAGACTGTACTATCAGATGCAAGTTGACCACTCAGGTAATGTGCATGGTGCGGAGGCACTCATTCGTTGGCAGCACCCTCAAAAAGGGCTAGTCCCCCCGTTACAATTTATCCCACTTACCGAAGAAACTGGACTGATTATTCCAATTGGACACTGGGTAATGGAAACGGCATGTGCGCAAATTAAACGTTGGGAAAGTGACCCAGCAACCCGTGATTTGCAAGTTGCGGTTAATGTGAGTGCATGCCAATTTCATGACTCGAGCTTTGTCGAGCGAGTAATTGAAATGCTGAGCCGCCACAAAATCAAGCCTGGCAACCTCAAGCTGGAACTCACAGAAAGTCTAGTGTTAGATAATGTAGAAGAAGCCATTATGAAAATGCAGGCACTTAAATCTTATGGCGTACTCTTCTCTATGGATGACTTTGGCACTGGGTTTTCATCACTCTCTTATTTAACCAAACTGCCGTTGGATCAGCTAAAAATCGACCAGTCCTTTATACGGAATATGTGTATGAATAATAGAGATGCTGTAGTCGTGCAAACCATTATTGGCATGGCTAACAATCTAGGCATTGAAGTGATTGCAGAAGGGGTAGAATCAGAGACTCAGCGTGAGTTTCTGGAGCAAAACAAATGCAATCTGTGCCAAGGCTACTTGTTTAGCCAGCCTTTGCCTGTGGACGCATTTGAAAACAAATTAAGGCAAATGCACACTTATCAGCTTAGTACATTGATAGGCCGAGAATAAATCCTTGAGTTGAGTCGCCATTGATTTTTCTATCCGCACATCAAAACTACTGTTATTTAACAGTGACGTAAAATATTGCATTTGGACTTTACTCACATTTCATAATATAGTTTATCGATTGAATCACAAATAACGAACAATTAAGAACCATAAATGGAAAATGTAAATTTAAACACAGCATATAACGGCAACAGCCTTGAATGGCCGGAGCCGCCTTACTTTAAATTTACACAAAGTACTGGAAAGTCACAAAAAGAAACATGCTTTGTGCATTTGAACGATGGGCAAGAGTTAGCTGGCTACCTCATTAGATTCTCACCGACAGAGTCACGCATTTTATTTCAGCCAGTGACGGGTAATAGTAGCGAAATTATAAGCTTTAACCAATTTAGAGAACTGCAATTACTAAAGCCGATTAGTTTTGTGCGAGAGCAGAGCTTTCTTGAGGCTCGTGCTCAAGATGTATTTGAATTGTCGGATAAACAACCGTATAAACTCGTATTTACAAATGACATAACAAAGACCGGTGAAACTTTTGGTTCTGTCAACACAGATGCTGGTTTATACATTTACCCACTTACTGGCAATGAAAAAGTAGAGCGGCATTTTATCCCACACCATGCAATTAAAAGCTTCAATACAGGCATGCACATTGGTGAAATATTAATTTATGAGAATCTTGCAACAGCAACTGAAGTTGAAAGTGCTTTGCAATACCAACAAGAATTGCGCACCAAACGAATTGGTGACTATTTAAATGAAAATCAGATCCTGACGGCCGAGCAACTCAGGCAGGCAATTGTCCACCAAGAACAGCGACCAGTACTTAGACTGGGGGAAGCACTCATACAGCTTAATCTTCTCACCGAAGAGCAGCTAGCAGAGGCACTAGCTAAACAAAAGCTCAATCGTTCATTAAAACTTGGTGAGATCATCATCGACATGGGAATTGTTGATGACAATACACTAAAAAGCACGCTCTCAAAAAAATTAGGGATTCCATTTGTCAATTTAAGCAAATTCAATTTTGACCTGAATGCGATCAAATTGGTCAATAAGCAACTCGCAAGAAAGTTAATGCTAATGCCATTGTGCATCCATGATGGCATGCTGGTCGCTGCCATTGAGGATCCGATGGATTCAAAAGCAATTGATGAGCTACGTTTTGTAACGCAGATGAAAGTGCTGTCAGTCATGGCATCACGTTCAGATATTTTATCCGCTATAGAAAACAATTACGGCACAGATGATTTAAGCAACCACCACGCTAACTTCGATGGTTCAATTGAATTCGATTTAAATGATAGTATTTCATCCGAATCTGGCATTAATGCACTTGCAAGCAAATTATTCAGTGAAGAACAATCGCATAACGTAGAAATTGCCTCAGAACCAATCGAGGAGTCTGACAATACGTTAGTACAGCTTGTAAACAAAATGATTCTAGACGCGTATAAAGACGGTGTGTCTGACATTCATATTGAAACTTATCCTGGTAAGAAAAATACACAAGTACGCTTCCGTAAAGATGGATCACTTACCCCCTATCTTGAGATCCCAGCCAATTTCCGCAATGCTTTGATATCGCGTATAAAGATTATGTCGCAACTAGATATTTCTGAACGCCGTAAGCCGCAAGATGGTAAATTAGATTTTCAGCAATTTGGTCCAGCAAAAATTGAGTTGAGGGTTGCGACAATCCCTACCTCTAATAACCTTGAAGATATCGTGATGCGTTTACTTGCCGCGTCGAAACCATTACCAATGGAAAAGCTGGGGTTAAATCCAAACGCGTATAACACCATTAAGAATCTATCCGAACGCCCGTATGGCTTAATTCTAGTATGTGGCCCCACCGGCTCAGGTAAAACTACCACACTGCATTCGCTTCTAGGACATATCAACACGCCCGAGCGTAAAATATGGACGGCAGAAGACCCTATCGAAATTTCACAAACTGGCTTAAGGCAAGTTCAGGTGAATCCAAAAATAGGACTTACTTTTGCAGCGGCAATGAGAAGCTTTCTTCGTGCTGACCCAGATGTCATTATGGTTGGAGAGATGCGAGATGAAGAAACAACAAGAATAGGAATTGAAGCATCGCTAACAGGCCACCTAGTACTATCAACATTACATACAAACAGTGCCCCTGAAAGTATAGTACGTATGTTAGATATGGGAATGGATCCGTTTAACTTTGCTGATGCCTTGCTTGCAATATTGGCTCAACGTCTTGCAAAATCACTCTGCCCAAAATGCAAGGAAGCTTACGAACCTGCCGAGAGTGAGTTGGAATCGCTCGCGGCAGAGTTTGTTGATAACACAGATGGTGATGCAAACGTCACACTACAACAGTGGAAACAAGAGTACACAAAAGATCATAAACTGACCTTGTATAAAGCTAAGGGCTGCAAATCTTGCAACCAGACTGGCTATCGTGGCCGCATCGGCCTGTATGAGTTAATGACTGTAACGCCCGCAATAAAACGGATGATTCAAAAACGCGCACTTGTTAGTGAGATTACACATGAAGCCTTAGCAAGCGGCATGAACACGCTTAAACAAGATGGAATTATCAAAATCTTAAATGGCAATACAGACATCACACAAGTGCGTGCTGTTTGTGCTTAGTTTAAAAGTGTTTATTTTGGCGCGTTAAGCCCAGTATTGCGACATAAGTACAATGTAAAAAAACTCGTTAGAAGCTTTATATATTTTGGTAGGAGATGCGAGGCTCGAACTCGCGACAAACGGATTAAGAGTTTTAATAACCTATTGTTTTAATTGTTAATTTACCCGCCCAATCTCGCCCAACTTCGCTGACACTCGCCATAATTATCACGTTAAATTTACATTTCAATATCTAATCCTACCCCTTGGTTCGCAAGGGGGTGGTTTTAAATAAAGTTAATTAATAAAATCAGCGACTTAAAACGTTTTCACGTTTTTTATTCCAAATGCAAGTCAATTTGCATAAACGTAGTTATATCTCAATTTGTCACAACCTTTGTGAGTATGTGAATATTCCTAATTAAGCCCTATGGGTATAAATTTAATAAAGTCTTTCCCATGTGTTTGAAAATCAATTTTATACTTTTGAAAGAGTCTTTCGGCAGCAGAAGGCAAGTCAGAGGATCCAAGTTGAGACAAGAGCTCAAAATGTTTTTTTATCAAATGACGTACTATTAATTCCGTGGCTTCTTTTTCAAATCCATGAGTAATAATCCCAAGAGCTGGACATGCATAAAAACAAGTGTTATGTCCTACGTGTTCAATAAAGTCGTATTCAGATATATCCAACATATCCTCAATTAAGTTGTATGCTTTTTTTGAGTATTCATCCTTAGCATATCCGATATTAGAAATGATTTTTATATCACTATTAGCTCCACTCTCATTTATTATATCGGGGGAAATTTCTGTAGCCCCCTCTAATAATAATCTACATTTACTATGATCATGCCTTGATACAAAAAGTATTTTGGGGATGTCCTCTACTGAGGCTGCATCTTCTACTAAATTATCGAACAACTCTTCTTGCGATTCTGTAAGCGTGCTATTGATAGGCATTTGAATCGCTGTAAATACTCTGCTTGTGGGGAAAATGTTATTTGATAAATTACCCCAATCGCTATTTGGCCAGTTGTCAGAGTCATAGGATCCTAATAAACCAAATGTTGTAAAATTTATCGAGTTTGCAGCATTTGGTGTTAATAAGCTATACCCATCTACGTTTGTTGCAGGAGCGCGTAGTACTGCGACGTAGTTTTTATCTGTCTTGAAAATTTCATATGCCTCTACCGATGAACCCTTCCCAATAAACTCATAATTACCATCTAAAATGAATTTACTACATTGTTGCTCTGCAACTGATACTGAGATGAGTCTTTTCAACTCCCCATTACTTGGTTTCGTTAAACATTCAAAAGTAATTTTTTCAGGCCATAAGTAATACAATCGGGCTTGCTCATTAAAAAGCATCGAAAGAGCGTGAGATATGGTTACTTCTCCTGCGTGAGAGTTCCATATTGGTAATGATGCAATTAGTGATTTTTCCTGAATGGCTGTATTAATTTCATCGAACCCGAGACGATTGTCATCAAAAAGAACATCAGGGAATTTTGATTTAAATGCAATACCAGTTTGAGAGCTTGGCCCTTTGTAAACAATAAGTGATGGGCTAGATTTATTTTGGTTCATTCTGAATTCCTGTCACCTTTTCATTTAGTTGCCCTAGTAAGTTGAATGTTGCTTTAGTGAATTTATTAGGATCTTGTTTTCCAAGCCATCTAAGGAAGTTTCTAACTTTGTCCTCTGAGGATTTGATTGCTTTTTCTTCTTGAAGAACTGCTTGTACCAAGTCTATTTTCGCACCATTAGACTCTACCAAAATATCCCATAAGTCTTTATCTCTGTATGCTCTTGCAATAGTCTCAACTTGTTTTACATTTCTAATAAAACTGTTTTCCATCATGCTGAAGAATATTGGTTTTACATCTAACAATTCCTCGTTATCTAGAGCACCGCGGCCATGCTGAGCTTTGTTTCGAAACTCCCAAAAGTAAACGAATCTTTTTAAAACTTGTTCTCGCAATTTAAATATTCTTTGGAGATCATTTTGTGCATCTCCGAGGTACTCTTCCGTTAGCTGGATTGTTTCTACATAGGCTTTGACTTCTGATTTGTCTAAACTATAAACATTCTTGATTTCTGCAAATACATCTTGCTCAGTGAGGCCAGTTTGGAGTAAATGTTTGTAGTAATCAGAGATTACTTTTGCTTTAACGTCAGCACTCCAAGGGACTTTTAGATCGTCCACATAATTCGCTTCAGCGAGTATTTTATTTTTTTGTTTATCTTCAATTTCATCACTTTTAATTACATGGACTGGAATCTCGGATAGTATTTTTTCAATCTCCTCAGCTTTTGGGGATAAGCTGTTTAAGTACGAGCAAGCGAAGTATCTGCGATTACCATCTAGTAATGTTCCGTCATCTAGGATGATCAGTGGCGTACGTACTCCATTTGTTTTGATTGAGTTTGCTAGTTCAGTTAGTTTAAGTTCGTCTCTTTTCACAAGAAAATTTGTAATCTCTTCAGTAGGGATTTCAACTAGTTTTTTATTTTTTTCTGACTCAAGTACTTCAAATGCTAGGATAGTTCTCAAATTACCTTCCCAGTATTTGATATCACTAAACTTTACGTTTAGTTCGTATGTGTTAATTTTTTCGTTGTGGAATAATCGTTGTTTAGGAGTTATTCCTGAAATATCAATTTTGCTCATTAATCTTACTCTTAGGGATTTAAATATTTTTTAAGATTGGATTTTTTGACTGATTTCAAACAAATGCTTTTTTAAAATAATGTTGCATAACAGTAATTTCTGCTGTTTTGATTGTTTTCCCAGATACTTTTTGAATAACTTCGGGTAGTACGGTATATAAACTCTTTAGTGCGTCAGTTTCTCCTGTCACGAGTTCATAAAAGCTTTTCCCATCAATTTTTCTAATTTTTGGATTGGCTGGTTTTAATGTTTTAGTTTCGTTGTTAGAGGGGGTGAATTCTATATTGTACGTTTGTGGCTTCCCGCCCCTGGGTTTGGGGATTGTCTCAACATAGTATGCGGTATAGCCATAATATACGGAGGCTATAGGCATTACGAGGCTTTGGAGATGATCATATACAGTTACTTGGTCAGATCCTTTTACAGTATTGTATTTGTTCTTGATTTCCGCAATTATTCTGTTTTCTGTGCTTAATAAATCAGCACTATTTCCAGTTCCTAAGTCAGTCCAGTTGTTTACATGTCCTAGTATACTTTGGTGAAATGTCCCAAAAGCATTGCTTAATGTTTTTTGTGCCTTGCGAGCCTTTTCATTCACTTCCCATTGGGCTACCGTGTTGATGTTGAATCCAGCCATTTCAAACATTATTGAGAATGGATCGATAACATTTTTATCAAACTCATCTGTGGCTTTTTGGATTCCAGTATTTGCGGTGTTAAGTATCTCGATTACTTCATTTTCAAGGTCTACATCTGCTATCCAGTTAAGATACGGCATTCCCTTCACCTCTCTTTTTATTAAAAAACTTTCTTGTAGTGCCATGATAGTTTATTAAAATCAATTGACAATAATATGCTTCACAAATAAAGTAACCATAACAACAACATTAAACATGGTTATCAATGAAGGACTTTTACTCTGTATCCGAAGTTGCCGACATGCTTGGCACCACAAAAGAAACTCTAAGACGTTGGGATAAGTCTGGAAAGTTAACCCCCTTAAGGCATCCTATCAATAATTATCGTGTCTATAGAGCTGGCGATTTAGCTCAATTCGAAAACATAAGTTTTTTGTTTAGGGATCCCGTTCAAGAACAAGATGAAGCTCCATTAAAACAATATAAATCTATCGAGTTGTTTGCTGGAGCCGGTGGTTTAGCTATCGGTTTGGAAAAAGCCGGACTTTCTAACGTTCTGCTTTCTGAGATAGACAAAAATGCATGTGCGACTTTGAGGAAAAATAGGCCCGAATGGAACGTCATTGAGGGAGATGTTGCGCAAATAGACTTTACTACCTTCAAGGATAAAATTGATGTCCTAACGGGTGGTTTTCCTTGCCAGGCGTTTTCGTTCGCGGGTAAAAGGCTGGGATTTGAAGATGCCAGAGGCACATTATTTTTTGAATTCGCTAGGGCTGTTAAAGAAACCCAACCCTTGATTTGTGTTGGCGAAAACGTCAGGGGCTTGTTCCAACACGAGAATGGAAAAACTATTGAGGGCATGGTCTCTGTTCTTGATGAGTTGGGCTATGAAGTTATCCCACCCAGGGTGTTAAAAGCAATTTTTTACAATGTTCCGCAAAAACGTGAACGTGTGTTTATCGTTGGTTTAAGAAAAGATGCTGGGCTGAAATTTGATTGGCCGCAAGAGAACAAAGATGTTCTAACTGTTAGGGATGCCCTGAAAAAAGGCAAGTTATATGATTCTGATGTTCCGACTTCAGCTGGTCAGGCTTATCCCAAGGCTAAACGCGAGATAATGGATCTAATACCTCCTGGTGGTTACTGGAGAGATTTGCCGATTGACTTGCAAAAGTCTTACATGAAAGGCTCATTCCACCTGACTGGTGGAAAAACAGGCATGGCAAGACGTATTTCTTGGGATGAGCCTTGCCTAACCTTAACTTGCGCACCAGCACAAAAACAGACTGAAAGATGCCACCCTGAAGAAACGAGGCCTTTCACCGTAAGGGAGTATGCAAGGATCCAGACTTTCCCGGATGATTGGGAATTTTCCGGCTCTTTGACTTCACAGTACGCACAAATCGGTAATGCAGTTCCAGTTAATCTTGCAGAAGCTATGGGGAAGGCTATCGTACGTGTTTTAAATAATTACTATTCTGATAGTAAGAGTACAAGTTATCCATTGTTCAAGGATCTATTGGAAGAAGCCATAGCATAGTTCTATGCCTGAAAAACAAAAGGCCTTAGAGCCTGATCACTTGGCTTTTCTGAAAAATGGTGTCCAGTTCATTCAGCAGAACGAAGATACCATGCTTGGCCAAGGCTCTTTAATACCGTTAGAGCGCCTTCAGGCAATATGCGAAGATGATTTTTCCTGGGCGCATTTTTACGAGCTATCAGCCAAACAGCATTTGATATTGTTGTTTTCTTCTTATGGTTTACTTCCTGCACTCATTGAATCTGTGAATATGGGTGTGGATATCAACCAAGCCATTATCAATTTGGTTACCAAGGTTCAGAAAGATCCAGATGCATTCCTGAATGAGGTTTTTGGGCAAGAAAAAGAGCCGGAAACGCCAGAGGAAATCAAGAGCTTCAGGATAAACGGCCTGTACTCTTTGCCTGATATCATTGCTTTGGGGCATTCAGTAATGTCGCAAATGACTGCTTTGCGTAAATATGGAAAGACACTCTCTGAGTTGGTCGATGATGTTCGGCGCGGTAAAGACGATTCTTTCTGGCTGGCTATTCAAATTGACCCGACTGTCATAAGTTGTTCAGTTTTTTCTAGGCGAATGAGTCTTGCTGCAATTAAGAATGACCTCGCCTTCTTTGAGATTTTGGGGAATAAAGTAAAAATCAAAAGGAAAAAAGAAAAATCAGAGCTTGAGCCGCTTAGGGTGATGTTGCATGCATTCAATGAATTGACGGTGTTGGATAATCTTTCCCAGGATGCTGCCGCCAAGCTTTTTATTGATGATCTCCAGGTCTACTCCAATGATGGTGATGACCCTGAAAGAAGTCTTCACAAGTTTATATATCGTTGGAAAAAGTCTATCTAGACATCAAATTGCAATTTGGTGTCGTCGTTATCTCTGTCCATAAAGCATAAATTTCTGATCCGTTACGGAAAGCATTTGCATGTCCGTCATGGATTTGGAGTTTATGTATGCCAAAAGAACAATCGACTCAATCTGGGGTTTTATCAGAAATGCAGGATGCGAAACTTGACCCGCACGCACGCGCAGCGGCGGACGGATCAAGTGATGCACCTGCATTAGATACGTCGCCTACTAACAGAGTATCTAATAAATACAATCATGAATACTTTCAGCCCTTAAGGTGGGGTGTTGATAGCCTTTATCTATCTTTTGCAGGAAACCTACATACTGATCAAGAAAACAAACTGGATCGTCTAAAGAAACTTGCACAATCAGATCTACTTACCGATCAGGCTCAAGCTCAATTCCCAGTAAACAATCATATCTTTGAAGTCAAAGATAAAGGAACAGGTATGTTCCCTTACACTCTTGAAGATAACTGTTTCCGCATTCAACTATCCCGCCAACGAGCTAAATCAATGCCTATGGCTTACGTTAAGATCTCCAGCGAGTATTTAACTCATAAGCCTGTCGATGATGTGGTGAGTGACTTAACTTCTGTTCTAGATGTGCTTGGTGTCCTTGAGTCCAGACCTAAAACCAGCCGCATTGATTTGTTTCTGGATTTTTCCTCAAATGAAAATATGGATTCATGGCACCGTGACGCGTGGGTAACAAGATCCGAGAAAATCCATCAATATGCAATTAAAGGTGATTTCTCAGGATGGTCTATCGGGATGGGTAGCGGCATGTCTGCGCGTCTATATAATAAGACATTAGAAATATTATCTAGTAACAAACAATATTTAATCCCTTTGTGGGCTGAGGCTGGTTGGGACAAAAATAATCCAGTATGGCGTCTGGAGTTTGAGATTAAGCGTGATGTTCTTGTGCAATTTGATGTGCAATCTCTCAATGTTACTTTGGATAATTTAAATGGCCTTTGGAGTTATGCAACAACCGACTGGCTTAAACTCACGATCCCAAGTACTGCTGACACTAATCGCTCACGCTGGCCTATTCATCCGTTATGGGCTTATTTTTCTTCTGTTGATTTTGCTACTCAAGGTGGTGAGCTATCGCGTCACTTTAGTGAGCAGCGTATCCCTTCTAATCAACGCCTGTTTGATTATGGGTTTAGTGCAATCTCTTCATTTATGGCACGAGAAGGCATTACTGACTTGCTTGAGGGTGTAGAAGCTTATTATCGTGGCTTGTCTGATCACTTGAACAATCGTGCAATGAATGCAGGGGCAAGTTTTGAGGTTTATCTGGAAGAGCGTGTAGCAGTTAAAGCAAAGCGATTTAATTCCATTTTAAACAAACAAACTGCCGAGGATCAACTAACCAGTGATGAATATAGAAGATATTCGGACGGTGAATAACAATGAAAGATAACAACCTGCCCTTACCTTCTGTGCGTTGTCTTTCTAAAGATGAAGCTGCCTCTTATCTTGGTATTGGAATGACACTTTTGGCTGAACTTGATGTTCCAGCGGTGAAGTTTGGTCGCCGTACCGTTTATGACAAAGTTGACTTGGATCTTTGGTTGGAGGAATATAAGTGCAGCGAGCGAGGGCGGGTTGGAAAGGATTTAATATGCACCAACCCCAAGAAGGAATCTATCGGCGGCAAGACTCACGCTACTGGTGGATTAGTACAACGCTCCCTAACGGCAAGAGATTACGCCAAAGCACTGGGACTGAACAAAGAAGTGAAGCCGAAGCATTTTTAGCTAAATTAAAGCTAGATAGCTATCGGGAACTTCACTTTGGCATCAAGCCTCAACGCTCTTGGCAAGAAGCTGTTGTCAGGTTTTTAGCAGTTAAAGCAACGTTGCGTGATGTAAAGGGTTATCAAGGGATATGTCGTCGGCTACATGAGTATTTAGGAGACTTCTCTTTAAATCAGATTAACGGTGACGTGATCTGGCACATCATACAAGGTGAAATGAAGCGCGGAAATGCAGTAGCAACCATCAACCGTCATTTAGCCGTCACACGTGCAATATTGCGTATGGCTAGGGATGAATGGCAGTGGATCGACTCAATGCCAAAAATCCGTTTGTTGTCGGGTGAGGTAGAACGAGATCGATGGCTGACGCGTGAGGAAGCTGATCGATTGATTTCGTTCTCCCCTCCTCACTTAACTGCTTTAATTCGCTTTGCTTTAGCGACTGGCTGCCGTGCTAGGGAGATTACAAGTCTTGAATGGCATCGGGTCGATTTAGAACGTAAAACGGCTTGGCTGGATAAGACTAAAAATGGAACACCGCGAGGTGTACCGCTAAATTCGGATGCAATTGATGTATTGTTGTCAGTACAGGGAAACCATCCCCAATACTGCTTCACCTATCAAAAACAACCGATTAAAACGGCAATAACGAATCATGCTTGGTATACCGCAATTGAAAAAGCGGGATTGTCTGATTTAAGGTTTCACGATCTCAGGCATACATGGGCATCATGGCATCGTCAGGCTGGTACTTCATGCGATGAGTTGAAAGACTTAGGCGGATGGAAGTCACGCTCGATGGTGGATCGTTATGCTAAGTTTGCAACGGAGCAATTAACCGTTGCTGCGTCTAGGATTGAATCTGGACGTGTGGCTAACGTGGTAGATTTAGTCACGTTTATGTCACGCCAAGAAAATCAAAAGGTCTGCGCATAAGCACAAGCCATTGATTTAATTGGTAGGAGATGCGAGGCTCGAACTCGCGACAAACGGATTAAGAGTCCGCTGCTCTACCAGCTGAGCTAATCTCCCAAATACAGCTCTATTATAAACGCATGTAGAGTTAGACGCTAAAAATTAAG
>Ga0207968_100611_pt1 | contig 12583 bp, 9 predicted proteins | sample LakWasMet21_HOW5_2_FD_183867 | JGI IMG/M metagenome (GOLD analysis project Ga0207968, IMG submission 183867) | Freshwater sediment methanotrophic microbial communities from Lake Washington under simulated oxygen tension - Sediment Metagenome... | ecosystem: Environmental > Aquatic > Freshwater >...
TAAAGCCCGATACGATCTAATTGACCTGTTATTGTATACGATCCGCATGGTAGAGGTAAAATCTCCGGTATCCAAGGCTTCTAAGGCAAATGTTATTAAAATCATGGCGGCTAAATCCACAAAAATTGAAATATTTAGTAAAGGAGAAAAAGTAAGGCAATATTATATTGGTCATACAACACAAGATCATACCGGAACTTATATGATATTAACCAATTTAGATACGGACGAAAATTACGAGGATCCTTTTGTTACACATATTCCCGGCTTCGAAGGGTTTTTATCTACACGCTATAACACAGACGCTGTTGAATGGAGAGATAGAGAGGTCATCAATTATCGAGTACCTCAGATCAAACAAATTAAAATGGAGTTACATGAAATACCTGACTCGTCTTTTGTGATCGATCTGTTTAGTATGCAACGTTTTGGATTAAAAAACGGAAAAGGCCAGCAAATACAATTTGCTGAGGATCGATTGAAACAATACATCGCTTATTTTCAAAATGTGCACTGCGAGTATGTGTTAGAAGGAAAAAATCAACTGGTAGACTCTCTGTCGAAATCAGCGCTTCCCTTTGCTACCTTGACTCTTACCGATAGAGATAATAAAAGCAATGTATGTTATTTTTATCACAAATTCCCGGTGACGTCTAAAAATGAGCAATATGGCATCGATTATAAATACGATCCGGATCGTATGTTTGTAAAATATAATAATGGAAAAGATTATGGTGTAGCACAATACTATGTTTTTGGAAAAATACTCCAAACCTATGGTTATTTTCTACAACCCAAGTGATGTTAAAAAGTAGTTTATAACTACACCCGTTTTCAAAGCAGCAACTAGCTTCAGATAGTTAAATTTGATAGATTAAAAATTAACCATTATGAACTTTGTTGTATCCTCGTCTACCTTACTAAAACATTTAAAATCTATTAGTGGAGTTTTAAATTCTAGTAACACTATACCTATTTTAGATTGTTTTTTATTTGAATTGAAATCTGGCAATTTAACATTGTTTGCCAGCGACATGGAAACTACCATTACTACTGCTATCAAAGTAGATTCTTCTGAAAATGGAAACATTGCCATTCCAGCAAAAACATTATTGGAGGCTTTAAGTAATTTACCTGAGCAACCATTATCGTTTATTATAGACACTAAAAAATTCAGTGCTAAAATAAAAACAGAAACAGGTGATTATACCTTAACAGGCCATAATGGAGATGAATATCCAAAATTACCTAAAGTTGAGTCTCCAACATCTGTAATTATAAAAAGTGACGTTTTAGCGAATGCGATTAACAAAACTATTTTTGCTACAGGTAACGATGATCTTCGTCCTGTAATGAGCGGAGTGTTTTGCCAGTTTAATGACGAGAACTCTATTTTTGTTGCCACAGACGCACATAAATTAGTACGTTACACTCGTAATGATGCTAAAGCCGGAGCTTCTGCAGCGTTCATCATGCCTAAAAAACCTTTGAATGTTTTGAAAACATTATTGGCAGGTATTGATGATGCAGTGAAAGTTGAATTCAATAAAACAAATGCGTATTTCAGTTTTGGACATATTAATTTAGTGTGTCGTTTAATTGATGGAAAATATCCAAATTATGAGGCTGTTATTCCAAAACAAAATCCAAATAAATTAACGGTTGATAGAACTTCGTTTTTAGGAGCGATTCGTCGCGTGAGTGTATTTGCTAATAAAGCGACTCATCAGATCCGTTTAAAAATTGCAGGTAGTCAGTTAACGATTTCTGCTGAAGATTTAGATTTTGCAAACGAAGGACACGAAACATTAATGTGTACTTATGTTGGCGAGGATATGGAAATAGGATTCAACTCTAAATTTGTATTAGAGATGTTAACAAATTTAGAAAGTGACGAGATCACGATTGAAATGAGTGCACCTAATCGTGCCGGTATTATTGTGCCTACACAAAAAGCAAATCCGGCAGAAGACGTATTGATGCTGGTAATGCCTGTAATGTTAAATAACTAAGAAATTATTATAATCAAAATCCTCTTGAGTATTTTTTCAAGGGGATTTTTTTATTCCTTGAACTTAATATTCAAGCCCCAGGTGCCTTTCATGCGGTGCCAAAAGCTTTGTCTTTCGGTAATAGGAATAAAATTTTGGATTTTATAAGGTTTGTAGTTTATATGTAAACTATCGTGAGGAAGTTTTACTAATGTGTCAAACAGAACGGGGAGATATTGAAGATCTTTCAAACGTTTTTTGCCAAAGCTGTATGTCATGCGTGTTTGAAAAGGATCGGTAGCCAAAGCTAATTTTTCTAAACCTAATTTTTTGGCGAGTTTGTAGCTATACCAAATATTTTCGGTGCTATGTTCGGCCCTGTCTTCTATAATAATGTCTTCTTCCGGTATCCCTAATGCGATCGCATATAGTTTCATGATCTGCGCTTCAATGTATGGGGAGTAAACGGAGCTGCCGCTCATGATGATTTTCCGTGTTTTACCTTGTTTATACAAATGATTGCCCCACAATACCCGCATTTGCATTGTAGCATCCCAAGTGGGTTCATTAAATGGAACTCCCGGCACAATGATGGCATCATATTGTTTGTGTGCTTTTAAAGCGCGATTAGTTAATGTTTCAGCTGATGGACGAAAGAAGATGCAGGAACTAAAAATAGCAGCAATTAAGAGGGATAAAAATATGGTTTTAGTCTTATGCACTATGCAAATAGGTTTTAGTTTAATACTTTTACATTTATTACAGAATAAAGTTAATTGAAATAATTCACTTTAACGTAAATTGAATTTGAACACTAAAAAAGATATTTATTTTTATTTAAAAAAACATTGGGGCTATGATTCATTTCGCCCTTTACAGGAAGATATTATCCTTTCGGTGTTGAATAATAAAGATACTTTGGCTCTATTGCCAACCGGTGGTGGAAAATCCATTTGTTTTCAGGTGCCTGGTTTGGTTATTGGGGGAACTTGTTTGGTTATTTCGCCATTAATAGCCTTGATGAATGATCAGGTACAAAATTTAAAAAATAAAGGAGTGAGTGCTGTAGCCATTACATCAGTAATGAATGCTAAGGAAATTGATATCGCTTTAAATAACGCAGCTTATGGACACGTACAATTTTTATATGTATCGCCCGAAAGAATTGAAAACGAAACCTTTAGACAACGTTTATCTTATTTACCTATTGGGTTAATAGCTATTGATGAGGCACATTGTATCTCGCAATGGGGTTACGATTTCAGACCAAGTTATTTGAAGATCGCAGAATTGAGAGAATATTTTCCGGGAGTGAGTATGATTGCTGTGACGGCAAGTGCTACTAAAGAAGTAGTGGAAGATATTCAGTTGAAATTACAATTTAAAAATCAACAGGTTTTCAGGCAATCATTCGAGCGAAAAAATATACGTTACGTTGTTCAGTTGGAAGAAAATAAATATGAGCGCTTATTAAAAGTTATAAAAAATATTGGCGGCACAGGCATTGTATATGTTCGTAATCGTAAAAAGACAGAAGAGATCAGCAAATGGTTGATTCAAAATAAGATCTCATCTTCTTTTTATCATGCCGGAATAAACGCTAACGAACGAACCGTTATACAACAAAACTGGATCGATAACAAATCTCAGGTTATTGTAGCTACCAATGCTTTTGGAATGGGAATTGATAAGCCTGATGTACGTTTTGTAGTTCATTTGGACCTGCCTGAAAGCTTAGAAGCGTATTTTCAGGAAGCCGGCAGAGCAGGCAGGGATGAAAAGCCAGCTTATGCTGTGTTGTTATGCAATAATTATGATGTTCATAATTTGAAAGTACAATACGAAGAAAAAACTCCGAGTATAGAAGAGATCAAACAGTCTTATCAGGCAATTTTTAATTTTTATCAAATACCGGTTGAGAGTGGAGAAGGCTTATCGATTACGTTTGATATTGAAGCGGTGATCAGAAATTACAATTTAAAAGCGGTGACACTATATAACTCTATTAAGTGCTTGGAAAAGGAGGGTTATCTGTCATATTTGGATAGTGGTTATGAACCGTCTAAAGTAATGATGGTGATGAATAAGGATGACCTCTATAATTTTCAAATTAAGTTTCCGAAGTATGAGCCTCTTATAAAAGTGCTACTCAGAAGTTATGGGGGCCTGTATGAAAATTATGTATACATTAAAGAAAAGGATGTCGCTTACCGTGCTAAGATTTCGGAAGATGAATTGAAAAGACAATTAGAGAATTTACATACTCAGGGGTTGCTTTCTTTTATTCCGCAAACCACTTTACCTAAATTGGTTTTTTTACAAAATCGCATCAATTTAAAATTCGAAAAAATCAGATTGATCAATTATCCTATTCTAAAAGAAAAAGCGTTAAATCGCATCAATAGTGTGGTGAATTATGTAACTGATAAAAACACCTGCCGTAGTCGATTATTACTGACTTATTTTAACGAAACAGATTTTAAAGATTGTGAATATTGTGATGTGTGTGTAGAGAAATATAAAAGTCAGTTGAGTACTGACGAAGGCTTGATAGAAAAAATAAAAACAGAATTAACCGAAAGAACGTTTACCTTGCCCGAATTGATGGATCATTTTCATTCAGTAAATACTAAGCGCTTAAATGAGATAGTAAACAAACTCATTGATGAAGATGTATTAAGCATCGATTCAAACAAATTAATTTATTTAAATAAATTCTAATGCAAAAATTAGGAACCCTGTATCTTGTACCTGTAACTTTAGGAGAATGCGAATTAGAAGCAGTTCTTCCTAAAAGAAATATTGACTTGATTAAAACTCTCAATTATTTTATTGCTGAAAATGCAAAAGATGCCAGAGCCTTTTTAAAGCAATGTGCTTATCCGGAAATTTCGAGAGCAGAATTCTCATTAATTAATCAACATTGTAAGCAAGAGGAGATACGGTTTTTTTTGGAACCTCTTTTAAAAGGACATAACATAGGATTAATGAGTGATGCGGGATGCCCTGGCATTGCTGATCCTGGTGCTGAGGTGGTTAAACTAGCGCACCAAAAAGGAATTAAAGTAGTGCCTTTGGTTGGACCAAGTTCTATAGTTTTATCTATTATGGCAAGTGGGTTTAATGGACAAAATTTTGCGTTTGTTGGATACTTACCAATAGATAAATTAGAAAAAACAAAACGTATTAAAGAATTAGAACAACTATGTATAAAGTATAAGCAAGCACAGTTCTTTATTGAAACACCATATCGCAATACCACTGTATTCGAAGATCTATTAAAAACGTTAAGTCCAACTTCAAAATTATTAGTGGCAACAAACATTACTTTGAGTGAAGAATGTATTGAAGTAAAATCAATTTCCGCTTGGAAAAAAGACCCTGCTCCAAATTTTTTCAAAATGCCTACAGTTTTTGGAATTTATATTTAAATGCATTCAATTTTTCTACAAAATCAGATGCCTCTAAAAGCCTTGTAAATAAAGAATTTTAACATTTTATTTTGCCTAAAAAAATTTAGCAAAATTCTTTAAAAATTTTTCCGCAATTATTTTTATTTAACAATTAGATAATATAGCTTCATTAGTAACTAAACACATTTCCTATGAAGAAAATACTATCAACTTCAATTTTATCTTTTTGCGTGTTTGCAATGACTTATGCTCAGGTGCCGACACAGCGTGTTTGTGGAACTATACAGCACCATGAATATCTTAAACAAACTCGTCCTAATTATGAAAGGGACTTGAATGAATACAATCAAATGATTGAGCAATATCTTCAGGATAAGGCAGCGGGATTAAACGTAAATAAAACAAGTTCTACTTCTGCAATTGTTACAATTCCAGTAGTTGTTCATGTTGTGTATAACGGCGCCGCTGAAAATATTTCAGATGCTCAAGCAGCCTCACAAGTGCAAGTTTTAAATGATGATTTTGCTAAATTCAATACAGATGCTAATAAAGTAACACAGCCGACATTTGCTGCAGTTGCAGCCGGTGCTCAAATTCGTTTTTGTTTAGCGCAACGAGATCCTAGTGGAAATCCGACAACCGGAGTAGTTCACAAATCAACTACGACAGCATCTTTTGGCACCAATGATGCAGTTAAAAGTGCGGCTAGTGGAGGAGACAATCCTTGGGATGTAACTAAGTATGTGAATATTTGGGTGTGTGATTTATCAGGTACTCTATTAGGATATGGTGAATTCCCTACTGGTACCATCAGTAATACATGGGGTTTGGTAATTGATTATGCTTATGCCGGAAGTGGTGGTTCTGCAACACCTCCTTTTAATTTAGGAAGAACAGGAACACATGAATTTGGACATTGTTTTAATTTGAATCACATTTGGGGAGATGATAATGGCGCATGTTCAGGTTCAGATGGCTGTAGTGATACTCCAAATCAAGCTTCCGAACATTATGGTTCTTTTCCGGTTGGATCTACACAAACTGATGCTTGTTCAGCTTCCAGTCCTGGTACTATGTGGATGAACTATATGGATTATGTGGATGATGGTTCGATGTACATGTTTACTCAACAACAAGTAGCACGTATGGAAGCGGTTGTTAATACAGCTCCATGGAATATATTACAAAGTTCAAATGCGTGTACGCCCCCAATAGGAAGAGATGCGGGCATTTCTAATATTATTAAACCTGCAAATGGAATTTCAACGTGTAACAATGCTGTTACTCCACAGGTAACTGTTATTAATACTGCTTCAGTAGCATTAACTTCTGTGAGAGTACAATATAAAATGGATGCTACAGCCACGCAAACTTTGAATTGGACTGGTTCTTTGGCAACTGGAGCAACAACTGTTTTGACATTAAATGCTTATACAGGTTTAACGGCCGGAGCACATACTTTTTCTGTTTGGACAAGTTTACCAAATGGAGGAACTGATCAAAACACTGCAAATGATTCTAAATCATCAACCTTTACAGTTACTGCTGCTCCTGTTGCGTCTGGACTTCCATTCGTAGAGAATTTTGAGTCGGGAGTCACACCGCCAACAGGATGGGTTATACAAAAATCGAATACGATAGATGCAGCCACAAGCTGGTCGGTAGTTTCAAATGCCACCGGTCTAACGGCAGGTAGTACAAAAGCAGCAAGAATGGATAATTATTCGAGTAATTCAAATATTACAGGTCAGATTGATGCCTTGCGATCTCCGGCTTTAACTTTTACTGCGGCAAATACATCATTAAGTTTGAACTTTGATGTTTCTCATCGTATTTATGGAGCACCATTGATCGATAGTTTAAATGTATATATCTCAACAGATTGTGGCGCATCGTGGACAAGATTGTATACGCAAGGTGGTTCTCAATTGGCTACAGCAGTTGGTTCTCAAACAACTGCCTTTACGCCAACAGCAAATGCACAGTGGCGTAAAGAAACAGTAAGTTTATCGTCGTATGCCGGCGCTTCTACTGCTTATTTAAAATTTGAGTCACGCAGCGGATATGGTAACTATGTTTGGTTAGATAACATCAATGTGTCCTATACAACGGCAGCAACACCACCGGTTGCTAACTTCAGTATTGCGGCTTCACCAAGATGTACGGGTTCTAGTGTTCAATTAACAGACCTGTCAACTAATACACCAACAACCTGGACATGGACAGCAACTTCCTCTAGCGGTGTTACTTTTTCAAATGCAAACGCCCAGAATCCAATCGTTAGTTTTTTAAATGCCGGAACTTACACTGTTATCTTAAATGCAACAAATGCAGGCGGTACCGGAACAACAACCCGGACATTAACGATTAATGCCACACCAACGGTAGCGGTTAGTAATGCCACTGTATGCGCCGGTAATTCAACTACCTTAACAGCATCAAGTGCTACAACTTATTCCTGGAACACAGGAGCAACTACAGCTACACTATCCGTTGCACCATCTTCATTAACAATATATACTGTAACGGGTATAACTAGCGGTTGTTCTAATACTAAAACAGTGAGTGTTACTGTAACGGCTAATCCTACAGTAACTGTTAACAGCGCAACTATTTGTGCCGGAAAATCAGCAACGTTAACTGCAACCGGTGCTACTACTTATTCCTGGAGTACAGGAGCAACAACAACTTCTGTTTCTGTATCACCAACACTAACTACAAATTATAGTGTAACCGGAACGACTTCGGGTTGTACTAATACAAAGACATTAAGTGTAACAGTTAACACAGTACCGGCAGTAGCAGCAACTTCGGCAACTATTTGTTCAGGAACCACGGGAACGTTAACAGCAAGTGGCGCCTCAACTTACTCGTGGAATACCGGAGCAACCGGAGCTAACTTAATGGCAAGCCCAACAGGAAACACTAATTATACTGTAACAGGCACCTCTACTCAAGGCTGTGTTAAAACAGCTACCGCAAGTATGACGGTTAAAACAACGCCTACGGTGGCAGTTAGTTCTGCTACTATTTGCAATGGTAATACTGCTAATTTAGCAGCAACCGGCGCTACAACTTACTCATGGAATACAGGTGCTACAACAAATTCTATTTCAGTTACGCCAACAACAACAACTAATTACACAGTAACCGGTACAACAGTTGGATGTTCAAATACCAAAACATTAAGTGTGACGGTTAATACAGTTCCGGCTGTAGCAGCAAATTCTGCAACTATTTGTTCAGGAACTACAGGAACGTTAACAGCCAGCGGCGCTTCAACGTATACATGGAATACCGGAGCAACCGGAGCAAATTTATCAGTAAGTCCAACAGGAAACACAACGTATACAGTAACCGGTACTTCTGCTCAAGGTTGTACTAAAACAGCTACAGCAAGCATTTCTGTTAATGCAACACCAACAGTAGCGGTAAATAATGCAACCATTTGTATTGGAAATTCAGCTTCATTAACTGCCGCTACTGCAACGTCTTATTCCTGGAATACCGGTGCAACAACGGCATCTATTTCGGTATCTCCTACTGTAACTACAACTTATACCGTACGAGGAACAACAGGTTCTTGTTTCCAAATAAAAACTGCCACTGTAACGGTCAATAACTTGCCGAATGTATCCGTTGCATCAACAACAATATGTTCAGGATCTACCGGAACGTTAACAGCAAGCGGAGCATCTACTTACTCATGGAATACAGGCGCTACGGGAGCAAATTTAACTGCAAGCCCTACGGGAAATACCAATTATACAGTAACAGGAACTTCAGTTGCGGGTTGTGTGAAAACAGCTACAGCAAATATTGTAGTAGGTTCAGCACCGGCAATTACAGTGAACTCTGCTTCAATTTGTACAGGTGGTACTGCTACTTTAACCGCAAGCGGTGTATCGTCTTATACATGGAACACTGGATCTAATGCTTCTAGTATTAGTGTAAACCCTACTAGTACAACTGTGTATACAGTGAGTGGAAATTTAGCAGGTTGTGGAAGTGCTGCTGTAAGTACAGCAACTGTGACTTTTAATAATAATCCAACAGTTACATTAGGTATAGTTCCTAGTCCACTTTGTGTAAATAGTACAGCAGTTGCCTTAAGCGGTAGTCCGGCAGGTGGTACATATTCAGGAGCTGGTGTTTCCGGCTCTACATTTGATCCTTCAATGTCTGGTGCCGGAACATTTACAATTAATTACGCTTACACGGATGCAAATAGTTGTTCAAACTCAGCTAATCAATCGGTTGTAGTGAGTTTGTGTACCGGTATCGAAGAGTTAACTACTACAACGATACTAGTTTATCCAAACCCAACTAAAGATGTAGTGAATGTAAGTATAGATGGTGTTTCTATTGATAATGCAACGGTTGAATTGTACGATGCTATTGGAAAACTAATAATCTCTGAAAAAGTTAATACTTCAGTAACTACTATCTCTGTATCTCATTTCGCGAAAGGAATGTATACTATTAGAATTATGATAGATGGAAAACAAACAGTGAGGAGAATTATTAAAGAATAATTTTTTGTAATTGTTATTATGTGGAAACGCCCCTTCATGAAGGGGCGTTTTTTTATGTATTAATTTTCAAAATTAGGATTGAACCATGCCATTGGTATATCAGTTTCGAAAGAATTATTTTCGGAATGGATTCTTTTTTCTAAACGACCTTCTATTTTAAAACCCATGTGTTTGTATAACTCAATGGCTTTTGTATTACTTTCTCTGGCAATGAGTTCTATACGTAAAATATCTTTGCGATGAGTTTGAACATGATATAATAATGCTGTAAACAATAATTTACCTAATCCTTTATCTTGAAATTGGGGATGAACGACCACTGTTAATTCTGATAAGATATGATGAAATACTTTCGGTTCTAATTGATAGCAATGGATCTCTGCAATGATTTTTGAATTGTCATCTGGATGATCGATTACTAAACACACGCCATTTTTCAACGACTTTTCTAAATTAGTTTTAATATATGATGTTGTGATTTCCTTTTCAGAACGGGCAATACCGCCGGTATTTTTGGCAACTGCTTTATAAAGTTCAAAAATTTTTGATTCGTCAGTGATGTTTGCGAATCTTATATTATAGTTCATATTATGCCGTTTTGTTTACCCACATTTTTGATTTCAGATCCCAACGGTTATTTTTCTTGGCTGTTTTCACAGAAATAAAAATTGCAATGCCTAATGAGATGAATCTGAAAACATTGGCCCAGGTATTTCCGGTTACATTTTCGGCGATGGAAAAAGTATCCCAGGCCAGATCCATAAAACCATGCAAAAAGATCACCATCCATAAACTGTTCCAGGCATAATAAAAATAAGCGAAGCCAGCATTAGCTAAAGCAGTAAATAAAAAGATCATCACAGCACTTGAAACATTTTCGGCCTGATATAAATGCCCGGCACCAAAAAATAAACTACTGATCAAACATGCGGGTATAAATCCCCAGCCGGCATAAAAAAATAACAAGCCAAATAAAAATCCACGAAAGATGAATTCTTCTCCGAACCCGGCTAAAACTATATCTCTGTAAATTAATTCCAAATCGGAATCTGTATTAAAAGTGCCGGTAAAATAATAACCAATAAACATGGGTAAAGAACAAATAAGACCCCACATGAAGCCTTGCAGGATATCTCTTTTTAAACCTAATGCATAAAATGATGGTTTATGTTTTATAAACCAGGAACAAAGTAACGCCACGACAATTCCTGTTAAAAGCAAGATCGACATTAGCATGCTCACATTGGCTGTTTTCCATGTGTCTTCTCCTAATACCACATAAGCGTAAAAAAATTTAGAATACTTGTATGTCAGGAATCCTAAAATAACAACGATGGAAATGAGTAGTTTTCTTTTCATAAAAATTAATCTTGTTATATACTAAAAATAGTTTTTGTAATTAATAAGTAGAGGAGTAGATTAAATTTACAGAATGAAAAGCGTTTAGACAAATCAATTAATTAAAATCTAATACAGCCAGATAGTCGGCGGTTTTGTGTTGGCCAAAACTAATGCCAACGCGCGATAAATTTTTATCCAAGCAAATTTTACGATGACCTAAAGAACTCACACTATGATCGATCAATAATTGCATGGCAATATCTTTCCCATTATCCATCCCATAAGAAACACACTCGGCAAAATTACCATCTTTGCATTTATGTCTGTCATGCCCATGTTTACCCGATTTGCCTTGTTCAATAGCAAAACATTTAGCAAACTCTGTTAAAGGTTTATCCGGCACCATGGCAGTTAATGCTTTGTTGGATCTTAAGGTATTGATCAATGATTTTTTGTAAGGAGAGTTTTTTAAATAATCAGAATTGTTTGTGGGGCCATTATAATCTTTGAGTTCTATCTCCATGAATTTTTTTGGATACAATCTTGCCAGATTAATATACAAGAGTGTTTCTTTTTCTATTTGATTAAAATCGGGAAAATCTTTAGCCGTGTTTGCTTGTTTTAATTCATCTGCTGTCCAAGCTGCTGTACCTTGAGCTTTGCTACTCAATGATAAAAGTAGAACACAAACAGACATGAAAATTATTTTGACCAATTTCATTTGCTGTTTGTTGGTTCTATTAAATCCCATAAATTGCCATACAGGTCTTTGAATACTGCTACTGTTCCCCATGTTTCTATAACGGGTTCTCTTACAAAAGTGACACCTTTACTTTTCATATCATGGTAATCTCTCTTCAAATCATCGGTATATAAAAACAAAAATACCCGACCACCTGTTTGGTTGCCAACTCTACCGGCTTGTTCATCATTAGCTGCTTTGGCTAATAGTAAACAACACTCTCCGGTACCGGGAGGAGCTACCATGACCCAACGCTTGGTCTCGCTTAATTTAGTATCTTCTATTAAACGAAAGTTTAAAGTTTCGGTATAAAATTGTATGGCTTCATCATAATCATTTACTACTAACGCAATATGTGCTAATTTTTGATTCATGATAGTTTAGATAAAGCTGTATAATTATTTCTCTATCCCTTCTAAACTAAACATAAAGGCATAGTTTAAAGCAATGTCTTTTAAATAATCGAAACGACCGCTGGCACCACCATGACCAAATTCCATGTTAGTATGAAGCAACAATACATTTTTATCTGTTTTCATCGCTCTTAATTTTGCCACCCAT
>Ga0207968_100613_pt1 | contig 12569 bp, 16 predicted proteins | sample LakWasMet21_HOW5_2_FD_183867 | JGI IMG/M metagenome (GOLD analysis project Ga0207968, IMG submission 183867) | Freshwater sediment methanotrophic microbial communities from Lake Washington under simulated oxygen tension - Sediment Metagenome... | ecosystem: Environmental > Aquatic > Freshwater >...
TGGCCAGCTTGACTGCTGACGATCTAAATTCGGCTGTATACGTTTTGGGTTTTTCTTGGCTCATTTAGGACTCACACTCTTTTCAGATTATTTTAAATTGTGTGTCCGGTTTAGTGTAGCCACATCATAGAAATCTCTAAGCAATTGCAGAGGCTCTCGGTAGAGTTACTTGAAGATGTCCACACACTCTATCTTCTGAATTTGTAAGTTTTACTTTTATTAGGTGGTAACCAAATGACCATGATTACTCTCTGCGGTTTCGGCGTGAGCAATTACTACAACAAACTCAAGCTGATTCTGCTTGAAAAGGAAATCCCTTTTGAAGAAAGGTTGGTTTATCCGTGGCAGCGTGAATCATTTAGGCAGTCTTCGCCGCTCGGCAAGATTCCATTTATCGAAACAGAAGATGGCAGTTTGTCTGAATCTCAAGTTATTTTGGACTACCTAGAAGAGCGCTATCCCAATAAGCCGATGTATCCAATGACAGTATTCGAGCGCGCAAAGTGTCGAGAGCTTATTCAGCACCTTGAACTTAATTTAGAGTGGGTAGCTCGCCGTCTTTACAAGGAGTCATTTTTTGGCGGCAGTGTTTCGGATGAAACAAAGCGTGAAGCTTACGACAAACTGAGTATCGGGCTTGATTCCATAGCACGGCTAGCACTATTTTCGCCCCATATTTTTGGTCCCACTTTTTCCGCTGCGGACTGTGTCGCCTACGTACACTTTGTCATGATCAAACAGACGACTCTGAAGATCTACGGCGAAGACATGCTTGAGCGATTTCTTCCGAGTGTCGCCGCATATATGCAGTATATGGATTCACGACCACATATTCAGATAATGATGGCAGATAGGGATGCCGCTATGGCTGCGTTCGTAAAGCTTAACGTGAAATACGATGGGTGAGCCGTCATTCAATGCCAATGGTGGTTGTTACAGTTGGCTTAATGTTTTAACAATCCGCGCAGCCAATAGATCAATCGAATTCCTAGCAATACGGCAAGTAACAACGCAAATGCCAGTGGGTTAGTAATATCTTTTTTTACTAACCACCAATAATGTACAACGCCGCCAACAGCAATCAGATAAATCAAGCTATGTAATGTGCGCCAACGCTTGCCGCCCAAACGCTTCATCATGCGATTGGTCGACGTTATTGCGAGTGGAATAAGCAAGATAAAAGCAGGAAAACCGACGGTGATATAAGGCCGTTTAACGATGTCATTTACGATACTTGTCCAATCAAAGAATTGATCCAGTACCAAGTAAGTCAAAAAATGCAGGCTGCCGTAAAAAAATACAAACAAACCTAGCATGCGCCGCAAACGAGCTGGCCATGACCAGCCGGATAGCCGCCGCATCGGGGTAATCGTTAAGGTGATTAATAAAAAGCTAAGTGTCCAATAGCCTGTGGTCCGGGTTATTTTTTCAATAGGGTTAGCCCCTAGATCGTCAAAATATGCACTCAAGCCTAATTTGCACAGCGGAAACAGAGCCAACAAAAATACAGTAATTTTTAGCCAGGCTAGTGCTTTATTATCGAGTGTTTTAATGGACATGTTTTCAAAAATTCTTTGTTAAATCCATGCCTGCATACAATTGCGCTACTTGCTCGGCGTAGCCGTTAAATGGCAGTGTCGGGCGTTTTAAAAACTCACCGATGCGTCGCTCTTTGGCTTGACTCCAACGAGGATGGTCAACAGCTGGATTCACATTAGAATAGAAACCGTATTCATTAGGCCCGGCAGCCATCCAACTTGAAACAGGTTGCTTTTCGACCAATCGAATTTTGACGATGGACTTGGCACTCTTAAAACCGTATTTCCATGGCACAACCACACGTATCGGAGCGCCGTTCTGGTTGGGCAAGACTTCTCCGTACAAACCAAGTGTCAGTAAAGTTAATGGATTCATGGCTTCGTCAATACGTAGCCCTTCTCGATAAGGCCAATTTAGCGATGCTGATTTTTGTCCGGGCATTTGTTCGGGGTCGTGCAAACTGATGAATTCGACAAATTTTGCATTGCCGGTAGGCTCTACCCGTTTGAGCAATTCGGCAAGGGGAAAGCCAATCCAGGGAATTACCATTGACCATGCTTCGACACAACGCAAACGATAAACACGCTCTTCTAATGGGGCGAGCTTTAATAGCTCATCGATATCAAATAATTTGGGTTTAAGCACTTCGCCTTCAACACTGACTGTCCACGGGCGAGTTTTTAAGCTTCCTGCGTTTTTGGCGGGATCTTCTTTACCGGTACCGAATTCATAGAAATTGTTGTAACTGGTGACATCTTTAAAAGGCGTTAACTCATCAGGCAATTTCCCTGCTGCTTTCTTAACATTGGCAAATTTTTCACCCGCTAACAGGGCTTGTGGAAATAAGGCTGTTAGCGACGCACCGGCCGTTAATTGAATGAATTGTCGTCTGTTATAAAACAATTCTCGGGGTGTTATTTCTGAGGATTGGATCGATGGTATTTTGTGAATTGCCATGGCTTTAGTTCTCATGTTAATTAAAAGATAACCAAAATGTTATTCGATTTTTGTAATCAAAAAACCGCCACATTGAGAGCTGTTTCCTGCCGCTTCACTAAAAAAATACGCTAAATGAAAATCGCATCTCCAATCTGCTCAACTCGAAAGCTAGTAAGATGCCCCACTTTTCGTGAGGCAGGTGAGATTTTTATAAGCCCTGAAATTGCTTAGGCACTTGCACTAGGCCGTTCTGCGACTCGGTCACGCCATAATTTCAAATGACGGCATTCGTTGGGAATTTCAATTTTAATAAAGTCTGCAAGCGCTAGCCCCGCAAATAAAGTAATGTCAGCCATCGTGAAGTGGTTGCCGGCGACGTAAGGCTGCTTTTGTAACACTGAGTTAAAGTAACTGATCCCTTTGGTGGTTTGCTCGCGTTGCTTGTCGCCCCATTCATGGATTTGAAATGGCTCAATGTCAGGTCCCAAGCCGGGCGTGGCATGATGGAAGTAGTCACTTGCCGCATCCAATACCAGAGCTTCGGCACGGCGCTGCATCATGTGTGTTATGGCACGTTCTTTCGGTGTTAGCCCCGTCAAAATGGGCTCGCCATCCAGGTGGTCAAAGTATTCGGTGATAGCGGTACATTCAGAAATAGTGGTGCCATCGTCAAGTACGAGCACCGGCACTTTGCCAACGGCATTGATCGCGAGGAAAGCGGGTTTCTTATGCTCACCGGCAAGTAGGTCAATTTGCACGAATTCGATTTGGTCGATTAGCCCCTTCTCAGCAGCAGCCATTCGGGCACGCAGTGGATTAGGAAATGCACGGAATTCATAGATTTTCATGGGATGCTGCCTTATTTTGGTTTATTGAAAATGCCGGAGTTTAGAGAGTGTTGCTATTGATGTAACACACGGTGCTAGTCTATTTTTTTTAGCCAGAAAGCTGAATACACTTTGTAAGCAAGACAATATTCCGCTAAATGTAATAATAGGGTGAGTGCAATGCATAACTTACGACATACTTCGGTTGCTCAGTAACTGGGGGAATAAGGGAAAGGCACTTCATAAGCCTGGAAAATAAGCGCGTATTGTGCTAATTGATAAGGCTTTTGGCTAATGATTGAATAAATTTGCTAGGTTCTGTTGACGTTTCAGCGCAACCATAAAAGCACCGAGGCAAATGACAGCATCCCCATGTAATTGATAGCCTTTTTCTCATAACGCGTGGCAATCCTACGGTAGTGTTTGAGCTTGCCAAACAGGCATTCGATGCCATGTCGCTCTTTATAATGATGATAGTCACACTCAATCTGTTCTTTTCGGTTCGATTTTGGAGGAATAACTGCTTTTATGCCTTGTTCTTTCAACCACTCGCGTAAGGCATTGGTGTCATAGCCTTTGTCTGCCAAAACGGCCGTGGCCTTAACGTTTTCCAGCAAAGGTATCGCTAAACAACACTCCGCGTCTTGGCCGCCGGTTAATATGAATTTAATCGGTAGACCCAAGCCATCACACAGTGCGTGAATCTTACAGCTAAACCCGCCTTTGGAACGCCCAAGCGCTTCATCCTCCGCGCTACTGTGTGCAGCGCCAGCCGCGCAGGCATGTGCTCTAATCACTGAGCCATCCATAGAAACATCCTGACAATCAGCTGGTTCAGCAAAATGATCCAGCAGTTTCTCCCAGGCGCCAGTGGCGCACCACCGCGAAAATCGCTTGAAGACGCTGTTCCATTTACCATGAGCTGGCGGTAACACTCGCCACTGCGCCCCCGAACGTAATATCCACAAGGCAGCACTAATAAACCGTCTACAGGTGTCAGGCAATCCGACTTGAATTCCCGGCAATTTCGTTACTACGGGTAGTAACCGTAACCATTCGTCATCACTTAGTTCTATTCTGTTCATGCCTGCCAAAACGGCAAATTCTACCGAAATAGCAAAACGTCAACAGAACCTAGATGATCACGTCAAAATTCGAGCTATATAAACTATTTGTGAACAACAATACAAAGCCGGGCGGCTACCACGCTGTAAGACTGGCCGTTCCGCCATTTTTGACACAAAATTGTAAGCTGGGGGTTTCATCAGAACTATTCACGCAGGCAGTGATGAACTTAAAGCACACTAACAAGTCGCCTGGATTCAACTCTGCATCGCATAATTACAGATAATTTTGGATCGGTGGAGAGTGTAAAACTTTCCGTGTAAACCGCCGTTAAAAAACTGCTGTTAACCGGTCTTGGTACAGGATCATAAACTGATTCAGGACTGACTTCCAATCGCGAATTGGCCTGTTCAATTTCTTAGCTGCTTGCTCAATAGCGAGATATACCACTTTCATCGCTGATTGATCACAGGGAAATAACTTGCGGCGGTCGGTGGCCTTACGGATCAAGCTGTTCAGCGACTCAATTGCATTGGTGGTGTAGATGACTTTGCTAAGCGAATCGAGATACTCGAAGAAAGTGATTAAATTGAGCCAATATCGACGCCAAGAGGCGTTGATACAGGGATAGAGCTTATCTCGCAAGGCCAAAGGCGTCCAGCTCCTGCTCGGCTTCCTCGACGATAATCGATTGATAAATCGCTTTGAGTCCGGCGGCCATGACCTGACGATCTTTCCAACTGGCAAACGCCAGCGAATGGCACATCATATAGACGATACACAGCTGTATCTGAGCTTTCTATAAATACCCGCAGCAATACCGTCAACCCATCGACACAGGCGATAAAGATGTCTTTCACGCCGCGACTTTTCAATTCATTCAGTACCGACATTCGATCACCTTCTCCATCACTGCGTTAGTGACTTGCCAGACCAAGGTTGGCGAAATGTCAGTCCCGTACAGCTCGGCAAAGGTATCGACAATATCGCGTGAGGTCATACCCTTGGCGTACAGCAGCAGGGTTTTATCGTCAAACTTCGTCAGCCGGGTTTGATTTTTTTCGACAAACGTCGGCTCGAAAGCACCATTACGATCACAGGGCATAGCGATCTCAATTTCGCCATGATTACCCTTCAGGGTTTTTGCAGTTATAGCCATTACGGCTGTTGCCGCTGTTAACGAATAATGAGAAATCCCCCTCCTCTGCCCTGTCTCTTGATCACAACTCAGTGAGTGCCGATTTGCTGAGTTGATATACCTCAATGCGTTCTTGCAAGCGAAAAGATAGTGTCCCAGCCGGGACGTCCAGTGCGCTTGGTGTCAGCAAATCCGCCCAGTGTTGCAATGGCGTAAAGCGCCCAGCGTGCAGAAGGTGCTGTCGTGGGTAGAGGTTGATTATGCTCACAGTGCTTTCCATTCGTCTTCGGCCAGAAAAGCCGTGATTACCAGTATCCGCTCCAGATTATTGACCGTTTGAAAACGTTGCCGTTCCACACCAACGCCACTCTTCCATGCCTTGTGATAGACCTCAATGCACCAGCGTAGCTCGTAATAGCGAACCACCTGTCGCGCCTCTTCCGCGCTACGCAAAGGATGCCTTGTCTCTAATGATACGGCCGCGACAAACGGCACTTTGTTTTCGCAAGCCCCGTCCCGCCTTGCAACCGCTGAGTTCGCCGCCGAGATAAGCATCGTCAACTTGGACGTGACCAGTGAGAGTTGTTTCACGTTCGGACATCGCTTGCATCAGCTTGTGCTGAATCAACTAGGCGGTGGGGTATCTGACGCCTAGATAACGTTTCGATGCCGTGACAGACTGGCGAGGCTGTGTGTTGCTCTATCGCCCGGAGTTTCGACAACCTCGGGAAAGTCCGATATCTGCGGATGAGCTGGCGGTATTTCAGTATTTGGAAGATTTGCCTGTTCTTCTGGCCCTGAATGGAAATGAACAAATGGTGGTGACGGCAAGCATCATCCGGATGTTCGAAGATGCCAGAATCGAGGCCGACACAGGTATTCTGCACACACTGTTGCGCAATCAGTTGTATGCGCTGCTGATTCGCCTGCATCTTATCCAGTCGCGCGGTCAGCAACCGGAACGCGAGGCGTTGGCTGTGCAGCAATTTAAACGCTATCGCTCTGCTGTGGATCGAGAATGTCACCGCTGGCATCGCGTGTCGGACTACGCAAAGTTGCTGGGCTGTTCATAGAAGACGCTTGGCTGCTCGACGCTAGAAGTTGCCGTGATGAATGCAAAAACCTACCTGTCTCAGCGAATTACACTGGAAGCAAAGCGGTTTTTAGCGCATACGAATTCGCCGGTAGCGGTCATTGCAGATAGGCTGGGGTTTGATGAGGCCACGAACTTCGTCAAGTTTTTTCGCCGGGAAGCCGGTTGCTCACCTGGCGACTCCCGCAAGCAGAATGCCGGACGTTGAGGGATTTCTGAACAAGTTGATTTTCTTCACCACGACCGGCGAGTTGGAGCAGGCCGCGCCAGAATGAAAACGGCGATGATGAGTTCATTTATTCGGTGCACTATCTCAGTTTACCGTGGCGCCTACAACTGCCAGCTGCTGGCATAGATAATTCAATTTGCTGATATTAGCCAAACCACTCAGTGAGATAGAGTAGGATCGCCCCAGATTTAAATTCGCTCAAAGTTCCAACCACTGCTTCGGTACAAGTAACTATCTAAAGACCAACAGCTCGCTTGGACAGTGACATTGACCTATGCACATAAGTGAAATTTTGTTTATCTATCATTGGATAAAATTATCAAGCTCAATCGATCGGCTTTTAATTCCATTCTTCGTAATAATATATTGCGAAGAATGGATATTATTGTTTTATGGGAACCATGGCAAAGTGCAATTGACGCATCACTACAGGGTGTCACTGAGAAAAAACAACCACTTTGAAAAGGAAAATACCATGAACAGAATATCTATTCCTAGCACAGATCAGATCCCAGACGCATCCCATACGTTTCTTGATGCTGTCCATAGGCAATTGGGCGTTGTACCCAATTTAATGAAGCTCATCGCTCATAGTCCGGCAGCGCTGGAGGGCTATCTAAGTCTCAACGGCGCCCTTGGCAAGGGAACAATAGGTGTAAAAACCAGCGACCGCATCGCGCTGGCCATCGCAGAAATCAACGGCTGCAGCTACTGTCTGTCAGCACACACTTATCTTGGCAAGAACGTAGCAAAGCTTGACGATGCCGAACTTCTGGCGAATCGCAATGGGACTTCATCCGATCCCCAAGCTTCCGCCGCCGTTCACTTTGCCACCCGTGTAGCACTTGAACGTGGTCACGTTTCAGATGCAGATGTTCTAGCGGTGAAAGAGGCGGGCTACAGTGATGCCGAGGTGGTGGAAATTGTGCTTCATGTTGCACTGAATACCCTGACCAATTATGTCAATGAAGTTGCCCAGACCGAAATTGACTTTCCTCTCGTTAGACCGAGCTCGCGCACTGTTGGATGAGGACAAATCAAATTGCACGAGTGTATTAAGTAATTAATTCGCTTTCGAGCGAGTTTACCCTCATCCACATTTTCACTCAGCTTTGGCGATCTAGCTATAAATCTAAAAACTGTAGAGATATTAGTGATTATTCATCACAGGAAAATTAATCATGACGTTAAATCTAAAGACAACACCTGTATACAAAGTAAACGTAAAAGATTTAATCAATCAACTTGGGAACATGATCCCCGAAAAACAACTTGCGGTATTCAATAACGATGTAGAGCAATTAGCAGATAAATATACGTCCCCTCTTAAATTAAAAAAGGGTGAAAAGGCACCGCTATTCTCATTGCCCAATGCTGAGGACAGTACCGTAAATCTTGAAGAGCTTCTGCAGCATGGACCTGTGGTGCTTATTTTCTATAGAGGTATTTGGTGCCCATACTGTAATTTACAATTAAGTAACTATCAGCAAATTCTGCCGCAAATTAAAGAAGCAGGAGCAACGCTTGTCGCTGTTTCGCCGATGACGCCAGATAACTCACTGAGTTTAGTAGAAAAAGATAGATTACAGTTTGAAGTGCTGAGCGATGTAGGAAATAAAGTAGCTCGTCAATTCACTACAGTTTTCAAAAACGACAATGCGACTATCCAGGCAATGCAGGAACTCGGTTACGATTTTCGCGGATTTTATGGCGATGATTCAGATGAACTCCCCGTTCCTGCAACCTTTGTTATCGCCCAGGATAGAATCTTGTTATTTGCCAGTTCCGGGGGTGGTGATTACCGGGAAAGAGTAGAGCCGCAAGAAATATTAGACGTGCTTAGCCCGTAATATTTGAAGTAAAGGATACAAAAATCGCGATTGTAGTCCTTGTAGGCACCCCGCAGCTATGATAGACGGGGCGTATTGTGGCAACAAAAGAAATTTAAGAGGAATAATGTAATGACTCACTCAATTGACAGAAGAAAGTTTTTACAATTGGCTGGTTTAGGTGGAGGGGCGGCCTTTGTTTCAGGGTTGGGGTTCAATGTGTTTGCCGCCAATGGTTTCAGCGTTGGCTTACCCGTAGAAGATTTTTATTTCGTGCAATTGTCCGATACTCACTGGGGTTTTAAAGGCGCGGATAAAAACCCTGATGCGGCAGGCACTTTGCAAAAAGCGGTTGCGGCGGTTAACGCCTTGGATAAGCAACCGGATTTTATCGTCTTTACCGGCGATTTGACTCATACGACTGATGATGCCCAGGAGCGTAAGCGCAGAATGTCTGAGTTTAAAGACATCGTCGGTGAACTCAAGGTCAAGCACGTCAGGTTTATTCCTGGCGAACATGACGCATCCTTGGATAAAGGCGAAGCCTACCAAGCGTTTTTTGGTGACTTGCACTATAGCTTCAACCATAAAGGCATCCATTTCATTGCCTTGGATAATGTTTCCGATCCGGCGGCGCAATTGGGGCCAACGCAATTGGCCTGGTTGCAGGCGGATTTGCAGCCTTTACCCGCTAATGCGCCGATTGTCGTGTTCACCCATCGCCCTCTGTTTGATTTATACGCCAAATGGGACTGGATGACCCGCGACGGCCAACAGGCGATTGATTTGTTGATGCGCTTCCAAAATGCTGTGGTTTTTTACGGGCATATCCATCAGGAACATCATCATTTCACCGGACATATCCCGCACCATGCGGTCAAGTCGCTAATTTTCCCACTACCAGCACCGGGTTCTGTGCCGAAACGCGCCCCGATACCTTGGAACCCTGCTAAGCCATATAACGACTTAGGCTTTAGGAATATCGAAGCCTACCCGTGGAAAAATTACCGTATCGAAGAAAAAACGCTCACCTGAGGAGTCACCCTATGAACCAGTATTGGAAAAAATGCTTATTGTATTTGTTATTGCTGCCGCCGTTAGCGGCAACCGCCAATCCCGAGCCTCCGGTCATTGTCATAAAAGCCAGTAAATTCTTATTCCAACCCGCTAAAATCGAGCTGAAAAAAGGCCAGACGGTCACTCTGGAATTTACCAGCAGCGATAGGATGCACGGGTTTTCCTTACCGGATTTTGCCGTCCGTGCCGATATTGAACCCGGAAAGCCCATGCGGGTTAGCTTCACCCCTGACAAGGCGGGTTCGTTTGTCTTCCGTTGCGACATCTTTTGCGGCGATGGCCATGAGGAAATGGCGGGGGAAATTATCGTGCAGGACGAAGGTTAAACGTTATGCCATTTAACCGTAGACAATTTATCAGCCTAGCAGCCGGAAGCCTGGCATCCGGCCTGGCCGTTTCCGGCCCATTCATATCAGCCGCGCTAGTAAAGCCGAAGATTAGAGCTATTGCTTTTGACGGCTTCACCGTGCTGGACCCCCGGCCCATTTTTGCTTTGGCGGAAGCCCTTTTTCCTGAACAAGGTGTCGCCTTAGGCAATATTTGGCGGGCCAGACAATTTGAATATAGCTGGTTGCGTACTTTGTCGGGCAATTATGTCGGGTTTATGCAGGTCACCGCAGAGGCGTTGGTTTTCGCCGCCAAATCCCTCAAGCTCGAATTGACCGAAAGCCAGAAACAACAGCTCATGGATAGCTATTATGCGCTCCAGGCTTGGCCTGATGCCTTGCCAATCCTAAAATCGTTAAAAGCGATGGATTTGCGTTTGGCATTCTTATCCAATTTGCCTGTGGATGTGCTGGATGCCGCTGTCAAAAATTCGGGTTTCACGGGGCTTTTTGACGCGCATTTAAGCACGGACAAGGTACGGGCGTTCAAGCCTGATCCCCGTGCATACCAGATGGGCGTCCATGCTTTCCGCATGCAACGGGAAGAAATCGCCTTTGCCGCGTTCGGTGGCTGGGATGCCGCCGGAGCAAAATGGTTTGGCTATCCTACCGCCTGGATTAATCGCCTGAATACCCCGCTTGAAGAGTTGGGTGTCAGTGCCGATAAGATCGGCAACGATTTAAGCGTTTTACGCAGCTTTGTCGAGAATTATTAGATTTATAGTCTATTGTCTTTTCCAGGGGCGTTGTCAATTCATGCAATGTATTTATATTGGCTTTATTTTGACCGGGAATAGTGGCTTGAATATTTGCGTATTGGTAAATAAATAGCCCTAATGGAAACCCCTTCAATCAATTTGAGGAAACCCATTAAACGCGCCTACTTCCTGGCGTTCCTAGCCATGATGGCTTTTGCCGGAAACTCCTTGCTGTGCCGTTTAGCGCTGAAACACGCTGTCATAGATGCGGCGAGTTTTACGATGATCAGGATCATGTCCGGTGCGCTGGTGCTTGGCTTACTTGTCCGTTTGCGTGGCGGTGGCTATGACGCAGCGGGGAATTGGTGGTCGGCGTTAGCGTTGTTTGTTTACGCGGCTGGATTTTCTTTTGCTTATATCCATTTGCCTACCGCGCTTGGAGCCTTATTGCTGTTTGGTGCCGTACAGGCCACTATGCTGGGTTACGGGCTATGGCATGGCGAACGCTTGAGCCGAACAAAAACGGTGGCGATTATCTGTTCCTTTGCTGGCTTTGTCGGTCTCCTGTCACCCCAATTTGCCGCACCGCCATTGCCCAGTGCATTACTGATGCTCGTCGCGGGTGTGGCCTGGGGTGTTTATTCTTTACGCGGAAAACATGCCGGAGATCCGCTGATGGCAACAGCGGGCAACTTTTTGCGGGCATCCGCCTATGCCGCTACGCTTGGCGTGGTGTTATGGGCCGGGCTTTTGCCCGATAAAATGGGTGTCGTTTACGCCATCGCTTCCGGGGCGATGGCTTCCGGCCTGGGTTATGTCATTTGGTACAAAGCCTTACCGGGCCTACCTGCCACCCATGCTGCGACTATGCAACTCAGCGTGCCGATTTTCACTGCTGTAGGGGGCGTGGTCTTTTTGGGTGAGACCATCACCTTACATTTTTTCATCACTTCGATGGTTATACTTGGCGGCATTGCGGTGATGATTTTTGATAAGGCCCAAGCCCCATGATGCCAGCATAAGCTTTTCAGGATTACGCAATAACTTGTCCGCAATGATATTACAGGTTACTATTTTATTGAATTTGTTCAATTAAACAGTAGAGTAAGCCCATGCACAGGACTGCAACTAGCCCGCCGCCATCCGCATTTTTTATTGCCGGCCATCTGGCCTTGGATTTTATTAACACCGAGATGGGGTCTGGGGACACTCGCGTGGAGTGCTTGGCCGATGAGGCCCAAGTGCTGGCATGGCTACAACGTGCAGGCGTTAGTGTTGACACGGCTGGACTGACGGCCCAAGGACCATCCGGTGCCTTACACGCCGCCGCACTGGAATTGCGCGAAACAGCCAAACAACTATTGTTGGCGCGTAAAACATCGGCATACGAAAATCCTGTAATCCTCAACCGGTTTCTGGCCCGCAGTTGCCACTATCAGGAATTGCATTGGGAAGACTGGGAACCGCCTGCATGCTTGCATCACCAGCGCATCAGCACCTTAGTAGACTTGCTGGTGCCTGTCGCCGAAGCCATCGCCGAATTGGTGGTTAACGGCGATTTTAATCTGGTCAAGCAATGCGAAAACCCGGTTTGCACCTTATGGTTTTATGACCGCACCAAATCCCATCAACGCCGCTGGTGCGATATGGCTCTGTGCGGCAACCGTATGAAAGTAGCGACTTTTCGGGCTAGGCTTAAAAGTAAATAATACAGGACATTTACTAATTCCCGCCCACACTATTCCTACA
>Ga0207968_100616_pt1 | contig 12561 bp, 10 predicted proteins | sample LakWasMet21_HOW5_2_FD_183867 | JGI IMG/M metagenome (GOLD analysis project Ga0207968, IMG submission 183867) | Freshwater sediment methanotrophic microbial communities from Lake Washington under simulated oxygen tension - Sediment Metagenome... | ecosystem: Environmental > Aquatic > Freshwater >...
GAATTTCAGGTTCTGTTACACCGAACTCGTCGATACGGTTACGGATAACTTCAATTGATTTACCAACCGATTGTTCTTCGATTTGTTTTTTGATCAAAGTAGAAAGAGCGATTTCGATTTTTTCGCCTTCGTCTTTAGTGATACGAACGTTACCTTGGTAAAATTCTTTGATTTTCGCTTTAGCAGCTTCATTATCAGTCGCTTTTGCCAAAGTAAGGGAAATTTTTGGATCCAGAGCATCCGTCTCGTCAAGATTGCCCGGAGTTATTAAGATATCCTGGTCTTTTAAAGTCATTTCAATTTTTCTCGCGTAAGTCTTCACTTCGTCGCGATAAACTTTCTTGAAATCGATACCCATAATCATGTAGAGCCCGCCTTGAAGGTCGAGACCTAGATTGATTTTTGATTTAATCGGATAGTGTCCGTTTTCATCAAAGTGCATCACGGTTGGTAGGAGGACTAGTACGGAAAGAACGACAAAGACAAGTAGTACACTAAAGCGTACCCACCAGCTGGTTTTCATCAAAAAACTCCCTTTTATAGAATCAAAATCAACTATACTTTTAAGTTAACCAAAAAAGTATAGTTGAATTATCAATAGATTTGCAAGGCAGAATATTACGAGTGTTTCGTAGAGTCAGGAGTCGCGGCAGTGGTCTCAGCAGTTTCAACTTTCGTCGCTACCACTTCAACATCTTTCTTCTCAGTAGTGGCCACTTTTGTTTCAGTGTGCGGTTTGTTCATTTCATTCATCATCTCGTCGCGAGCTTTTTGAAATTCACGAACGGCCTGGCCTAATCCTTTTGCAAGTTCTGGCAACTTTTTAGGCCCTAGAAAGAGCAGAGCAATAATAAAAATAAGAAATAATTCACCGGCCCCAAGTCCAAACATACGATCCTCTTTTTGAAATAATTTTTTCTTTTACTTTTTTTCAGGTTCAAGCACAGACTTAGCAAGACCCGCGATCTGGCCTTTTAAAACCTTAATACGAACGCCTTCTGATGCTTCTAGGTCTACGATCTTATCACTGATTCCCACGATTGTGCCAATGATTCCAGATTTAGTATAAACCTCGTCTCCTTTAGTCAGTTTTGCCAGTAGCGCTTGCTCTTCTTCAAATTTTTTCTTTTGAGGTCTGATCATCAAAAAATAAAAAATAACAAAAACCACAACCAATGGAAGAAATTGCATCATCGGATTTTGTGGAGTTGTTGCTGCTTGTTGAGCGTGAGCTGATTGAATAAGTGATTTAAGAAGCAGTGAAGTCATAAGTGTTCCTTTAAAAAGATTAATTCCAGATATTTGACTGATAAGAGTTATAGAACTTAGTGTAAAACTCGTCAAACTGATCATTTAAAATTGCGTTTCTAGCCTCCGTCGTCATCTGCAGATAAAAATGCAGATTGTGATAGGTGATCATGTTGCCCGCGAGATATTCGCCGACCGTGTAAAGATGTCGAATATACGCTCTACTATATTTTGCACAAACCTTACATGAACATTCCGGATCAGGAGGAAGAACGTCTTCTTTAAACCGTTCTTTTTTAATATTCAGCGGTCCTCCCTTCGTGAGGAATTGTCCGTTTCTTGCATTTCTTGTAGGTAAAACGCAATCGAACATATCAATGCCGGCCCGGATTCCATTCAAAATATCCAGCGGTTTTCCGACACCCATAAGATAGCGCGGTTTATCTTCCGGCATTGTGTGAGCAAAATTATCGAGAAAATTAACCATCTCTTCGTTTTTCTCTCCGACTGAAAGTCCACCGAGAGCGTATCCTTCGAAATCAAGCTCCTTTAATCGCTCCATGCATTCTGAGCGCAAATCAAAATGTAATCCGCCTTGAATGATGCCAAAAAGGTTCTGATGATCTTTTAACTGATAGTCGCGACAACGTTTGGCCCAGCGAAGAGTGAGCTCCATGCTTTCACGAAGACTGTCTTTAGTGGCCGGAAGCGCCGGACATTCGTCAAAGTTCATGACGATATCCGAGCCCAAAGCTCTTTGAATCTCCATGGATTTTTCTGGAGAAATAAGATGTTTTGATCCGTCGAGATGAGATTGAAAAGTTACACCTTCTTCAGTCACTTTGTTCATAGAGGACAAAGAGAAAACCTGATAGCCTCCGGAGTCTGTCAGAATCGCGCGATCCCATTTCATAAACCCGTGCAAACCTCCGCCAACTCTCTCAATCAATTCGTGACCGGGACGCAGATAAAGGTGATAAGTATTACCCAGAATGATCTGAGCATTCATCTCAACGAGTTCTTCCTGCCACATTGTTTTGACTGTCGCCCGCGTTCCCACTGGCATAAAAATCGGCGTCTGAATATCTCCGTGTGCGGTTGTAATAACTCCTGCACGCGCCTTTTTACTTTGAGCTACTTTTTTAAAAATCTGTTTCGCCATTTTTTACCTTATGATCAACATGGCATCGCCGTAAGAAAAAAATCGGTATTTTTCCTTGATGGCAATGTCGTAAAGTTCCATTGTTTTTTCTCTTCCGATCAGAGAAGACACCAGCATGAGCAGACTCGATTCCGGCAAGTGAAAATTAGTGAGAAGTCCGTCTATGCTTTTTACATCGACGCCCGGATGAAGAAAAATATTTGTGGAATACATTTCTCCGGGTTTTAAATTTTTACCAAAACTGGATTCAAGGGTTCTGAGCGTCGTCGTGCCTACGGCAATGATTTTCTTATTTCCGCGCGCGCGTTCAGCGTACGCATAATTAAGTTTCTCTGCATTTTCAGTATCGATAAAATAATTCTCAGAGTGCATCTGATGATCGAGAATATTTTCTGTTTTCACAGGACGAAAAGTTCCTATTCCCACATGCAAAGTCACACTCGCCGTTTCAATCCCACGATCTTTCAACTGGAGGAGCAGATCGTTTTTAAAATGCAACCCTGCCGTCGGAGCGGCCACAGACCCCTCTTCTCTGGCATAAACAGTCTGATAGTCTTTTCTGTCTGCTTCATCACTTTCCCCTTTGCGGATGTACGGAGGAATCGGAATGCGCGCAAATTCGAAAAGGTGATCTTTTATTTCTTCCAGATTGAAAACAACACCGAATGTTCCATCCGGATAAATTCCGGTGATTTCGGCCTCGAGTTTATTGGGAAAGAAAAATTTCATACCCAGTTTTTTCTTTGAGGTTGTTTTAATCAGAGCGGGATATGCGCTGTCTTCATTTTTAGCAAGAGACAACAAAAATAATTCTGCAGCTCCTCCGCTTTCTTTTTTTCCAAGTAGCCGTGAAGGAAAAACTTTGGAGCGGTTAAAAACTAAAAGTGAACTGGGCGGAAGATAGTTTCCGATATGAGAAAATGTTTCATGAAAAATTTCATTTGTGCCGGCACGGTAGACAAGCAGACGCGACTCGGCCGCCGGCCTTTGAGCAATGAGCTCCTCCGGCAGGTCGTAGTGATACGACGACAGTAGTAAATCTTCTGAATTCATTTGAAATTTTTAGCACGAACCACGTAGAATTGGCCCTTTTAAAAAATCAAAAACTATGAAAAACTTAATCTATGACTAAATATTTATTGCTTTCAGCAGTCTTCCTCTCACTGGGCGCCAGAGCTCAAAGTAACGATTTTGAGGCGGAGCTTCGCATGCTTGAACAAAAGGAAGAAGCGGCCTTTACGCGAGCAGAAACTATCACAAATACTGAACTCACAGAGCAGAACCAAAAAGATCAGAACCAAAAAGAGCAAAATCAAAATGAACTGAACATTATTTCGGATTCCGTCAGCTCGGCGGCCTCTTCGGTAAAAAAAAGAGAAGAAGGCCAACTGCAACGCTCAGAAATAACAATTACGCCGCCAACGGTTAAAATCCGTCGCATCCGTTCGCGATGAAACTTTTAAGCCTGATCCTTTTTTTGTGTTTTTCTTTGCCTGCGCCCGCGCAGACTTTTAATCTTGCCCGTTTTTCTGTGGGTGAATCACGCATCTCAGTTTCCCTTGATGATTTTCTTATCCATAAAACAGAGTCCAGCGTAACGGCTTTTTGGCAGACCGATTCGGTCCAATGGATCAGAAACGAAAATAATCTTCTCGTCCCGCGCGCTCTACTCAGCGTCGATGTCAAAAACGATGACAGCTCCATTCATTTTGAGTACCAGGGAAAAAACATTATTCCTGTTCAATCCGATACCGGAGCTCACTCAGATGTCTATATCGATCTTTTTAATCCGGACACGCTCTTTGTTTATAAAGGGAAATCCTTATTGGACAAAATTGTGATTGAGGCCGCCCCTTCGAAAAAAGCGCGGGCAAAGCAATTAATAGATTATTCCTGCTCGCCTTATGAAATTGTCATCAACGGCATCGACGATGAATATGTTTCCTTAGGCTGTAAAATGCACAAGCTTGGAAAATTCGGCAGCGAAAGGCCTCGGCTTGAAGTCACGATGAATACGACAAACCTGCGCTTTTTAAATGAGGCAAAACCGCCCTACACTTTATTTCTGGAAAACAACTCTCCGGTCACGCTTAAAATGAAAGACCATGCAGGCAACATCCGTACACTGCAATTGCAGGCCACACTCCCTTCGTCACTTCCGCGCCTGAAAACATCCTTTGGTCTTGGCCCCTATCTTTACGAAAGCAAACACGGGGCCGATGTCCAGAATTCCAACTTTGCTCCCTCATTCATGCTGTATGGGAAATTTGATTTGACCGAAACGGCCTCATTAAAGGCCTTCGATGCGCTTTTGTATTCACGCTCTTATTTCAATAATTCAGGACTTTATTTTTCTTACGATCTCGCTTCGGCCTTCGATGAACGTGTTTTAATTAACGCTCTACTTGGCTTTCAAGGCCTTCACTATCGCTTTAAATCGGGAGACAAAACAGTTTTTCGCCTTATTTATCCGCAAGGTTTTGAAGTGATTTACAAACACGCCTTCAAAGAGAATTACAATCTTACTTATGGAATGTTTTTATCTACAGGCAATGAAACCTACACCAATGCATGGATTCGCTATGGAAAGAAATCTTTTCTTGAATTCAATTACATTAATTGGGGCCATCAGGAGAATGAAATAAAGATGTGGGGTCTTTCCGTTGGAATCCCTTTTTTCAATTTGTTTTAACGAAAGTTGTTTTAAGCTTTCTTTTTTTGAGTCAGCTGTTGAATTTGAAAAATCAGCTCAATCACTTTTTCAAAAACTTTGTCATAAAGTTTTTTGACTTCCATAAAAACTGCGTATGTCTGAACTTGCGAGAGAAGGATGGCAAAAAAAGATTCGAGAATCGGGAGCATTTTATCTAACCCCGTTTTCTTCAGAATAAGTTCTAAAAGACCATTTGCTTCTTCCACATCAACTCCGTTTTTTCTCACTACATAGAGAGGGTTTGTCGTTTTCTTTTTTGTGTCAGATGTGCTCATGAGACCACTCCTCAATTTTTTTAGCAACGCCCAGGAATTTTTCCTGAAGATCACTGAATTCCTGCGATTTAAAATCGAAAACCGATTTTCTGCCTGAGAGAGATTTTACGAGTCCTGCTTTGTTTAGGAAAGGAGAGAATATTTTCCCAGGCCCTAATTCTTTTTCAATGGATTCCATAATCTTGGTCAAGTCATCATTCTCTTGTTTGCGACGGAGATCCACTAGATTTGGTACGTGAAGAAAAATTTCTGGCGCTCGGACTATCCCCATCTCATCAATGTCAGACAGTACCTGATAAAAGTGCTCAAGCCCCTTCAGTGAAAAATCATCAGGTCTGAAAGGAACGATCACACCATCGCTTGCACAAAGAGCGTTAATGACCAACAAACCTAGCGTAGGAGGACAATCAATAATAATAAAATCGTATCTGTCCTTCAAACCATTCGCATCTATGAATCTCTTCAGCACGAGCTGTCTGGGAGCATTAATCGAGGCCACGGTCAGATCAAAACCTGAAAGTTCCTGACCTGCCGGAAGAAGATCAACAGTGCCACGTTTTAAAACAGAACCCAGCATCGCCGGAGCATGAAGCATTTTTAATTCTTTGATGGAATTGACCAGCAATTGATAGATATTGATTTCATTGCCGGCCTGAAACAAAAGCGTAAGATTCGCCTGAGGATCGAGATCAATGGCGAGAACTCTATGTCCATTTTTTGCCAGAGCAAAGGCCGCATTAAATGCCATTGTTGTCTTACCAACACCGCCTTTTTGATTGATGAAGCTGATGACTTTTCCCATACCAAATCCTTCGTATAGTGAACCAAATGAAACGCAACAAAAAAAGAATACAAGAAAGCCGGTTTAAGCTCAAACGAAATCATTTCTTTTGTTAATAATTATAAACTATTTTTTGACTTAGTCATTCATCACCTCTTTGTGAAAATCTGTGATCGAAAAAACTGGAGGCGACAATTGTTTTTGCCAAAAACTCTTTCAATCAACGGCGCCTATACCTCCGATCTTAAGCGGATGTTTCTTTTTCTAGTTATTCTTTTTACGTTTTTACTGGCCGCCTGGTTTTTCACTCCATACCAATATCTGCAAAGCATTACGGGCTATATTACAATACATATTTTTCTTGAAACAATTTCCATTATCATCTCGATGCTGGTTTTTGCCTTTTGCTGGGGTTTAAATTTAAAAGAGAGGCCTGGGAATTTTTTAATTTTATCTTCCATCTTTTTTGGAGTCGCAATACTCGATTTTTTCCATGCTGTTTCTTATGAAGGAATGCCTGCTTTCATCACGCCATCAGGTCCCGAAAAGGGCATTGATTTCTGGCTTGTCGCCCGTCTCATGTCAGCGGCCGGACTTATTCTTTTTGCCATAATTCCATGGAAGAAAACACCCCCCAAAATAAATCGTTTAATCATACTCTTTACGGTTCTGCTCATTTCAACTTTTCTTTGCTGGATTATTCTTTCTCACCAGGATTGGTTTCCTCGCACTTTTATAAATGGTTATGGGCTCACGACGTTCAAGAAAGTTTCAGAATACATTTTGATTTTTCTTTATCTGACCTCGGCCTTTCTTTTTTTAAACCTGATGAGAGAAAAAAGAGAATACGATATCATCGCACTTTTTGCAGCGACCACTGTTATGGCCATGAGCGAATTCTTTTTCACCATCTATCAGCAAGTCGATGATTTTTACAATCTGATCGGGCATTTTTATAAATGCATCGCCTACGCTTTCGTTTACCGGGCCATTTTTTTAGACAGCTTGAGAATTATTATCGATCAGCTGAAATTCAATGAAAATTTAGTCACGGCCATTCTTGATACTTTACCAATGGCCGTCTTTGCTAAAGATGTGCACGATGGTTTTAAATTCCGGATTTTTAATAAATTCGCAGAGCAACTTTATTCTGTAAAAGCTAAAGATGTGATCGGAAAAAATGATTCAGATTTTTTTTCAAAAGAAGAGGCAGAATGGTTCAGGAAAAAAGATGAAGAAACAGTTCGATTAAAGGCCATAATTGATATACCCGAAGAAATTATTCATACAAGTGCAGGTCCGGTGCTCGTTCATACGAGGAAAACAATTGTTCAGGATGATCAGAATAAGGTCCTTCTACTCCTGGGAGTCTCAGAAGACATCTCAAGAATGAAGAGGATGACCTCCAAACTAGAGAATGCCATCATGGCCCGGGACGAATTTCTCATCATTGCCTCCCACGAGTTAAAAACACCGATCACCTCTTTAAAGCTTCGTATTCAAATCATGCAAAAGCATTATGCCTCAAATGAAATGATTGCGGTCGATTTAAAAAATCTCTTAAAGCAAGTTGATCGTCTCAATCGTCTGATGAATTCCATTCTGGATATTTCACGAATTGAAGCTGGTAAATTCACATTGGATATTGCCCCCGTGAATTTGAATGAAACAATCGAAAATGTTCTCCATCAATTTGATGAACAACTTTCTGCCATCAAATGCGATGTTAAGGTTGATATTCAGGAAACCATAGTGCGTCCTTGGGATCAGGCACGCATTGAACAGATTCTTTCCAACTTGCTGACGAATTCGATGAAATATGCGACCGGCTGTAGAATCGAGATTAAGGTTCGGGCAAAGGCAATGACCACGACCATTGAATTCAAAGATTATGGGCCGGGCATTCCTAAGGATAAGCAGAAACTGGTCTTCGACAGATTCGAGCGCGCCGGAGCTTCATTCAGTGTCAGCGGTCTTGGTCTTGGACTCTATATTTGTAAAAAAATAGTAGAAGCTCTCTATGGATCAATTCATCTGGAAAGTGAAGAAGGAAAAGGAACGACCTTTTTTATCGATTTGCCCAATTCAACGGATCAGCTTCTTCTCATGCCTCCAACAGATCCCATTCCAGAAACTCATCTCTTTCATTGAACGCGGTCTTTAAACATGAAAAAGGCCGCAAGAATCAAACACAGACTTGCATAGAGAAAATTCTTGGTAAGGGGAACTTTCATATAAAACAAAGCAAAAAGACCGAAGATGGTCATCGTGATGATTTCCTGAATGACTTTAAGCTGAGGCAATGAAAAATACTGAATACCAATACGGTTGGCCGGAACCTGAAAACAATATTCAAAAAAAGCAATCCCCCAGGACACGAGGATGACGACCCACAATTTAGAGGCCTGATGTGATTTTAAATGTCCGTACCAGGCAGTTGTCATGAATAAATTTGAAACGATTAAAAGCGCTAATGTTCTTCCCATAGAAGAAAATGGTAGCGATAAAAAAACAGGAATTCAATTAATAAGAATAAGTGTGTCGACCTGAATCAACCGGATAATCCCCTTTATCAATTGGAATATAACAACGGAAACCAACATCAGGTCGATTCGTGACTGAATCCGGAACCAGTTCAGAAGTATACCGCCCGGCCCTGTTGCCTGAAAGGTAACTTCCCCCTTGAGCAAATGAGCCGGTTTTTCCAGCTGTCGCATTGATAACGGCGCCGTTTACAATGATACCGTCTTCGTGCAATTGATTCGGAGTCAGACCAGAAGTCAAACCAACATCGAGAAGATAATTTAAAAATGTTTTTCCACTAAATGCTGTTCCGATATCAACATTGATTGGCATCCCCATCGGAAAATTAAATTTACCTGCATTGAACAGTTCATCTTTAAAATCCCATTCCGTAAGGTAGCTATCACCTGCACTCGGAGCTCCTGAACCGTCATCAGCAAATGGGCCAGTTGATAAATCAAAACGATAATGGTCTGTCGCCACACCTGCAGAATAGTCTTCAGCAGTGAAATTGTAATTGCCGAGATCAGTACTGCTTGTCATTGAACAAACAAAATTGGCAGCATTCGGACAAGACATTGTATCGAGTACCCATTCCGCCACGTTTCCGTAAATGTCCTGTACACCATAGCGAGAACTACACGATTCAGTCGAAAAGTTCATCCCCCAAGGCACTGAACCAGTGTAAATCGATCTGATACTAGATGAAGCTGTACCTGGTAGAGAGAAAATATAGCTGGTCGAAGGAATTGTTGAGTCTGTAAAGGCCACATCAATTCCGTTGGCATTCGTTGAGTTACAGCGAGACTGAACATTGAGAGAATACCCTTGTTCCAGGTCAGTGATCAGAGAATCACTTAATGAAGTTGGTGCTGCTGAATAAGCAATGTATTCTTTTTTACTTGGGAGAAGTGCATTTGCAACCGGATTCGATGTCCCTCCATTAGCAATACCTAAATTGGCAAGTGGAGTTGCTGTTGATCTTAGCTGACAAATTGAAGAAGCTTGAGACATTGAAATATTTGTGAGCGGCGGATTGAGCGCAGTGTTTGATTTGGCAATATTAGATGCGCCCAGGGCAGCACTGTTAAATGTTGTCCAGTCGCCGGCAGCCGTACTGGTGGCCAGATAACAAGAGCCGGAATTTCTATCGTAGAAAATGTTTCCAGCGGCCGCTGCAGAGATATTCAGACCAGCACCTGTCGGAGCTCCGATGCCGATACAACCGCTCGCTGTACAAGCAGGAGCTTTTGTAAATGGACATCCGCTTTCAGAAATATCCACAAGCATATCTTTGCCGATATCATAATAACCGGCATTGGCCCCCGTCCCTTCGCCCGGTCCTTTGTAAGGACAACGATAATTATGAGTCGGATCAACTTTATTTGTGGTCGATGTTGTCATGTGCATACTGTTGCACACTTCCTGATTCACCATCCAGCGATGAACAAATGAATAATTTTCTGTCGGAGCGAGAACACGCACTTCCGAAAAAACTTCCGGTGTATAAGTCGGCAGATGGTGAATGCTGTCCACCGGGCGCACGAGATAATAATAAACTTTGCCTGCGATGGCCGTGTTATCGACAAATGTTCTCGTCAATGAACTGCTGATCGTTTTTGTATCAGAGCTGTTTGTTTTCAGGAAACCATTTTTAAAATCGAAGTCATAACCTTTTTCACGACGGTAAACATTCCAGCCTTCGATTGTCGCAGCAGAATCTGATCCCGAACCTGAAATGGTGAAAGAGTTCCATGAAAGAGTGACTTTCGCCGGAACATAATTTGCGTTCCAGGCAAATGTCCCTGGAGTCGGCTGATTGCTGTAATAACAAATATTGGTGATTGGATTATAGTAATATTGATCGACGGCTGTCGGAGTTGGAATTGATTGCGCCGGCAGAAGAGATGAATCGTAAATAAAATTCACGCCACCACTTCTGGTAATCGGACAAGTGGTCTTCATTTCTATCCATGAAAACTTATCCCCCGCCGCCTGGCTTCTATAACAGCGTTTATTAGCGCTATCCCAGAACAAAACATTCACATCGGCAGGAACGACAGAGCTATTCGGTGCAGTTGTTCCTGTACAACTTGAAGTACCATCGCATTTATTTGTATCATAATTACAAGCGATATCACTTGTGGCCGCAGGTGCTCCGTTTTTATCTGTCTTAGGACCAACGGCAGAGATATGTGACCAGCCACCGTGCTGGGCCGCAATTGAATTAGTAATTAATGAAAACGTCTTTGTGACCATGTGAGAGTTAGAGGTCCCCAGAATTCCATCGTTGATTGTCACAGAAATATTAGAGTTTCCGGAATTGCCGGGAACAGGACTCAGTTTTAAATAGAAGCTATGACCTATAACATCCGCCCCCGCTGCCGCTTCAAGATCTTGCGACGCTGGAAGAACAGTAGAGCTTGAACCAAAAGTGCGCGCTTCTCCTGAATCTTCAACACCATTATCATTGATGTCATAGAAAACTGAAATTGCACTCACTGGCAAAACAGAAGTATTGTCAGAAGTAATATTAGCAATTTTTATTTGTTGAACATCTTCATCTGGAGAATTCGCGGTATCTTCATCAACAGTAAACGGACCGGCAACAACAGCTCCGCCCTCATTCGTCTGAACGCTCGTAATGGACTGTGAAAAATACGGAGGATCATCAACTGAATCCACTGTTAAGGGAATAGTCGTGTTGGTTGAAAGCGGATCACTCACACTATGAGTTGTTCCGTTGTCAGCAACTGTGATTTTAATATTTGTTGTTCCCGACTGATTTTGTGTCGACGTAAAAGGAACAAGATATTGTCCGGCACCGCAAGTGTTGCTTGCCGCGCCCGGGGCCAGAACCGTTCCAAATGTCAGGACAAGGCTTGCGTTGCTTGTAGGAGTAACTTGTGTCGGAGTGACAGTTAAAGTTTGTGTCGATTCATCTGAACCACCACCGGCCGTCGCTGTAAAACAGATATAAGATGAACTTGGCGTCGATGTTGAATTTTCCTGAACGTGCCACGGATTTGGCAATGGGGCGACAGAATTAGTCGTGACCGCTCCTGCTGTAGTCGAAGCTGATGTCAGAGTTAATGTCGGCGTATCATTCACTTCCCAAACACTCACGTTCACTGTTTGTGATCCGCTCGTCGCTGTTGTGACAGAGTTCTGATCTATCGTTGTAATTGTATAGGAAAATTTTCCAGTTCCATTAAAGAGCGCATTAGGGACAACCGTCGCGGTACAAACACCAGCGCCGTCACAAGCACACGTAGTAGGTACTTTATAGCTTAATCCGATATTTGGAAGAGTTGCAAAATCAATGGCACATGTCACCGCTTTTACCACAGGCGAATTATCTGCATCGTAATAAGGAAGAGTAATCGTCTGTCCAGCAACATCCCCTTCCGCCATGGCCGAAGTCGTTGCAGCTGATAATGTCAGCGGCATATAAGCTGAATTATATTCTGTCGGAGTCAATGGAGCATCATCTGCTGCGGCCATCGAAAACAAGACAGTTGCAGTGTTAGTTGAAGTTGAATAAGCATTGCTGGTAGTAAATGTCACAGAATCAAATGCATCCGTTCCGCCAGTAAGAGAGGCCGGTGAAGCCATTGTTGTAAATGTTGTCGCTCCAACATCAGAGGCAGTCACCATATACTTCGCTTTTGCATCTGTATTAACAGCAGAAACAATATCGGCGGGCGTTGTTTTGTCACCGATATAAATTTTAATTGTGTTGTCTACGACTCTTACATACGTATCAGTATAAGTTGAAGAAACTAGACCGAAGTTTTCCGCCTGAACAGCAGGATCAACCGAGGCCATATTGATAATCTGCACAGAGTAATTATTAGCG
>Ga0207968_100620_pt1 | contig 12497 bp, 11 predicted proteins | sample LakWasMet21_HOW5_2_FD_183867 | JGI IMG/M metagenome (GOLD analysis project Ga0207968, IMG submission 183867) | Freshwater sediment methanotrophic microbial communities from Lake Washington under simulated oxygen tension - Sediment Metagenome... | ecosystem: Environmental > Aquatic > Freshwater >...
CACGTCGTTTACTTCGGCACGGGTTGGAGTATAACTGGTGATCATACTCTCCATCATTTGTGTAGCAATAATTACAGGTTTAGATGCTTGAATACATTTGTTCACGATCATTTTTTGTAACAAAGGAACTTGCTCCATTGGCAATTCTACTCCCAAGTCACCACGAGCCACCATCACGCCATCGGTTACATCAATGATGTTATCAATTTCTCTGATGGCTTCCGGTTTCTCAATTTTAGCAATAACACGTGTATGTTTTTTCTTTTTAACGATAATGGTTTTTAGATCAACAATATCAGTTACGCTACGCACAAACGATAAACCAACCCATTCGAAATTATGCTCTAAAGCAAAATCCAAATCGCGAAGATCTTTTAAGGTTAAGCATGGCAATGAAATTTTTGTATTAGGTAAGTTTACTCCTTTTTTAGAGGATAAAACACCGCCGGCAATAATTACACAACGTACTTCATCTTTACCATTAGTTTCTTTTACTTCTAAAGTTATTTTTCCGTCATCAATTAATACTAATTCTCCCACTTTTACATCTTGTGGAAATTGTGGGTAGGTAATAAATATTTTATCAGCAGTACCTTCCATTTCTTTGGTGGTAATGATAATTTCATTTCCATTAATTAGATCAACAGCATTATCTTTTACTTTACCAATACGTAATTTAGGACCTTGTAGATCACCTAAGATACCAACGTGGCGATTTAGTTTTTTATTTAAAGTTCGGATGTTGTTAATGGTATGTTGTACCGCTTCATAATCTCCATGAGAAAAATTGATACGGCAAATATCTAATCCGGCTAAAAATAATTCTTCCAACACGGCAATATTATCTGTTGCCGGACCCATGGTGGCAACAATTTTTGTTTTATTATAACTTAATTCTTTATTCATAATGTAAGCGCATTTTAAGCATCACGAATGTAGCAATTTAGACGCAAAAAAATACATTATTATATCATTATCGTTTTTAGTACTTTTGGGCTTAATTAACACACAATGCCTAGTAAACTCGAAAAATTTGCCGACGTCAACACCTATTCCAATTGCTTTGAACTATCGTTTGAGCAATTGACAGAAGGCTTTCCGTTAAAAGGAAAATGGCACTCCGACGTATTTAAAAACAACAACCCTATTGTGGTAGAACTTGGCTGCGGCCGTGGAGAATACACCATTGGTTTGTCTCAAAACAATGACACCAAAAACTTTATTGGGGTTGATATTAAAGGAAACCGAATTTGGACAGGCGCCAAACACGCTTTAGATAACAAAATGAGTCACGTAGCATTTTTGAGAACGCGTATTGATTTTATTGATCAGTGTTTTTCAGAAAACGAGGTTTCTGAGATCTGGATCACATTTCCTGACCCTCAACCTCAAAAAACCAGAGAACGCAAGCGTTTAACAAATTTCCAGTTCTTTTTAAGTCGCTATAAAAAGATCTTAAAACCGGGTGGTTTGGTACATTTAAAAACGGACAATACCGGTTTTTATGAATACACCATGGAGGTGATCAAAGACAATAAGTTGAACTTGTTATTTGCGACTGATGATTTGTATAACAATTGCCCTCCCGATCGAGAAGAGTTGATCCGAATTAAAACCTATTATGAGAAATTATTTACTGATAAAGGTGAGCGTATTAAATACTGTTGTTTTCAATTAAATTAAAATGGCTGTAAAGAAATTACCACATCCAAAACATTATATCAGCAACTTATTTAAAAGTTTTTGTTTTGCGATGGTTATTATTTTAATATCGTTGGGTATTGGAGTTGTTGGGTATCACTATTATTTTAATATTTCCTGGTTGGATAGTTTGGTAAATGCCAGCATGATATTAACCGGCATGGGGCCTGTAGATAGAGCCGTAACTGATGGAGCAAAATGGTTTTCGTCAATTTATGCTATTTATAGCGGAGTCGCATTTTTAACTAGCGTAGCCGTTATTTTTAGCCCGGTGGTGCATCGCTTTTTACATAGGTTCCATATTGATTTGGAGGAAGATGAAAATTAGTCGGTGAGGTAGTTCGATAATGTAACAATGAAAATGCGAAATAATTAAACAAAAAATAAAATGAACTTATTTATAAATTGGAATCCAAGCCCTGAAATTTTTACAATACCTGGTATAGACTGGCCGGTTCGTTGGTATGGTATAAGCTGGGCGGTGGCTTTTATTGGCTGTCATTTTTTTATGAATCGTATTTATAGAACCGAAGGCCGAACAGAAAAACAATTAGACACGTTAACCTTGTATATTGTAATCGGTACCGTGTTAGGGGCTCGTTTAGGTCATTGTTTGTTTTATGATTGGGCATGGTACTCGCAACATCCACTTGATATTTTAAAAGTATACGAAGGCGGTTTAGCAAGCCATGGTGGTGCTATAGGTATTTTATTAGCCATGTGGTTGTATTGTCGTCAAACCAAGGAAAGCTGGTTGTGGTTATTTGACCGATTAGTAGTGGTAGTTCCTTTTGCGTCTATATTAATTCGTTTTGGCAACTTAATGAATTCAGAAATTATTGGCCGACCAACAGATGTGCCCTGGGCTTTTGTGTTTCATCAGGTAGATGAATTGCCAAGACACCCGACCCAATTGTATGAAGCATTATTTTACCTTTTCTTATTTGTGTTATTTTACTGGTTATGGAAAAATAAACGTGAAGTTGTTGGAAAAGGTTTTATGTTTGGTTTATTCTGTATCCTCATGTTTGGTTTTAGGTTTTTAATGGAATATATGAAAGAAAATCAAGAGAGTTTTGAAAACGCCTTACCAATTAATATGGGACAAATTTTAAGCATTCCGTTTGTATTGATTGGAATTTTCATGATTATGCGTTCAAAGAAAAACAAAGTTTCGGCACTAAATTAAAATATAGTTATAACTTTATAACAGAAATTAATAATTATACGATTATGAAACATTTGTTAGCAGTTATTTTTATTTTTATTTCTATTGCTGTTTCTGCGCAAACTCAGGATTCTTTAAGAGATAATCTCGTTTATGAATTGGATAAAACCGAAGCTCAAAAGTTACGTTTGGCCGACTCATATTTTAACCGACGAGAATATTTAATGGCTTTGCCATTGTATGATAATTTATACGAAAAACATAAAAACCCATACCTAGGATATTTATTAGGCTCTTGTTGCGCTTTCGAGTCACATAATTACACTCGTGCTGAAAGCCTTATTTATCAAGCGACACCATTAAAAACATTTCTACCTGATTATTTATTTTATTATGGTAAAGCTTTAGCTGTTAATGATAAAACAAAAGAGGCAATGGATCAGTTTAACGATTACCTAAAAAACCCTCTTCCAGAAATTATAAAAACCTATGTTTTGCACGAAATAGAAATGTGCAAAAATAATCTTGATTCAAAAAATAAAGTAATACCAATTAAAATTAAAAATATCGGCGATAAAATTAATACGGCGGACAATGAATATTCGCCCGTATTTCCAGCCGATGAGTCGTTTATGGTATATACCTATAGAGGAGAAAAATCAGTAGGAGGCAAACAAAGTATACCGGGACGAAAAGATGAGAAAGGAACATATTTTGAAGACATTTATATTTCATATAAAGATAGTTTAGGGAACTATCAAAAAGGAATACCTATGACCGAATTAAATTCTAAAACTCACGAATCCGCTTCTTATATTACTCACGACGGGCAAAAAATTTATTTGTATAAAAACATTAACGGCAGTGGCGAAATTTATTTTAGTAAAAAAGTTGGGAACAAATGGAGTAAGCCAGAGCGTTTAAATGGAATCTGTTCCGGTTCATGGGAAGGTAGTTGCTGTTTTTCTGCTGACGAAAAAACGATCTATTTTTCGAGTGATCGTTCGGGTGGTTTAGGAGGACGAGATATTTGGAAATCAACTATACAAAAAAACGGACAATTTGAAAAACCGGTTAATTTAGGCGCACCAATAAATACAGCAAACGATGAAGACTCACCTTTTATTACGTTTGATGGAAAGTTATTTTATTTCAGTTCTAATGACGGTAAAAAAAGCATAGGAGGATATGATATTTTTAAATCAGAGATCTTAGATAATGGTTTTTCAAACCCTGAAAACATTGGGAAACCATTAAATACGATTCAGGACGATAAATATTTAGTAATCAGTCCGGATGGAAAGAAAGCCTTCTATTCATCTGAACACATGGATGGTTTTGGGCAACAGGATATTTATGAAATTGACAGAAGTAAATTTGAAAAACCCGTAGCTCTGATTTTGGTGAGCGGATCTGTAACCCTTGATGGCAAACCTGTTGAATCAAAGATCTACGCTAATTCGTCAATTAATAAAAATTATTTTTCGGGCGAATTTTTCTCAGATCCATTAACAGGAAATTATTTTGTTAGTTTACCCGGTAAGAGTAGTTATGAATTGATGTTTGAATATAAAAATATTAAAACCACTAAAAATATATCAGCCCCTTTAATAGATTCTTTGGCAAAATTGACGTTAAATATTCAGTTATTTTCTGAAGACAGTTTAACCCTTGCTTTGGTGAAAAAACCATTGGATTCTGTGAGTGTAAAACATGATATTACAACCGATGAGTTTATTAAATTATATGGGGATAAAACGTTTGAAAACACGGTGTTTAAAATTCAGGTTGGAGCTTACCGTATGGAAAAAAACTTTAACTATGGACGTTTAATAGGACATCCAACATTATTCAGAGAAAAAGGCGCTGATGGAATTACCCGATTCACAGTTGGGGAATACACTACTATAGGTAAGGCTAATGATGCATTAACAACTGTTGTCAGAACTGTTATTAGAGGCGCTTTTATTATAGCGTATAAGAATGGCAAACGGATTAGTTTAAATGAGCTGTTAAACGAAAAATAACGCACACATTTTTCTGTTTATAAAACATCCAGTATTTACTTTTTCTAACATTACTTATTGATTATCTTTACTTAAAGCACGATGTGTGTTTATTATAGTATTATGGCTAAATCTAAAAAACAACCTAAACGTTATTTATTCGAAGAAGTATTAACGTTTTTGCAACATAACACCGACAAAGCATTTAACTACAAACAAGTGGCTGCTGCCATGGAAGTGAATAATGAAAGCGAACGCTTTACTTTATTAGAAACCTTAGAAGAGTTAAAAAAACAAGGCTTTGTTACTGAAAAAGAAATTGGAAAATATCAGGCAAAAGAAGTGAAAACTTATTTGACAGGAACGATTGATTTCACCTCTCAAGGTTCGGCTTTTGTTATTGTGTCTCCAGAGGATCCGGATATTTTCATTCCTTTTCGCAGAAGTAAGGATGCCATGCATGGCGATCTGGTAAAAGTAAATTTGACGAATAGAGGCGGAAGAGGTAAACCGGAAGGTGAAGTGGTTGAAGTGATTAAACGTGCTAAAACAAAATTTGTTGGGACGATACAGATCAATCCAAAATTTGCATTTGTAGTACCTGATTATTCTAAACTGCATGTTGATTTTTTTGTTCCCTTAAGCGATATTAATGATGCTAAGCAAGGACAAAAAGTATTGGTGGAAATGACCGAATGGAAACGCGGTTCGGAAAATCCAAACGGAAAAGTGATTGAGGTATTTGGAAATGCAGGCGAACACGAAACAGAGATCCACGCCATCATGGCGGAGTTTGGGTTACCAATGGATTTTGCACCGGAAGTAGAAGCTGCGGCTAAAAAATTAGCAACAGAAATTACTCCTGAAGAAATTGCCAAGCGCCGTGACTTTAGAAAAATTACGACTTTCACAATAGATCCTTTAGACGCGAAAGATTTTGACGATGCTTTGTCCATTCAAAAATTAGAGAATGGTAATTGGGAAATCGGCGTACACATTGCTGATGTGACCCATTATTTAAAACCACATTCTATTATTGATAATGAAGCGGTGAGCCGTGCTACCTCTGTGTATTTGGTAGACCGTTGTGTGCCGATGTTACCCGAAGTGTTAAGTAATTTTGCCTGTTCATTAAGACCACATGAAGAAAAATATTGTTTCAGTGCGGTATTTGAAATGGATGACAACGCTCAGGTGCTTAACCAGTGGTTTGGCCGAACTGTTATTTTAAGCGACCGCCGTTTTACCTACGAGGAGGCGCAAACCGTTATAGAAACCGAACAAGGAGATTATAAAGATGAGATCCTGGTGTTAGATAGATTAGCTAAAACATTGCGTAAAGATCGAATGGGCAAAGGCTCTATCTTTTTTGATAAAGCCGAAGTGAAGTTTACCTTGGATGATGCAGGCGCGCCAACCGGTGTGTATTTTAAAACACAAAAAGATGCGCATAAATTAATTGAAGATTTTATGTTGTTGGCTAACCGTAAGGTAGCGGAGTTTTTAGGCAAGGGTAAAAAAGACCCCAACGAGGCTTCGAGTGCCTCAGACTCGAATAAAAAGAAGAAAGAAAAAAATGCGGAAGATGCCGTAGTATATCGTATACACGATGTGCCTAAAGATGATAAGTTAATTGAGTTAAATAATTTTGTGGCACGTTTTGGTTATTCGGTGGCTGTTGGTAGTAAACAAAAAACAGCACAATCTATCAATAAATTATTACACGATGTAAAAGATAAAAAAGAACAAAGCATGATCGAGTTGTTGGCCGTGCGTAGTATGCCTAAGGCGGTGTACACCACTAAAAACACCGGTCACTATGGTTTGGGATTTGAATACTATACACATTTTACGTCTCCTATTCGTCGTTATCCGGATGTAATGGTGCATCGCTTGTTAGAAGCTAAATTGAACCATGCGCACTATTTAAAAGGAGATGAACTGGAGATGTTGTGTAAGCACTCTTCGGAAATGGAGAAGCTGGCAGCAGAAGCAGAACGCGCTTCGGTTAAATACAAACAAGTAGAATATTTAGGAGATAAGATCGGCAACATTTTTAAGGGCATTATCAGTGGCGTAACCGAGTGGGGTATTTTTGTGGAGATCGTTGAAAACAAATGTGAAGGGATGATCCGTGCTCGTGACATGAAAGATGATTCTTACTTTTTTGATCAGGAAAATTACCGCATGGTGGGCCGTAGAAGTAACCGTATTTATTCATTAGGCGACACCGTGATGATAAAAGTAAAACGTGCCGACTTAGTTAAAAAGCAATTGGATTTTGAATTTGTTGATCAGGTTCAATCTAAAGAAGTTGAGATCAGAAATCCTAAGCGCTATAAAAAGAGAAGGTAAATAGGTGCTATAAAGTAAGAGCTATAAGGAAGTTAGCAGTTATTGTGACGACACAGACAGAACAATTTAATCAGACAATATGGAAAAACAATTTTATGCAGTTTATTTGAATCCTATAAGACCTGACTTTGCAACGACAATGACAGACAATGAGAGGTCAATTATGGGACAACATGTTGCCTACTGGACAGAAATACTGAAGCAAGGGAAAGTTTACGCTTTTGGACCAGTTATTGACCCGAAAGTAATTTACGGACTTGGAATTGTTGCAGTTGACAACGAACAGGAACTGAAAGACATCATTACAAACGATCCTGCAGGAAAAATAAATAAATACGAATATTTTCCAATGAAAGCTGTCGTTCCTAAAATATCAATTGACTGACACTTTTGTTTAGACAGTTTCTCTAAAAACAATCAAACACATGAAAAACTTATTATTACTTTCAGTTGCAACAATACTCTTGTCTTTTGCAATTCAAAAAGATCAGCTCACAGAAAATAACTATAAGATCTACTCTTCAAAAACGTTGAAGGAAGTAACTTTGAACGACATTGTGGCTGATATGAAAAACTACGACGTGGTGTTTTTTGGTGAAGAGCATAACGATTCGGTAGCCCATTTTTTGCAAGCAGAGTTGTTTAAAGCATTATATACTACTTATGGCAATAAGACAACCTTAAGTATGGAAATGTTTGAAACGGATTGCCAGGTAGTGTTGGATGAGTATTTACATGATTTTATCAGAGAGAAGAATTTTTTGAAAGAAGCTCGCGTTTGGAGTAATTACAAAAATTATAAACCAATGATAGAGTTTGCAAAGGAGAAAAAATTAAACGTTGTTGCTGCTAATGCGCCGGCAAGATATGCAAACATGGCCTCCAGAAAAGGGCTCTATTCATTGAATGATCTGTCGGCAACAGCAAAATCTTTTTTGCCACCCTTGCCTTACGATACAGCAACAGGAAAGTATTATGAAAACTTTATAAATGTGATGTCGGATGGTAAAAGCAGCGGCGTTGCGACAAAAGATACAGCTAACAAAAAAAATTCTGTTTCAAATAATATGATGCCAAAACACATTGTACACTCCCAATCATTATGGGACGCAACTATGGCGTATTCTATTAGCAAAGTTTTTATTAAAAATAATGACGCCAAAGTACTTCAGCTGAATGGACGTTTTCACAGCGATGAAGGATTAGGAACGGTTACTCAATTAAAAAAATATAATCCTAAACTGAGAATTCTCATTATTTCGTGTATTGATGGCGGTAAAAAATTTCCAAACAAAATAGACTATAGTGAAAATAAACACCTGGGTGATTATGTGATCTATTCGGACCCGGATGTAAAAAAGACCTATAAAGATTAAGCGATAGAGCTTTCGAAAATATAATAGAGGTTTAAGAGAATATATGTTACCAGTAACACCTGAGCAGTGATCATATCAAACTTGTTTGCTTTTTCAATTTTACCATTCTTTGATAGATTTAAAGCATATACAGTAGCCAGAATAACCATGAAAATATAAAACAAGGTAATGCCATGCAGGGTATCTACCAGAGTAAAAGTGGTTGATTCGGGTAAGGCGGAGTCAATAATATATTTGTTACCCACAACGGCAAATAAAGAGCCCACACTTAATCCAAAACGAGCTTCAGTACTATCCACATGTATATAAAAACAAACATAAGCGATTAGGAAAGCAATATACATTCCCAAAAACATTTTCCAGAACAAACCCATTGCTTCGCGCTGAAGCCCAATAGTTACTCTAAAAGCACTGTATTCGGTGTGAGGTTTTTCTATGCTCTCATCTCCAAAAGCGGTTTCATACATTTTTGTTTTACTGGCAATTTTAAAACTGTCGATGACCCATCCGTTTATTGTAAACCGTGGATCATAGTGGTTGCCAAGAGTGTCGGCTGCAAAAACTAGCGATCGCGAATCATATTGAGAGTTTTCGATCGACAACCTTAATTTTTGGCGATCAAAAGGAAAATTTGTTATCCTCCAGGAATCTTTCATCACACATTGTAGTTTCATTAATACATATACTCTTTCGCCTGATGTATCAAGAGTAGAGTAAGATTTAATGAAGGTTTTAGCCTGCGGAATTTCGAGGTTTTGTAAAAAATCAAATTTCTTGTTTTTGTATTTTAACCATAACCAAAGATTAACGGTATACTCTTTTTGTTTAAAGTCTATATCATGAATGCTTGTAATGTATACCCCTGTGTAAACAGTATCAGGCTTTGCCTCTTGTGCAAAAGAACCTGAAGTAAAAAACGAGGCAATGAAAACAAAAAATATAATTACACGAAACTTATTCATTTATATTTTGATTATGCTATTTAAAGGTAAAAATAAAAAATGAGGCTAAAGTTTTAAATCTGAAATAAAATCGTTTACGTGTTGGTTAAATTGTTCAGGTTGTTCTAAATTGGCTAAATGACCTGCTTTATCAATGAGACCTAATTTTGAATTAACGATGTTCTTTTGTAAAAATTTTGAACGTACGGGTGGGGTTAAAACATCTTCTTTTCCACAAATAATTAATGTTGGAACGTTAATTTCATTTAGCAAGGCACACATAGGGTGGCGCTCTGCCATGGCACTTAAGGCCCCCATAATGCTTACAGGTGAAGTAGAAAGAATAGCAGCCCTTATTTTTTCTACGAGTTCTGGTTTAACAGCCAAAGATTCCTGGCAAAATATTTTTTTAATAAACCCTTCTGTAAAATCTTTTAATTTGCCGGCAGCTATTTGAGTAATTGTTTGAAGGCGTTTTTATTTTGTTTCTACCGAATCAGCAATACATTGTGTATCGCTCAAAATAATAGCATCAAATCTTTTTGGATAATGACAGACGGCATTTAATAAAATATACCCGCCCATCGAAAAACCACAAACAATGGCTTTTGTTATTTCTAAACCATCCATAAATTTTATGAGATCGTCGGCAAACAAGCGAATACTTTCTTTTTCATTACCCGAACTAGATTTTCCAAAGCCGCGTATATCATATGCAATAACACGGTTGGTTTTTTTGAAAAACTCCATCTGAGGTTGCCACGATGATTTGTCAAAAGGAAACCCATGAATAAATATAATCGGAACAGCACCTTTTCCCAGATCATCATAAGAAATGGTGAGACCATTTAACTTGATATTAATATCGTGACCTGTTACATTTTCTATTACTCGAGCTGTTTCCATCATTGTTGATTTTATTCTTTATTATAAAGGTAAAGGATAGCACAAACGGAATAGTTATATAACTTTTTGAAAATATTACATGATTCACATATTTTGAATACAACATCCTTTTACTCAAAATGGATGTGGGAATCTTGCAACTTTCTCCTAAAACTATGTAATGCTTTTCACTGTTTGTTGCCGCACCTTTGTTTTGCGGAAACGTATTCGCATTTAATACAAAAAACAAATGAAAAATTTAAATAGAAAAATAAATACAGCACTTTTTCTGGTTGCCGGTTTAAGTTACGGTTTCGCACAAAACAAGATCATTAACCCAACAATGGATGCAAAATGTGTGTCTACCGGTTACGGAGAAATTATTAAAACAGAATCATGGACCAATGCCAATGGCGGTACAGTTGATCTATTTGATAAAAATAAATCTAAAGATTGTCATAGTCCAAACGCTATTCCTAATAACTATATGGGACACCAGGCAACAACTGCCAGCGAACAAAATTATGCGGGTATTATTGCTTATTATGATGATGGTAGTAATAATCATACTGATAGCATGATTCACGCTAAGCTAGGGTTAAAAGATGGTTATAAGAAGTATTCGGAATATTTGCAGGGCGAATTAAACGAACCATTAATAGCCGGTAAAGTTTATCAGGTTTCGTTTAAAGTTAGTTTGGCAGATAAGAGCGGAAGAGCGGTTTCATGTTTAGGCGCTTTATTAACGCCAACAAAGATCAATGAAAAATCAAATGCGTTTTTAACCCAAAAGCCACAATTTATTTCTCACAGGGTAATTTCTGATTCTTTGAATTGGGTGACACTTTATGGAACATATATTGCTGCCGGTGGCGAAAAGTTTATTACCATTGGTTGTTATAAAGATGAATTCTTTGAAGTACAGAACGTAGTTGGCAAGTTACAAAACGACTCGAGAAAAGCGTATTACTATATTGCAGATGCATCTGTGTCGCCATACCTCGCAAAACCTGATTTGGACGCAATTGTTTCAGGAGTTGATTATATTGAATTAATGGACTTGCAATTTGCTTTAGAGAGTTCAGTGATTGAACCTAAGTTTTATGCTGAATTAGATGAAGCTGCAAGTTGGATGAAGAAACACCCGGAAATGAATTTCTTTTTAGCAGGATATGCTGATAAAACCGGAACTAATGCCATTAATGATCCTCTTTCGGTAAACAGAGCCAATGCGGTGAAAAAATATTTAGTTGAAAAAGGAGTAAATCCAAGTAATTTGATTACCGATGGATTTGGAAGCACCAATCCTATAGAACGTAAAATGAAAAGCCGTCAAAACAGACGTGTCGAGATTTATTTATACTCTATGAATGTAACTTCAAAATCTTAATTCTGCTAAGTTATATAAGAGCGTTATTTGTTTTTTTAAAGTTTCAAAACGCATAAAGTGACGAAAACTAGAATGAAAAAACCTGTTCACATTGTGAACAGGTTTTTGTTTTACTAATAGTTAGTTTAGTCTTTTATCAATTTAATAATAGCCTGTTTGTCGGGTTGCAAGATCTTTAAAAAATAAACACCCGGAATTTGGTGTTGAATATCTACACTATGACTTCCTGTTTCTGCAGTTTTAAATAAAACTAATTGTCCTAAAGCATTAGTTATCATAATTTGTGATGCTGTATTTATTTGAATTGTAAACAAACCATTATTGGGATTTGGAAATACTCGTAATGTGGCTTCGAGAGCCTCAGCCACCATTATTCCTGCACAGGCACTTACATTTTGCAAAATGCTGGCGCTATTCATACAACCATTTGCATCTGTTCCGTCAACCGCATAAATAATACTTAAAGTCGGACTGATAACAATATCAGTTGTATTTGCCGAATTGCTCCAGGTATAAGAAGTGGCCCCTGATGCGGATAAAGTGGCAGTTTCTCCTGCACATAATAACGTATTAGTTGTGCTAGCTGTTACATTAGGTAAGGGGTTAACCGTTACATTAGATATGGCATCGATTAAAGATGTACATCCATTTAAATCGGTTCCGCTTACAGAATAA
>Ga0207968_100623_pt1 | contig 12470 bp, 13 predicted proteins | sample LakWasMet21_HOW5_2_FD_183867 | JGI IMG/M metagenome (GOLD analysis project Ga0207968, IMG submission 183867) | Freshwater sediment methanotrophic microbial communities from Lake Washington under simulated oxygen tension - Sediment Metagenome... | ecosystem: Environmental > Aquatic > Freshwater >...
ATTACGGGCCATAGGACGGAAGACGCCCTTTGAGGCCATCCTGCAATGGTATGATAAGAAGCCGGATATTTTTGTTGTTAATCCTAACCAGTTAAATGTGGGACTAAACAGGTAATTGAGTTTTTGGCTTGCGTTCATCTTGGATCTCCTGAAGGAATAGGGGTTAGCGTTGACTGAACGGCGATTCGCTATTCGACTGTGGTGCACTGATCACCACGACTTGTTCGCCGCGCACGGCGTTATAAAAACAACTGGAACGCAGGGTATGACAGGCTGGCCCTTGTTGATCGACCAGTAACAGCAGCGTATCGCCGTCGCAATCGATGCGCAGCTCTTTAATAGTTTGATGATGGCCGGAGGTCTCGCCTTTTCGCCATAGCCTCTGCCGCGAACGCGACCAGTAACAAACCCGGCCGGTACTCAATGTTTCCAGGATAGCATCGCGGTTCATCCAGGCCAGCCCGCTATCGGATTGTTGCGCAATGGCCGGCAACAGTCCGTCGGCGTTGAAGGATAATTCAGCCAATACGGCGTCCCAGGACAGGCTGTCCCCAACGGCCAGGGTTTCCGCACGTTTGAACAGATTCATTTCACCCGCTCGATCAGCGCATAAGCCGAGTGGTTGTGAATCGACTCGAAGTTTTCCGATTCCACCGTGTACGCACTGATGCGCGGATCGGCGTTCAAACGGGCGGCAACGTCGCGCACCATGTCCTCGACAAATTTCGGGTGATCGTAAGCAAATTCGGTGACGTATTTTTCGTCCGGGCGCTTCAACAAGCCATAAACCGGCGACGAGGCTTCGGACTCGACCAGCGCGATTAAATCTTCCAACCAGATGAATTCCCGGGTCGTCGCCGTGATGGTGACATGCGAGCGCTGGTTGTGAGCGCCGCGCTCGGAGATTTCTTTGGAGCAAGGGCACAAGCTGGTCACTGGCACGACGATCTTGACTTTGGTACGGCAGCCTTGGGTGTCGATTTCGCCGATAAAATTGACTTGATAATCCAACAAACTACGCGCGCCGCTGACCGGCGCGGCTTTTTCGATAAAGTACGGAAAGCACATGTCGATGTAGCCCGATTCTGCCTCCAGTCGAGCCAGCATTTCTTGCAGCATGATCGGAAACGAGGCGATACTGATCTCCCGGTCATGGCTATTCAAAATTTCGACGAAACGAGACATGTGAGTGCCCTTGAAGTCGTGCGGCAAATTTACGTACATGTCAAAACGGGCGACGGTGTGTTGTTCGCCGCCGCTTTTATCCTGCACCCGAACCGGATGCAGGATGTCTTTGATGCCGACTTTGTCGATGGCGATGCGGCGGGTGTCGGCGCGGCCTTGTATGTCTTCAATGCCGCAGGCGTTCATGCGACCCCCTCGCTGTAACGGACACAGGCGGTATCGGTTTCCCACAATGTGACGGCATTGACTTTGATGGTGTCACCGTTTAAGGATTGTGACAACTGTCGGTAAAACCAGGCCGCCAGGTTCTCGGCGGTGGGGTTGATGCGATCGAAGGGTTCTATGTCGTTGAGAAAACGGTGATCTAGGCTGTCGGCCAGATTCCGGGTTGCCACCTTGATGGCTTTGAAATCGATGGCAATACCGATGTTATTCAGCACTTTGGCTTGTACTTCGGTTTCCACTTTCCAGTTATGTCCATGCAGGCGACGGCAAGCGCCGGGATAATCGCGCAAGGCATGGGCGGAGCAAAATTGGGCGTTGACTTTCAGGGTATAGAGGCCGTAATTCGGCGGCGCTTGTTCAGAAAGAGGCATGGGTTTTCAACGTGTCCTGTTTGATTGTCGGATAGGTAAAGGGTATTGGTTTTGCATAGCCAGTTCGGTCAAGGCTTGCGCCAACGGCAACGTTTGTTGACGCCCCCCATGCAACCAACGTAGCGTGACTTGGCCGTCTTGCATCTCTCGCTGACCGACCACGATCAGTAACGGCACTTTGGCCAAACTGTGTTCGCGCACCTTGTAACCGATTTTTTCGTTGCGTAAATCGCTTTCCACCATCAAACCGGCGCTGCTAAATTGCTTGGCAATCTCCAGCGCATAGGCTTCGGTTTGTTCGCTGATGGGCGCGACCACGACTTGCAACGGTGCCAGCCAGAACGGCAGCCAACCGGCGTAATGTTCCAGCAAAATGCCGATAAAACGCTCCAGTGAACCGAACAAGGCTCGATGCAGCATCACCGGGGTTTGCTTGTTGCCATCGGCGTCGATATAGCTGGCTCCCAAGCGGCCCGGCAGATTCAAATCGACTTGTAAGGTACCGCATTGCCAATCGCGCCCCAACGCATCGCGCAGCACAAATTCCAGTTTCGGTCCGTAAAACGCCCCTTCGCCGGGGTTATGCGTGTACGACAGAGCGCTGGTTTGCATAGCTTGGATCAGCGCCTGTTCGGCCTGATCCCAAACCGCGTCGCTACCGACCCGCTGTGGCGGGCGATCGGAAAATTTAATGCGAATGTCATGAAAACCGAAGTCGCGATAGATGCTTAAAATCTGCTCACAGATGTTCAAACTTTCCTGAGTAATCTGCTGCTCACTGCAAAAGATATGGGCGTCGTCCTGCGTTAAGGAACGCACACGCATCAGACCATGCAGCGCGCCGGACGGCTCGTAACGATGCACCTTGCCGAACTCTGCCAACCGGAGTGGCAGTTGCCGATAGCTGCGCAAACCCTGTCTGAATACCTGTACGCCGCCGGGACAATTCATCGGCTTGAGCGCAAAAACCCTCTGATCCGGGGTTTGGGTGATAAACATGTGTTCACCGAATTTTTCCCAATGTCCGGAGGCCTGCCATAGACCAATCTCCATGACGTCCGGCGTGTTGATTTCCTGATAGCCTGCTGCCGTTTGCCGTTGTCGCAAGTAGTCGATTAGCCGCTGGAACAAGCGCCAACCTTTGGGATGCCAAAATACCGAACCGGGTGCCTGCTCCTGTAAATGAAATAAATCCATGTCTCGCCCCAGACGGCGATGATCGCGTAATTCCGCTTCCTCCAGTTGTTTAAGATGGCTATCCAGCTCGGTTTGCGTCGGCCACACCGTACCGTAGATGCGTTGCAGCATGGGCTGGTGGTGGTCGCCGCGCCAATAGGCGCCCGCCAGCTTGAGCAATTTGAAGGCGAGTCCAATTTGCCCGGTATCCTCGCCGTGAGGGCCACGACAGAGGTCGGTGAATTCGCCTTGCCGATAGACGCTGATGGTTTCGCCTTCCGGGATGGCGGCCAGCAACTCTTGCTTAAAGCATTCGCCTGCCGCGGCGAAAAAAATATCGGCTTGGGCACGGCTCCATGCCTCCCGCCGAATGGGTTCGCGGCGGCCAACGATCTCGCGCATACGCTGTTCGATCACCGGCAGTTCGTCGGCTGTCAACGGCTGCGGAAACGCAAAATCATAATAAAAGCCATGTTCGATGGCCGGCCCGATGGCGACTTGCGCGGCCGGATACAATTCTTTGACCGCTTGCGCCAACAGGTGGGCACAGTCGTGGCGTAAGGTTTCCAGGTTAGTTTCGATGACGGATTGATTGGATTGCATAGCGAAAATTAAAGCGTTGCGATGTTACGAAAACGCGGCTGTTTGAGGCCATCGAAATCGGCGTCATTGACGGCGTATTGGCTGAGTTTCAAACTGTAAAAACGGTCGAAATGCTGCTTGACGGTGCGTGTGATGCCGGCGTCGTAAACCGGGGTGACGGTTTGTGCCTGGCCGGCCGTGCTATTACCGTGCCCTCGCGCACTACTAATTCGCCGTTTTTAAACAGCAGCGCCGCGTCGGCGAACATGGCCCGGTAATCGGCTTGCGGGCAGTAGACGGCGATGTCGGCGACCCCACCGGGGGCGAGATGGCCGCGGTCGTGCAAGCCCAACAGCCGCGCGGCGGCCGAGCGGGTCATTGTGGCGACCTCGCTGAGAGTGAATTCGCGCTTAAGTCCCGGCAACAAGGTCAGTGCCAGCGCCTCCTGGTTCAGGCGCGCCATGCAAGCTTGCCGATAATCGGCATCCATCAGCAGCCGCAGCAGTTCCGGGTAGGCGGTAAAGGGCGCCCCATTAGGGTGGTCGGTGGTGAAAAACAGACGCTCCGGCGCCTCGGCCAATAAAAAAAGCTCCAGACCGATCGCCCATTGTAAGGTATTAACGAAGCTGGCTTCGCGGTAGCGGTACGGCACGATGCCGCCGGAGCCCTCGGTCTCGGCATCCCACATTACCCATTTGTTAGGGCTGGCGTCGGCGTGACGGCTGTATTGAGCGATCACGTCACCGGAGATGGTGACGGTCTGGCCGAACAATATTTGACCGACGTCCATGGTAATATTGGGATGGCGGTTGAAGGCTTCCAACAGTTGGGCCGCCGCCGAGGAAAAACCTTTGGCGCCTTCCTGGCCATAAGCATAAAACTGCACGTGGGCCAGATGCATCGGCAGGCCTTGTGCGGCATCCATCGTGGCGACGATGGTCTCGATGTTGCCCGGAAGGCCGAGGTTGTTGCAATGCACGTGTGGCGGATGGGGCACGCCGAGCTGGCAGGCGGCGGTTTGCAGTGTCTGCAGGATTTGCCGCGAGCTGACGCCGTAATCCGGCACGATATCGTCCAAGTCGAACTGCCGCGTATTCGATTTAAAGGCATTAGCGCCGCCGGCATTGATGATTTTCAGACCTAGCGCGCGGGTGGCGTTCAGCGTCCAGGCCACGTAGTCGTTGATCTGGTTTTGGCCGGCCTTGGCGCGTATCAACCGCAACAATAAATCGTCGTTGCCCAGAATCGCCAGCGCCGCGGTGTCGAGGATCGGAATATCGGCCATTTGCAGATGCACGTCCAGCGCGTTGACCGGCAGCATCGCCGGTTCGACTACGGTGGTGTAGCCCATCCGAGCGTAGCGATAGCCTGTGTCGGTGGTCGACCATTTGGCGGTGGAAAACGGCTGGTTTAAGCGCCGCGCCATGTGATTGCGATGTTGTTCCGGCAGTAGCATGCGGGCGGTGTTGACGTTGCCGCCGGCAATGTGGCTGTGGATGTCGATGGCGCCGGCCATCACCACTTGTCCGGTCAAATCGTAAACCGTATCGTAGTGGGCAGTGGGACCGGGGTCGACGACGAGGATGCCGTCTTGAATGTACAGATCTCGGATTTCGCCATGTAAATTTTGGGCCGGATCGAAAACCGAGCCGTTCTGAAGTTTGATGCGCATGGGGTCGTAGGTTAGGGATTCGGTTTATAACATATCCAGGGTCAGCAGCAGTCGGCGTGGTTGCGCGGTGGTTGGCATCGGCGAACGGTGCGCCAAGCCGCGGCCCTCATTGCCTTCCCAATGTTCTCCTTTCATCAAGCCCACCGCAAAGACCGGCATTTGCTGAATCGCGGCCGGATCGGTCATCAGGCCGGATTGGCCGTCGGGCCGACCGCCACTGCCCATGCCCAGCTTGGAACGGTCCAGCGCATCTTCGGGCAACCATTCGGTGCCGATGCCGCCGTAACTGCATATCATCCTGGCAGCGACCCAATCGACATGAAAACGGGGGCACATCGCCTTGTTTAATATACACAGGCGCAAGCCGGCTTCGCGCCGACCGAACAATTCGCAGAAAGCGCGGGTCAATAAAGCAATATCGGCTGTCCAGGCCGAGTAACCGGGGATTCCGGCGGCCTCCGGCCAGATCAGGGAAAAATCGAAATATCGAGGATCGATCGGCCGGCTGATTTCGAGACGGGTGTTAGCCTGGAGCGCAGCATGGACGAAGGCTTCAATGTCTTCCGGCAAGCGTCTTTGGATTACGCATAGATTGACGTCATCCTCGTAAATTCGCGCCAAATCGGCCATGCAGTCGGTTACGACGGACTTGGCCGGTAGCCGGCTTTCGGCGGGATGTAACGCGTGCTTGAGTATGTGCTGCGATAAGTCGGGTTGAGCGTAGAGCGCACGGCCAAACATGATGAACTCCTTATGGTCTTAACAGGGTTTGTTCGAATAAGACGACGGCTTGCATAAAACCGATACCAAGGGCGAATACAGCGCTCTGGCCGCCCAGATGATGAAAGCTGGAGCGTTCGTGCAGGACCGGGATCAGGTCGGACGCGGCGATATAGATAAATCCGCCGGCGGCGATCGGCAGCAGTACGGTCAGCGAGGATTCGGCGACTTGGCTAAGCAGCAACGTGAACAATGCGCCGGGCAGGACGCTCAGCGAGCAATAAAAGTTGTACAGTACCGCTTGCCGGGGCCGGTAGCCGCCACGCAGCAACGCGCCGACGTCCCCGAGTTCCTGCGGGACTTCGTGGGCGATGATTGCCAAGGTCGTCGTCAGGCCGACCACGGGATCGGACAGAAAGCTGCCGGCAATCAGGATGCCGTCCACGAAGTTGTGGATCGCGTCGCCGATCAAATTCATTTTCGCCAAGGGCAGAATCGCGCTGCTGTTCGGCTGGGTATCGACTTTGTGGTCGTGACGCCAGCGCACCAGTTTTTCCAGTACGAAAAAGCCGAATACGCCGACCAACACGGTCAGACACACGTCGCTGACCGAGCCGTGGCGTGTGACAGCGTCCGGGATCAAATGGATGAAGGCATCGCCGAGCAACACGCCAACTGCCAATGCCACCAGGAACGGCACGCTGCGCTTCAAAGTGTCAGGAGACAGACCCAGTGCGAATGCGCTGGACAGCGAACACAAGCTCACGGCCAGACAGGCGGCGATTGTCGGCAAGGCGATATTCATGTCCGTTCCATCCTTTGCGTTTGGAGGGCGCGGTAGGCGTGATGGGAGCTGTAGATGAAATTGGCCAGCCGCTTCGGCAGCGCATGGGACACGAAATGGGCCAGCATCAAGCCCAGCACGATCGCCAATACGATGCACAGCACGCGCTTGTGGGTTTGGTCATACAGCAACGGGATGACGATGCCCAGAATAATCAGCACCTCGGCGCCGATCAGGTGCAGGTAGGTATCAACGTTAACCATTGCCGAACCATTGCGGAAAATCGTCACGATAGCCGCGCCAGACGGCTGGGCCGGCCGCTAATTCAGCGTCGGTCAGAAGGCAGACATCCAGTTCGCGGCAGACTTGGCCGGCATCGACGTTCTGGCCGATAAATACCAGCTCCTGCCGGCAATCGCCATAGGGTTCCTCCCACTGAGCGCGAATATCCGCCAAATACGCCTCAGGCCATTCCCGCTTCGGCACCGACGCCCACCAGCGACCCGCCAAGCCGTGGCGCATGATGCCGCCGGCCTGCGACCAGTTACCGGCATGTTCGGGGCGCGAGGCCAGCCAGAAAAAACCTTTGGAGCGCAGCAGGGTACCGTTGTCCCATTCGCCTTCATGCAGGAACCGGTAAAATCGTTCCGGGTGAAACGGCCGACGGGCGCTGTAAACGAAGCTGCCGATACCGTATTCCTCGGTCTCGGGCGAATGTTCGCCGCGCAACTCCTTCAGCCAGCCCGGAGCCCGCTCGGCTTTTTCGAAATCGAACAAGCCTGTGTTCAGGACCTGGGTCAAGTCGACTTGGCCCATCATCATCGGGATGATGCCGGCCTCCGGATTCAGACTACGTAAGATCGCCTTCAGGTTGGCTAATTCGTCAATACTGACCAGGTCGATCTTGGAAATTAAAATGACATTGGCGAATTCGACCTGGTCAACCAGTAGGTCGGCGATGTTTCGCTCGTCCTCCTCCCCCAGTGCCTCGCCGGCTTCCTTCAGGCTCATGGCCTCCTGGTAGTTGCGCAGGAAATTGACCGCATCGACTACCGTGACCAGGGTATCCAGGCGGGCTACGTCGGATAAGCTGACGCCGTGCTCGTCGCGAAAGGTAAAGGTTTCGGCGATCGGCAGCGGTTCGGCGATGCCTGTGGACTCTATGACTAAATAATCAAAGCGGCCTTCCTTAGCCAGATTGCCGACCTCGGTCAGCAAGTCCTCGCGTAGGGTGCAACAAATACACCCATTGCTCATTTCGATCAGTTTTTCCTGGCCGCGATTCAGTTGCACCTCGTTCCTGACCAGCGCGGCGTCGATGTTGACTTCGCTCATGTCGTTGACAATCACTGCCACTCGGCGATTGTCCCGATTGCCGAGGATGTGGTTTAGCAAAGTGGTCTTGCCCGTCCCCAGGAAACCGGACAGTACGGTAACGGGAAGTTTCTTGGCTTGAGGTAAATTCGAGTCGCTCATTGTTATGTTATATTGTAACAATCGTTAATTCAAAAAAAGGCGCGCTTTGAGGCGCGCCGAATCAAGGTGAGGCAGGTCAATAACTCAACCGGAATCCGATCTCGGCGCCCCGTCCCGCTTCCGGCGCGAAATTGCGCTGATACGAGATCGCATTGCGGATGTTCTGATCGAGCAGGTTGTTGCCCTTCGCGAACAGCAACAGCTTGGCGTCTTTGAAGGCCTGGAGTTGATAGTTGACGCCGACGTCCAGCAGAAAATAGCCGGCGGTCGAGGTTTCGAAGTCGCCGGCATGCGGCTGGTCGTCAGCGCGGGTGAAACGCAGATAGCTGGCCAGCTTTTCCTGGTTATAGTCCAACTGCAGTCCGTAGCGTAGCGGCGGCATGCGCGGCACGTCGCCGCCGTTCACAAATTCGCCGCGCGTATAGTCGCTGAACAGCGTCAGGTCCAGCAGCCCGTAGCGGTTCTCCATCACCGGAAAGATCAGCTTGGCTTCAAAACCTTTGAAGATTGCATCCGCCTGGCTGCTCTGGAGGACCGGTACGCAGTAGCTGTCGTCGCAGTGTTCGCTGTCGCCTTCTTCGTCGAGGAACTCCCCGGTGCGGCGCTGGTAGATATAGTCGCTAGCCCAATTGTGGAACAAATCCAGCTCTGCACGCAGCCAGTCGCTTTTGAAGCGGTAACCCAAATCGAGGTTGTAAGAGGTTTCTTCCTTTAACGACGTGTCGCCGCGTTCCCAGCTGCGGGTGGCATGGTGAAAGCCGTCGGACAGCAGTTCCTGCACCTGCGGCGCGCGCGACGAGCGGGTCACGGCCAAATTCAAGCTGTTATTGTCGTCGAGTTTCCATAAGGCCGAAACCGAGGCGCTGACCGGTGTATAGCTGAAGCTTTGCATACCGTCCGGGAGAATGTCGGTTTGCTCGACGCGGGTGCCGAACTGATAAGTCACCGGGCCTACATCCAGGGATTCGACCGCAAACACACCGTAACTCTGCACGTCCGAGCGCGGCACGATGTCTTCCACGAGCGAACCTTCGTGCTCTTCATCCTCTTCTTCCTCATGCTCGTCGTGTTCCTCGTGGTTGTGCGTATGGTAATGCTGGCCGTTAAAATCGCTTGATTGCGCCTGAAAGCCGACGACGCCGCGGAAAGGTCCGATGTCTTGATGCTCTAACTCGATGCGGCCTTCGTAGGTTTTGTTCGTGAATAGCGCGCCGAGTTCGCCGTTGGCGATCTCGGTGTGCTGATAATCGGTGTAACCCAGGCGAGTACGCAGCGCTTTGGCGAAGGCGAACGGGTGGATCAACTCGCTTTTGAAGTCGTATTTATTCTGGCGCAGGGCAATTTGCACGTTCTCCTCGCCAGTCCCGTCAGGCGCGATGCCGTAGTTGTTGTTCAAGTTATTGATCGAGGCCCCGGCAAAACCGAAATCGTCTATCCAAGAGAGGCCGGCCGAGCCGCTGATGGCTTCGGCGCCGGTATTCTTAAGAAAGCCCTTGGGATTGTCGATGATGTCCAGCCCAGGGTCCGTAATCGCGACTTTGGCGGCATCAATGCCCCGTCCGCCGATATCCAGGTTGTCGCGGTGGCGATAGAATCCATCTAAATGATAGGCGATGTGCCCCTGGCCTCCGTCGATTTTCAATGCGGTGCTGGTTTCGTCGCTCGTGGAATCGAAACGCTGCTCCAACGCGCCGCCGATCGGTTTGTCGGGCATCTGGCCCGGAATGCGGTTGTCGATCACGTTGACCACGCCGCCGATCGCGCCGCTACCGTACAGCAGCGTGGCCGGGCCGCGCAGGACTTCGATGCGCTCGGCCAACAAGGGCTCGACACTGGTTGCATGGTCTGGGCTGATCGCCGACATATCGTTAGCGCCGATACCGTTGTTCAATACCCTGACCCGAGGGCCGGCTTGACCGCGAATCACCGGCGTACCGACGCCAGGGCCGAACGATTGGCTGTGGATGCCTAATTCGTTTTTCAGTGTCTCGCCGATGCTGTGGCCGGTCTTCATGCGCAATTCTTCGTCACTCAATACGGTAACCGGCAAGGCACTTTCGGAGAGTTTCAACTGAAGCGGCGAGGTGACAATGACCGGTTCCAATTCAACGGCCGGTTGCTGTTCCGCTTGTGCAGGGAAAGCAAGACCGCCCGATGCGGCAAGTAAGATCAGTTGCTTGTGTTTCGGTATCATATTTAATGAAATGTTATATCATTACATTTTCGAACGAAAAAATGTGGGTCAGGATTCGCGAACGGAGGCGCATTTGGCGCAAAAACCGTGAATTTCAACCGCCTTATATTGGTACACGAAGCCCGCTTTCCGCAACTCTCGGGCGATGGCATCCATCACGCGCTCTCCGGTTCTTTCTTCAACTTCATGGCATTGCGTGCAGGTCAACAGCAATTGCTCGTGCTTGCGATCGGCATGGCTGCAGCCGATATAAGCGTTCAAACTTTCCACTTTATGGATCAAGCCTTGTTCCAGCAAAAAATCCAAGGCGCGGTAAACGGTGGTAGGCTTGGCGCTACTCGACTTCAGCTTTACTTTATCCAGCAAATCATAGGCTTTTACAGCGCGATGACTCTCCCATATCAGCTCCAATATTTGCTTTCGAATCTCCGTAAAGCGAACCCCTCGCTGTTGGCAAAGCAACTCGGCCGTACGAACAGCGGTTTGACGACAGCCATGATGGTCATGGCTGGAGAAAGTATAGGTCGAAGTAGAAAGAGGATTTACAGCTGTCATAATGATCACTAGCGCTATGATTGTTATAATATAACATCACACATAAAGGCAAGCAAGCCAGTCTTTGACCTAAGCCAGATTGTTGATTAATACCGGGTACAGCCGACATACATGTAAAAATAGGACTTAAGGCCTTCCCTGCTATTTTCGCACTGTTTCCTCAGATGGGTAACGAAGGATCAATAGGCTCAGGCACCATAATTAATCTCCGAAGCGCTTGATATGACTGGTGACGTAAGGACTGAGCGTAGCGATGTCCTCAGGAGCGAGCGGCCGAGGTCTTTGGCAAATCCCCTGAATCGGCGTCGCCCGCTATCGATCTGCAAGCCCTGCATGCCAAGATCGGCCAGTTGACACTGGAGAATGATTTTTTAGAGGGCGCGCTCAACAAGGCGGGATTGCTGAGCGCAAAGCGATGATAGACCGTGCTTCGAAACTGTCGATCAGCCGCCAGGCCGACTTGCTCATATCAGCCGGGGTAGCGTCTATTATTTGCCCAAACCCGTCTCGGAGCGTGATCTGGACATCATGCGGCGACTGGATGAACTGTATTTGAAACATCCGTTCATGGGTGCCAGAATGTTGCGCGATCAATTGCACGAGCAAGGCATCGCGGCGGGTCGCAAGTATGTCAAAACTCTGATAATGTCTTCGTCGAATGCGTGTGGCGGTCGGTGAAATATGAGTGTGTTTATCTACACGCTGACGATTCGGTCGCTCAGGCGAGAACATCGATCATGCAGTATGTGGAGTGGTACAATCGATCCAGACCACATTCCAGCCTAGATCGAAAAACACCTTATCAGGCTTATACCGGTCTGTTGCCACCGGTGAAAATGGCAGCGTAATCAACGGCAGGGATTCCACTTTAAATGCAATGATTGCTGTTCAAACGTTTGGGGCCACCTCTATCCATATCTCCGCCTTGCAAGGGATGAGTCGTCCTCCGGTGGTGGTGGATACTCTCCATTATCAGACAGAAACCGATGCCAGTGGCAAACTCTGCGCTATTCAGGCTATCATCGAAGGGGTACCTAAACAGCTAACTTTAGAGCCTTTAGCAAGAAAACGTCCATCCATTAGGAGAATGATCAGCCACTTTGCGACATTCAGGCAGCTGAAAAACCTTGGTTACAAGCGGCTGGGGTTGACTACTAAGCTGACTTTTATATCCATAATCTTTTCGTAAATGTATGGCTTGGTTTACATTCCCGACTTTACAGCCATTAGCAAAACGCCAAGAAACAGCCAAACCTAGCTATTTCGGGGACGTTACGTCGGACTCCAACTCTTTCAAGCAAGCCAGGCAAAGACATTCATCATAAAGCTGTCGAATATACTCAATCGTTTCAAAGGCCAAACAAATGTTCGAGCAATCACAGCGGTGAATGCGATTGGCCTTGCAAATGAATAGGCGCTGACAACGCGGGCACTGTTTCGCCTCGTGTTTGTTTCCGAAATGATTACTAACCACGAAAACGCTCCAGAGAAAAATCAGCCATCAAACACACCTTGCTCCGTACTTCGAAC
>Ga0207968_100628_pt1 | contig 12418 bp, 11 predicted proteins | sample LakWasMet21_HOW5_2_FD_183867 | JGI IMG/M metagenome (GOLD analysis project Ga0207968, IMG submission 183867) | Freshwater sediment methanotrophic microbial communities from Lake Washington under simulated oxygen tension - Sediment Metagenome... | ecosystem: Environmental > Aquatic > Freshwater >...
AATCTCGACAAAGCCCAACTTGAAATCATCTTCTTTGCTTGCGACCAGGTTTGCCGTATCACACAATGTTGTCTGAGTTAGCTCGCAGGGTGTTTCGGTAATGTTGGTGCGAAAATATTCTTTGGGCGCGCAGGCCGACAGTAATACTAAAAAAACAAGGTTGATAGGGAACTTATTCATGGTAATTATGAGTTAACAACAGGCTTTGATGGAGTATAACAAAACTGAGTACATGATCAGTGAGCTTGACTGTAATGCCATTTTTTAAAATCGATTAGGAGTAATGCTATGCGTTATTTACACACCATGATTAGGGTTCGTGATCTTGATGAATCACTGGATTTTTTCTGTAACAAACTGGGATTGGTTGAGAACAATCGGATAGTCAGTGAAGCCGGGCGCTTTACCTTGGTTTACTTACACGCGCCATTGGATGCCGAGTTGGCTGCAAAAACGCATGCGCCTTTAATAGAGCTGACTTATAACTGGGATACAGAGGACTATGGCGGGGCTCGTAATTTCGGGCATTTGGCTTTTGAAGTCGATAATATTTATGAAACCTGCCGAAAACTGATGGATGCAGGTGTAATTATCAATCGTCCACCGCGCGATGGGCGGATGGCCTTTATCCGCTCGCCGGATAATATTTCTGTCGAACTCTTACAAAAAGGCGAGTCGTTACAGCCAGAAGAACCTTGGCTTTCTATGGAAAATATCGGGTGTTGGTGAGTTAAAAATGACCAGGAAATCTCAGAAGGAAGAAGAGCTTAATTTCGCAAATACTGCATCAAAACTTCTTGGTGAAAGTTGGAAAATCGAAGCTGCACCCAATGAAATTGAATGGCCCGATTTACTTGTAACTAGGGATGGTAAGAAATTTGGACTGGAGATTACTCAAATATTTATTAGTGAAGCGCATCCAGGTTTTAAGTTACAGGAAACTGAATCTTTTAGGAGAAAGCTCTTACAGAGCCTGGCTAAAAAATATTATGGAATATCAAATGTTCCAATTTCATTAAAAATTAACGGAGAATTTTCAAAACACATATTTGAACAATTGATTACGAATATTCTTTTCGTGGTGAAAGAGTCAAAAGAATTTGAAATGAAAACATTCTCACTGGCTGATGGAGCAACGAAAGTGCATGTGAGTAGACTCCCTGATCACTTTGTAAAATATAGCCGATGGCAATATGTGGGAGATTCAGTCGGCTGGGTGTCTACAGTGCCGCTTCAAGAGATATATAGGGCAATCCATGTTAAGGAAGAAAAAATTGAGAAATATAGAAAAAACATTGAAGATATTTGGCTGCTGCTAGTGCTAGATAGAACAAAAAACAGTGGGCGAGCACAGATTTCAAATAGCATTGAAATAAAAAGCACCCTTTTTAATGAAGTGTATGTAATGTCTTATCCTCAGGAAATATTAAAAGCACGTAGGTGCTGTTGTTCTGAGTTATGAAGCTCAAGCTCGCATGTCTTTGTAATTCAGCAGTGTAGTCACGTTGGTTGGGTTGCTTTTGGCAACCCAACATTTAAATCTAGGCCTCAGCCATAAACGACCAGTCAATGCTAAGGTTGGGGAAGAGTTGCACAGCAGTGGGCTCATCCATACCAAAGACACCGGGCTGTCCGTAGCGGCCTTGTTCATCCATGGTATACACCATAAGCCAGCGGTCTTCCGGATGGACAAGCCAATATTCTTTCAGTCCATGCTGCTCGTAAAGGCTGCGCTTGGTGTTCATGTCCTTCAGCATAGTGGAAGGCGACAGCACTTCGATAATCCAATCGGGTATACCCCGGCAACCCAGCTTATCTAGTTTTGACTGATCGCAAATAACACTTAGATCCGGTTGTACAACCGTTTCTACTTTGTCATCTGCTTCGTTGGCGCGGCAGACGCACATCGAAAGGGGCAACATAACCTTTACAGGGCTTGCCTTGCAGGTAATTGCCGATTTGTCTGGCTAATTCAAACACAATATCTTGATGCAACCGCAGTGGGGCTGTCATTGCATACATCTCGCCGTTAATCAATTCCCAACGATTATCGTCGGGCCATTGGGCATAATCGGCATAGGTGTGTCGTTGTTGCAATTTTTCAGCGGTGCTCATTGTCTTGTCTCCAAGCCCTGTAGGGTAAACATTTTGATTGCGTTCCCCTACTGAATTAAATTGCTTTCTTAATCCTTTCCAACGCTTTTTCCAGATTCGCCATGCTGGTGGCGATGGAAATGCGAATATGACCGGCAGTTCCGAAAGCTGAACCAGGCACTAACGCGACACCGGCTTTTTCGATCAAATAATCGGAAAATTCCAGGTCGTCGTGGATGCCGTCCAGACGAGCAATTAGCGGTTCAATATTGGGAAACACATAAAAAGTACCGTCACTGGGCAAACAGTGTATTCCTTCGATTTTGTTGAGTTCTGCGACCACATAATCATGACGTTTTTTAAACTCCACGCACATGTTGGTGATAAAACTTTGGTCGCCTGTTAATGCTGCTTCCGCCGCCACTTGGGAAATCGACGTGGGGTTGGAGGTGCTTTGCGATTGCACGGTGGTCATTGCTTCAATCAAATCGGCCGGGCCTGCGGCATAACCTATGCGCCAGCCGGTCATTGAGTATGCTTTGGATACCCCGTTCATTACTACGGTGCGATCATAAAATTCCGGGTGTGCATTCAATATATTTACAAAGGTGCCTGGCTCCCAGAGGATATGCTCATACATGTCATCGGTGGCGATGATGATATTGGGAAAATCTTTAAGCACATCGCCCAGCGCTTTTAGCTCGCCCAATGAGTAAGCCACACCGGATGGATTGGACGGGCTGTTGATGAAAATCAACCGAGTTTTGTCGGTGATTGCAGCGCGCAGTTGCCCAGGTGTGATCTTGAAATGTTGCGCCTGGGTGGTTTCAATAATTACCGGCACGCCATCGGCCAACAACACCATGTCAGGGTAAGACACCCAGTACGGCGCCGGGATAATCACTTCGTCGCCGGTATTGAGCAGCGCTTGAGTAAGATTAAATGAACTTTGTTTGCCGCCGCAAGATACCAGCACTTGATTCGCTTGGTAGTCGAGCCCATTATCTTTTTTGAACTTGGCGATAATGGCTTGCTTTAAGCTGGCGGTACCGTCAACTGCGGTATATTTGGTAAAGCCATCGTTAATAGCCTTGATTGCCGCTGCTTTGATATGGTCAGGGGTATCAAAATCCGGCTCACCGGCACCCAGGCCGACAATATCATGCCCAGCTGCGCGCATTTTTGCTGCTCTTGCAGTAATCGCTAACGTAGGGGAGGGTTTAACTGCCTGAACTCGATTGGAAAGTTTAATGGTCATGTTTCGCCGTGTAGAATCATTGTCAAAGATGTTCGGGATTATACCCCATGTGCTAAGCCATATTAAAACCATCCCACGATAAACAAACTGTAAACAGAGACCGTCACTTGAAGAAAAAATTTAAGATTCATAGCCGATTTCAACCCGCCGGTGATCAGCCTACTGCGATCAGACAACTGGTTGAGGGCTTGAATGATGGCGAGGTACACCAAACCCTGTTGGGGGTAACTGGTTCCGGTAAAACCTTCACAATGGCCAATGTTATCAATGAGGTACAGCGGCCGACCATGATTATGGCGCCCAATAAAACCTTGGCGGCACAGCTGTATGGAGAAATGAAAGAGTTCTTTCCTGAGAACAGCGTCGAGTATTTTGTTTCTTATTATGACTACTACCAGCCGGAAGCTTATGTACCTGCGTCCGATACTTTCATCGATAAAGATTCCGCGATCAATGAACACATTGAGCAAATGCGTTTATCCGCCACCAAAGCCTTGTTTGAGCGGGATGATACGATTGTAGTGGCCTCAGTGTCTGCGATTTACGGCTTGGGTGAGCCGGAGTCTTATTTCCAGATGGTGCTGCATTTGGTCAAGGGTGACATGATCAAACAGCGCGATATTCTGCGGCGCTTGGCGGAAATGCAATATACCCGCAACGATATTGAATTACGTCGGGCCACCTATCGTGTGCGTGGCGAGGTGATTGATGTATTTCCAGCAGAGTCGGAAAAAGAAGCGCTACGCATTGAGCTGTTTGATGATGAAGTGGAAAGATTGTCATTATTTGATCCGCTTACCGGTGAAATTATGCAACGTTTGTCGCGCTATACCGTCTATCCGAAAAGCCATTACGTGACGCCACGCGAACAATTGTTGTCTGCCGTTGACAATATCAAAGCCGAACTTAAGGATCGGCTGGAATATTTGAACTCGCACAACAAGCTGGTCGAGGCACAGCGTTTGGAGCAGCGCACTTTGTTTGATATTGAAATGATTCTGGAAGTCGGTTATTGCTCCGGTATCGAAAACTATTCGCGTCATTTATCCAGCCGCGGGCCGGGTGAAGCGCCGCCGACTATGTTTGATTATCTGAAAGCTAATGCGCTGGTCATCATCGATGAAAGCCATGTTACCGTGCCGCAAATTGGCGCAATGTACAAAGGCGATCGATCCCGTAAAGAGACCTTGGTCGAATATGGATTTCGGTTGCCGTCGGCACTGGATAACCGACCATTAACCTTTGACGAGTTTGATGCGCGCGCACCACAACGGATTTATGTTTCGGCGACCCCAGGACCTTATGAGCGAACGCATTCCGGTGTGTTTGCAGAGCAGGTGGTCAGGCCGACAGGTTTACTTGATCCGGTAGTGGAAGTGCGTCCCGCGACTACGCAGGTGGATGATTTGTTATCAGAAATCAACCTGCGCGTGGCTGTCAATGAGCGCGTGCTGGTGACGACGCTCACAAAAAAAATGTCTGAAGACTTAACCGAATACCTGAGCGAACACGATGTGCGGGTGCGCTATTTACATTCGGATGTCGATACCGTGGAACGGGTGGAAATCATCCGTGATCTACGTTTAGGAAAATTTGATGTGTTGGTGGGGATCAACTTATTGCGTGAGGGCTTGGATATACCCGAAGTGTCGTTAGTGGCTATTCTCGATGCCGATAAAGAAGGCTTTTTGCGATCAGTGGTGTCCTTGGTGCAAACCATCGGCCGCGCAGCGCGTAACGTGCGTGGCAAAGCCATTTTATATGGCGACCGTATTACCAAATCTATGCAGCAAGCGATAGAAGAGACTGAGCGTCGCCGTGAAAAGCAGCATCAGTTTAATATCGAGCATCACATCACTCCTGCGACTATCTATAAGTCAGTTACCGATATTTTGGGCGCGCCGATTCCGGGGGCCGGTTTTGCCAATTCCAGTAAAGCCGCACTTGCTAAAGTGGCTGAGCAGCCCGCTTTTTATAAGGCAATGTCACCGAAACAGTTAGGGAAAAAACTAAAACAGCTGGAAGAGGCCATGTATCAGCATGCTCGTAACCTCGAGTTTGAACAGGCGGCGGCAATCAGGGATGAAATCAAAATGCTGGAGCAACAAATGTTGGCGTAAAGCTTGCGTAAGTAAAAACAGTTGGTATAATGCGCGCTCTTGAAGTGACAAGCACTTCAGGCGCGTAGCTCAGTTGGTTAGAGCACCACCTTGACATGGTGGGGGTCGTTGGTTCGAGTCCAATCGCGCCTACCAGATAAATCAAAGGCTTAGAGTAAAATCTAGGCCTTTTTTATTGCCTGAAATTTTCTTTGGCGAACTTTCAAATAACACCCTCAACACTTGCCGAGTGCTATTTTTTGCGGTTGATCCAGTACTTCAAATCCTAGAAAGCAAGTTTGTTGGTGAATTGACCTGGCATGAATTTTATTTACACACCTCAATATTCCCAACCAAGTTGTTCAATTACATAGCTAAAAACTGCATCCAGCGGCGCCGTGATGTTGACCGGCAGGCCGCTGGTTGGATGAATAAAAGACAGCTGAGTGGCTGCTAACAGCAGCTGATGGCAGTTAAATTGCTGTCTAAAAAAAGTATTCTGCGCGCCATCGCCGTGACTGGTGTCACCGATAATCGGATGAAAAATATGCTTTAAATGGCGTCGCAATTGATGTTTGCGGCCTGTTTTCGGAGACAATTCAAGCAGGGAATAGCGACTGGTCGAATATCGACCGACGGGAAAGGGTAGCTCTGTGGTGGTCAGTCGTCGGTAATGTGTTATAGCTGTTTGCGCGGCTTTATCTTGGTTGGCCTTAGCATCGGTCATTTTATCCAGTTGTTCTTTAAGCGGATAATCAATTACATCTTGTTCGGTCGTATGACCTCTAACTATTGCAAGATAAGTTTTGTTGACTCCCGTCCCCATAAAAACGTCCATCATTTGCCGGGCGGCAACTGGATTCAGAGCAAACAGCAGAACGCCGGCGGTGGGTTTGTCGAGCCGGTGGACAGGAAACACTTTTTGCCCCAGCTGATCGCGCAGCATTTGCACGGCAAATTGGGTTTCATGCCGGTCAATTTCAGATCGATGCACCAGCAATCCAGCCGGTTTATTGACAGCGACCAGTTGCTCGTCTTGATACAAGATGTCCATAAAGATTGCTTAGTTGTTGGCAAGGTGGCTGTAAAAAACTTAAAAGTATGACGTCTGCAGGAAATCAATTGCGTTATTCACAAGATTCAGCTGCCTACCGATGGCGTCATTATAAGGCAATAGCGGCGCCATTATTTCTATTGCCAGCCAATCCCCTTTAACAGTTGATTGAGCGTTTCAAACCATTAGTGACCTGAATTTTTGTTTCTTTGACTTGAAGAGTAGGCGTCTTCTAACTGTTTAGTGGTTTGTTGGTCGATTAACAGCGTTGCAAGCCGATCCAATTTTACGTTTAAATCCGCAACATATTGTCTGAGTTGATTGAGTTCTTCTTGTACGCCACGCGTATTTTCATGAATATGTTGAAAATGAATTTGAAAATAGCGAGTTAGCGGGAATTCAGCGGCAAGGTTGTCTTGCCGCGATATTTTAAATTCGGTGGTTTCATTTACTGGTTGTTCTTGTAAAAGTTTTAATGTGCTCATTTAGGGTCTCAATCATAAAACAGAGAAGAGTTAATAACGCCAAGGTCTTCGTCTTAATAATTTCTTAATGACTGACTAACGTTTGTAATGCTGTGTCGCATTAGGGTGATGGTTGGTTTCAAACCGGAACCGCATCGAAAGCTATCCGACACGGCAATAGGTTTGAGTTTTACGTACGTGAATTAGTGACTAAGCATGTATTGACTAATCATCATTAATTCAGCATCCGACAATTGCGGAAAGCCGGGCATTTTCATACTATCGGGACGTTTTTTTCCTGGTGATTTGGTCCAGGCGACAATACCCGCAGGGTCGTTGGCATAAATTGCGTTGATCTCCTCAAGTGCCGGTCCGACCGTGGGCAGCGTGGCGTGGTGGCAAGCGGCGCAGTTTTGGTTAAATGCGGCGGCGCCGGGGGCTGCAACATTGTTTTCTTTCGCTTTTATTGCTGCGAGTTGTGCTTGTTCGCCAGCTTCTTTAACTGCGGCCTGATAGTTGATGGTTTTTTCGGCAATGGCTGCTTTATGGTCAGCTAAGGCGTTTTCCCGATAATCATGCCTGGCGATGCCCATAATGATGGTGGCACAGGCAAAACAGGTGAGTATCTGTTTAAAGTTGTCATCAAGCAGATGGCCGGGGCGCGTCAGGTTTTGCCACATCCACCAGATTGCCGGTAGCACGACGAGGCCGCCTAGCATTAGTAACGCAGTAAATCCCCAGCTCATACCTTGCGCCGGTAAAGATACAAATACCATCAGCCCGGTCAGAATTTGAAAAATAGTGGCGCCAAAGGCAAACGCATAAAAGAAGCGGCGCACGTCGATCACCCGCAATTCGCTGAACTGGACTTCAACCCGAAATGTTTTACGCCCGGTCCACCAGACAAAAAACAGCGAGCTGAATAGCACGGTGGCCGAGACAAAATGCAGATAGCGCAGCAGCACATTGGGCAGCAGCATTGCTGAAAAGAAGCCTGTAACCTTCGGCCAATACTCAGGGAATAACATGAGATTGACATTAGTCATGAATATCAATGGGATAACTAGAAACAGAACTGTTTCTAACGCGGCAATACCAATGTGCAATTCGGGGATGTTGAGAAAGTGATTCCACCAGAACTTATGTGCGTAAGCCAGTAAAAACGCCAGCGTCACCAGCGGAATCACCGCCATCCACATATCACCTATCAAGGCACTGGAAGCGTAAAACTGCGGCGCGTAGAGGGTGTTGATAATTAACAATGGGGCAACGCCCATGACTACGGCAAGACTCTTATTGACCGTCACCGTCTGCATGATGCGGTAGGCCAGTTTTTCATAATCAGGTGTTTTCAAGCCCCTGATTTGACAGACCAGACTGAACATGGAGCCGCCGATCATTAAATGCACAAATAGGATGTGTACCAGAAATGCCGCAATCAGTAAGATTTCCAGCAATCCTTCCGGAGCAGGTAACGGTAATGGAATGTCGCGAGGGATAGGGGCGGTCATTATTGTTGTTCTCCGTGTGGGTTGGCCAGATTGGGCAGGGTGCCGTAAACGGTCGAGGCTGAAATTTTGTCAGGCTTAGGAATACCGTTGGTTTGTGCGCCGTTAAACGCGGTTGCCCGTTTTTGCTGAGAGGCGAGGTAGACGGAAAGGGCGTCTAGTTCGGCTTTGTTACCAGGAAACGGCGGCATGAAATAACGCGCGCCGTGCATGTTTTCGATGTATGCGGCAATCACTTCAGGCTGCCATGGCTTATCGCCGTACATGGTTTTCAGCTGACCGCGAATGCTGTTAATGCCGTTGACGGTATGGCAACGGGTGCAGGTTTGTTCGAATACCTCGCGACCGGCGGCGACTTTGTTATCGGCGGTCACTTCGCGAATGCCGGCATAAGTGGCATGTTGCAGAATGCCGTCGCGTTGCAATAACGGGTAATCTTCCACTCGAATGCCGTTGGCGTACATGTAGTTACCGATAATGAAAGGTTTGCGGATAAACTCCCGCACCCGCTCAAACTGGCCCAGCATCGCAAACAGCAATAACACCGAAGCCAGGTATTTGGCGCCATGCACTTGTCCGGGATGCCTGATCGATGACCACAATACCCAGCCGACAAACGATAAGCCGATCGTCAACAACCACTTTAAACTACTGTTCCAGCTGACATATTCTTGTGTGGTCACGGCGACGGGGATATTGGCCAGCATGTGTTGGGGAATAACCTGGTAGTACCAGACCGAGGCGATAATCAGCGCCAGCATCCAGATGCCCGACCAACTCGATATGGCGCGTAACACCGTTGTGCGAAAGGGAAGGTCGTTGCGGGTGAACAGGTACGTCAGGCAGATCATGGTCATGCCGCCCATTACCATCGCCAACGTGGTTCGGAACGCTAACTGTGGAAAATACATAGGATTGAGTACGCCGGAAATCAGCGTGCGTTCGCTCATCCAATTGCCCGGATCCATCATAAAGCCAAGAATGGCGACGATAATGGCCATGGTAATCCAGGAGAAAATGGCCAGGAAAATGCCTAAACGCAGGTGTTTTAACTTGGCTTCCGGGGTGCGTCCGGAAGATTGCCAGCTTAAAAAGTAGGCCATGATCAGGCTGACTTCAGCCACAAATACAATCCATTCGACAAACCAGCCCCAGAAAAATACCCGGATCAAGCTGCCGATGGCGGCAGGATTGATCAGCGATGCCGAAAACCAGATGCCGACGCCGGTTAATGCGCCGACCGTGGTGGTAATGATGAAGATGACTTTTAACAGTCGGTATGCCAGTCTGTCCCAACGCGGGTCCTTAGTGCGAATGCCGGAAAATTCCAGCAAGGCAATCACCGGCAGCGCACCGACAGCGAGTGCATGATTGATGATGACATGCAAAATCGCATCGACCGCAATCAGCATGCGATTGCCGATAAAGTCGATATGAAAAATGGGAAAATCCATAAATACCTCTAGGTTAGACAGATGACTTAGTTCATTGTCATGACCTGGAAATATGAAAAATTACCGGCGGCATGACAACACTGGAGAACTAAGCAGTAGCCGTGCCATAAATTATGGGCCAACAAAGATGTATGCCGAAAGTGACGAATTTAGCGGGATGAACGTTGTGTTGGTTAAAGTTACGAGCTATGTGCTTTGAAGAAGATGGTGCTGATTAGACGTCTAATAAAACGACACTAGCCATGATGTGAACAGTTTCAGATGATTTTTTCCCGGCTTATTTGGTGCTAACCTGCAGCCGGGCCAACTGATTTTTAGACGTCAATGCCATAGAGAGGAGGCATGAAATTGCTGGAAACGCAACGATATATCCACTATAAACGGCGTTGAATTTTTTGCATTTATGCAGCCGAAGGTTTACGTGTTCCTATACCTAACAATACGACCAGACTTGACCACAGCATAATAGGGACAAGCCAAAACCATTGTTGGTAAAAGGTGACTGGCGGGGTTTTAAGGTAGGGCACTTCATAAACGCCTGTCCACGGTTGATGGATGGGTGACCGCTCCAGGATTTCTCCTGATGCCAGGGATACCGTGGAAATGCCGGTGTTGGTCACTCGTAACACCGGCCTGCGGAATTCAACGCCGCGCGCCAAGGTCATGTACATGTGCTGATAGGGCTCTTGCCAAGTGCCATACCAAGAGTCATTGGTGACATTAACGATAAATTGCGCGCCCAAATTGGATAAATCACGCGAGAACTTTGGAAAAAGACTTTCGTAACAGATTTGTGGGCCCATCTGGTAGCCGTTCCATTTCAGTAGGGTAGTCGGGCCGGGGCCTCGAGCGAAGTGACCAGTGGCAGGTAGCCAGTCGCGAATTGCGGGAAACCATTGCTCACCGGGGATATATTCACCAAAAGCCAATAATACTGTTTTGCTGTAATTAGGAGGTACGATCTCGCCGTCTTTGTTGACGACAAATAAGGAGTTAGTTAGCAGTTTTTGCAGCGGGTCGACACTGTAGGCACCAGTAATCAAGGGTAGTTGCCTGGCACGCAGAAAATTAGCCAGCACTTGCGGCGATTCGTCATATTTAAACTGCTCGCCCAGTAGCGCAGGAAATGCTGTTTCCGGCCAGAGCGCGAAATCAATCGGCGCACCTTGTTGAGCTTTAAGGGCCTCGTCGGTAAGGGTTAAATAGCGACGGAGAATTTCTTTGCCGAAGCCTTTACCTAGCTCGGCGGCCAGCTTTTCGGCATTGCCGATGTAAGCCTGGACCAATAATGTTCTAAATGATGCGTCGGGTTGCGGCAGCCGGTTTTTAAGCCACAGGCCGCCTAGATTTAGTAATAAAAATCCGCTGATCACCGATGCCAAAATTAACTTACCGGCGGTTTGTTTGCGTTTTTCCCAAGCGACATAAAGTGGGAGATTACACAGCAATGTGGCAGCACTAAGCCCACTAAAGCCAATAATTTCGGCCCAATGGTAAACCGGAATATTGGAGCCGAACCAGGTATAACCAAAATTCCAGTCGAATAGAGTGAGCGAGTTGGCTTCGCATAACACAGTGATCAGTGCCATCAACCATAAAGATAATCGCTTTGACCAGTTGAATTTTTGCCGTCCCCAAAACCAAATGGCACCAGCCAGAGGCACATACAAATGTGCGATTAATCCATAAACGATCATGCCGATAGCCGCTATAGACCAGTCTAGGTGGGCAAACTCGTGCAAAAGATAAGTGACCCAGTTGAAACCAATCAGCGTAAATACAAACGAGGTGATCATGCCGCTTATCACCACGTCTTTAAAGCGCGTTTGTTGACTCCAGAACAACCACAACGGTACAAAGCAGAATAACGACGCCCACGGCGGGAAAGGGATGTAACTGGTGCCGATGAAAAGACCGGATAAAATAGGCAATATCCAGCGTGTTAGCTGGTTTGGTTGACGCATAATCATGATGGCAACGAGAGACTGGGTTGAAGCTTGGCGGAGGAGGGCGCACAAGGGCAAGATCTACCCTTGTGCATTTTGCTTGCTATCGGTGTATTTCGTTATGTAAGGCCCGGTATTCGTCAGTTAATTTATGGTGAGGCACGTAATGCACTAATGGCTGAGATTCACTGTGCGACTCCCTAACTTTTACTGACGGAGAGATCATTGATGCTAGTACCGGTAAGCCTTCGGCAATAAGTTCTTCTACCAATTGCCGTGGTAGGTTAGCTTGTTTTTGATACTGATTTACAATGATGCCTTCAATTTCCAGGCCTTGGTTGTGGTCGGCTTTAACTTCGCTAACGACTTGCATCAGTGAGTACAAGGCTTCACGTGCAAAGGTGTCGCAGTCGAAAGGAATTAAGCATTTTTCTGCAGCAATCAGGGCTGATTGGCTGTAGAAATTCAGGATTGGCGGGGTATCCATGTAGATTTGATCGAAACCTTCAAGCTTTTCTAAGGCTTCTTTGAGCTTGAAAAT
>Ga0207968_100631_pt1 | contig 12374 bp, 7 predicted proteins | sample LakWasMet21_HOW5_2_FD_183867 | JGI IMG/M metagenome (GOLD analysis project Ga0207968, IMG submission 183867) | Freshwater sediment methanotrophic microbial communities from Lake Washington under simulated oxygen tension - Sediment Metagenome... | ecosystem: Environmental > Aquatic > Freshwater >...
TCGACATGACCCGCCAGGCAAAGACAGCGGCCGGGTCGGAATGGGATAAGAGCGCCTGGAAGCCTTGTTTTTGGGCTTCGATCAGCGCGTTCAAGTCGGGCCTTACGGAAGGCGCATAATTTCCAGTATTCAGATCGATCGATTCCTTGACCTTGCCGCCGCCCTCTTTATTCAGCCGGTAGAAGCCGCCTTTGCCTTTGCGGCCGGTATAGCCCTCCGCGATCATCTTTTGCACGAGAGGCGGCAGCGCGCCGAGTTGATGAAAGTCATCGTCCGGCGGCAGGGCCTGGGTCATGCTGGTCAGGATGTGTGGAATCAGGTCGAGGCCGACCAGATCGAGCAGGGCGAAGATGCCGGTTTTCGGAATGCCGAATGGCAGCGAGATCGCCGCATCGGCCTGCTCGACGGTGAGTCCCAGATTGATTGCTTCATGCAGGCCGCAAAGGGTCCAGTAGATGCCGATCCGGTTGCCGATGAAGCCGGGAGTGTCGTGGCAGGTGACGCAGTTTTTGCCGAGACTCTGATCGGCGAAGCGGCTGACGGCTGCGAGCAGATCCGGACGCGTATCCTTGCTTGAAACCAGTTCCAGAAGGCGCATGTAACGCGGCGGATTGAAAAAATGGCTGATCAGAAAACGCTGGCGGAAGCTTTCGGACAGGTCCTTTACCAAGAGGCCGAGGGGTAGGGTGGACGTGTTCGAGGAGATGATGCAGTCGGGCCGGCACACCGCATCGAGTTTTTGATACAGCGACTTTTTGATGCCCGGGTGCTCGATCACCGCCTCGATCACCCAGGCGACCTCGCTCAGTTTCGGCAGGTCGTCCTCGATATTGCCCGGCGTGATCAGGCGCGCGTTGTCCTTGTGCATGAACGGCGCGGGGTCGGCTTTCAGCAGTTTTTCGATCGCGGTTTTCGCGATCACCGAGCGGTCCCCGGCGTTTTCCGGCACGATGTCGAGCAGCATCACCTTGCAGCCGGCATTCGCGATATGGGCAGCGATGCTGGCGCCCATCACGCCGGCGCCGATCACGGCAACCTGTTGAATGTTCATTTGATCGCCTCCAGTATCGTCGCGATGCCTTGGCCGCCGCCGATGCACTGGGTCGCGAGCGCGTAACGTTTGCCTTCGCGGGCGAGCAGGCTGGCGGCCTTGCCGGTGATCCGGGCGCCGGTCGCGCCGAGCGGATGGCCCAAGGCGATCGCGCCGCCGTCGATATTGACCTTGTGCAAGGGCACCGGCATCGCTTTCAAAACCGCGAGCGTTTGCGCGGCGAAGGCTTCGTTCAGTTCGACGATATCGATGTCGTCGAGATCAAGCCCCGCGCGTTGCAGGGCTTTATGGGTCGCGGAGACCGGGCCGATACCCATGATTTCGGGGGCGCAGCCCGACACCGCGACCGCCTTGATCCGCGCAAGTTTCGGCAACTGGTGCGTATCGGCATAGTCCTCGCTGCACACCAGCACCGCCGCCGCGCCGTCGGTCAACGGCGACGACGTGCCCGCGGTGACGGTGCCGGCCGCCTGAAAGGCCGGCGCCAACTGCGCCAGGGAGGCGGCGTTCGAGTCCGGACGCAGGCAGCCGTCCTGGTCGATAAGGCCGACCGGCGTCGCGATCGGGATGATCTCTTCGGCAAAATGATTTTGCAGTTGCGCGTTATAGGCTCTTTGCTGGCTCAGCAGCGCGAAGGCTTCCTGTTCTTCGCGCGCGAGGTGATATTGTTTAGCCAGGTTTTCGGCCGTATCGCCCATGCTGATATAAGCCTCCGGATAATTCTGGTACAAAACCGGATTCGGCATGTAGTTGAAACCGCCCATCGGGATTCGCGTCATCGACTCGACGCCGGCGCAGATGAAGACTTCGCCGGCATTCAGCTGAATCGCGCCGGCGGCGATATGGATCGCCTGCATCGACGAGCCGCAGAAACGGTTGACCGTCGTTCCGGCCACGGTGACCGGCAGCCCGGCGATCTGACCGATCAGGCGGGCGACATTCATGCCCTGTTCGCCTTCGGGAAAGGCGCAGCCCAGGATCAGATCTTCGATGGCGGATGGATCGACGCCGGTTTTGTCGATCAATCCCTTGATGACCTCGGCGGCAAGGTCGTCCGGCCTGACTTTGCTCAGAAAGCCCTTGTTGGCCGGGGTAAACGGCGACCGGCAATAGCCGGAAATGACCACGTTCTTCATAAATCTGACTCCTGTTTCATTCATGAGGTTGATTGGCGACCGGACGACTGACACGGCGGCGAAAAGGGTAGGGTACGGAATGGGTTGATACTCGCCACGTGATGGCTGTCCGCCGAATTCCCTAGCCGGATTCCGCGATCGTATTGATCTAAAGTATAACTTTTTGGGCTCCGATGCCTCCGTTTTTACCCGATTCGACTGTTTGCACGGGTATTCGTTGCATTCACGCAGCGGCTGATGAACTCGTCGTTAAGGCGCCAGGCGCCGTCGATGTTTTCCATGGTCACGCCGTGGCGGTCTGATCTCAGGATCTTCAACTGTTTATCCGCGGTCTTCAGTTTATTCATCAATTCCGGCGCGCTTTTGACCGAAACGACCGGGTCCTGGTCACCCTGCATCAGCAGCACCGGAAGCGTGATCTTGGGCAGGAATTCGTCCATTTGCTGGATCAACAACCGGAGTTCGTACAGCCCCCTGACCGGCACATGCCGATAATTCACGCGCGGATGCTCGGAGACGTTTTCGATGAACGGCTTGACGCCTTCATAGGACGATACCCAGTCCACGAAGCGGTTCGTGCCATGCAAGAGCGGTACCAGCATGAAGGAGGTATTGATGAATTTCAGCGGCACCGCGGCGGCGCTGACGCCGAGAATTTCCGGATGGTTTTCGGCGGCGAGTTTCAGCGCCAGCGCGCCGCCGGTCGAAAAGCCGGTCACCACGATCTGCCGGCAATGCGCCTTCAGGATTGCAAAGCCCTGCTTGACCGAGGCATACCAGTCTTGCCAGCTGAGATCGCGCAAGGCATAGGGCGAGGAACCATGGCCCTTCAGTCTGACACCCATGACCGTATAGCCCTGATGCACCAAGTGATCGCCATAGCCCTTCATTTCGGCAGGACCGGCGAGCAGGCCGTGAATCAACAACACACCGATGCCGTTTGCCTCGATCGGTTGCAAAAAAAACGGCGCCGGGTCTTCGGAGGCGGTTTCGTGGTCGTTGATGTCGTCGTAAATCGGTTTGGTGTAGGCGTGCAGTTCCCATTTCAGATCCATCTGTTCGTCTTCGAATTGCCAGGCGGCGAGTTCTTCCGGATCGAGCCGGTCGCATTCGTTCAGCGCCTTGATCATCGTCTTGCTGACCGCGGTAATCGGCTCGGCTTCGTTGTTGTACACCGCGATCAGATTTTCGAGGCGGATCAGGTCGAAATCGTGTTCTTCGAGCAGTTTCGGCAAAAAACGGTAATGTTCGCCGTCTTCCTCGATCAAGTCGGAGGCCTTGGCGATTTCGATGAAATGTTCGAAGCGGGTGTTCGTACCCAGGTTCAGATTCGAATAATCGTTCGGATTCAGCAGGCTACCGTGCAGATGGATCGAGGCATTTTTTTGCAGGGTTTTGACGCCGATATAGAGTGCGTTGTAAAAGCGTCTGCGATCGAGCGAGGTGATGCCTGCTTCGATGCAATGCATGATCAAGGTCGAGGCGAGATGGCTCAAATTGATCGTGACATTCGCATAAATCTCTTCCATGTACTGGTTGCGGGTCACATTCGCGCACTTTTTCAGATAGGCGCCGAGCAACTTGTGCTTCCAGTTTTTCGGCGACATCGGCAGCGAAAATACTTCGTCCAGCGACGTCAATTCGGCGGCGACGCGATTTTGCAGCAACTGCGTGCGCCAGTTCCAGGCCTCCAGCGGATTGACCGGTTTGCCCATCCGGATGTCCATGTCGGTGTTGCGAAAGATGATATTGCCCTCGACCAGCAGTTCCTCGGTTTGGCGCATCGACAGGCCGTTCGAAAACAGTTCGACGCTGGTCAATAGCAGGTTTTCGGAGGAGCGGATCGGGTAAAAGGTGATGTTCGAGGGCACGATCAAGGTCGGCTTCAGCGCGGAGGTCAACAGTTGGTCGAGGCTGTCGAGTTGCAGTTGTTCCTTCCAGCGCAGCAGTTGCGCGTGATTCTTGTTCTGGTAGGCAGTGCGCACCATGTCCTTGAAAATTTCCAGGCCCTGCGCCAATACTGCGGCGCCGGTGTGGTGTTTGCGGCGTTCGCCGGTGATCCGGGAATAGACGCTGTAATGGCCTTTCACGTCCATTACCCGGTGGTCCTTGACCATGCCCCCTTCCGGAAAGATGATCACCTTGCGGCCGCGCAGAATCTGCGCGGCGAGCAATTGAAACAGGCGTGGATGATTGTGCGGAAACACCCCGACATTGCCCAGATAGCGGGCGAGGACATTGTCTTCCTTGAAAAACTCGCCGGCGGCGATCGCGCAGCAATAGGCGCCGGTTTGTTCGAAAATCAAAAATTGCGGAATGAAGGTTTCGAAGCGCGAAAAATGATTGAACAGGAAGATGTCGCCCTTATCGACCTGTTCCTCGGCATGCAGCTTCATTTTGACGCTGAGCAATTTACGGACCTGATTGAAAATCTTGACCGACCGGGAATAGAGCCCGGTGTCGATGTCGTTCCAGTCTTCGGGGTAGGACGGCTTGCTCATCGTGAGGATCCTTCTTATTCCGGTGGCATCAATTCCAACATGCGCCGTGACTTGTTCACGACCGGCGCGGGGCCCGAGTTGTCGTTCAACTTGCCGAGGTCGTTCGCGCCCTGGGTGACCGGCGGCAATTCCGCGCCGTTCGCTGCGGTCGGAGCGGTGACCGCAGCGGCCTTATTTCCCCCCGTCCCCGTTCCGGTCAGTTCGTCAATGTCGAACTCAGTGTCCACCTGCTCCGGCGGATTACCGTCATAAACCTGATATTCGCGGTTTTGCAGATAGGCATTCTTGATGAAATCGTAGCGGTCGACCGAAGCCTCGTCGACGATTTTTTCGGAACTCAGCAAATCGGCGCGCGTGTCGGTGACCTCGACCGCTTTCGCGCCGGTCACCGCCGCACCGACCGCGGCGCTGCCGCCGAAGGAGATATAAGTCAGCGGATTCAGCAAGGCATCGCCGAGCAGGCCGACCGCATCGCGCGGCGAACTCGGACCCAGCAGCGGCAATACCAGATAGTTGCCGGAGGGCACGCCCCAAAAACCCAGGGTCTGGCCGAAGTCTTCATTGTGTTTGGGCAGATCCAGCTTGGAGGCGACATCGAAGAATCCGCCGACGCCGGCGGTCGTGTTGATCAGGAAACGGCTGAGGTCCATGCCGCCTTGCAGCATTTTGAGCTGGAACAAATCGTTCAGCGTGACGCCGATATCGGTGATGTTGCCGAAAAAATTGGTGACGCCCTGGTTGACGGGCTCCGGCACCCATTTCTGATAGCCCTTCGCGACCGGTTTGAGTACCGCCTTGTCCAGGGAGTCGTTAAAGCCGTGCACACTCCGGTTCCAGCCTTCCCACTCATCCTTAGGTTGGGCCGGTTGGGAGGCACAGCCGCTCAGCAATCCGCCGATGGCCAGATTGGCGAGCAGCACCGAATTCAGCATGAAATTGTTTTGAAACATAAATTTATTTATTAGGGTTCATAGATTTTGACCGGAGCATTTTAACTCAGTATAGCGCGTAAGCGGAATGAATACGCGCTTTGCACCATAATAACGCATCCTTGTCCAGCAGAAAATACGATAGATCGCGTCCGGAAGCCGGTTATCGCGGTTGCCGGATCGGTGGACGGCGGCAGGATGTGCCGTCATTGCCGGGTCCGCTCTGATGTTGGCTTGGGGCAACCGGCAAAATTTGCACGGCCCGGGGTATCAAAGTGCTAAACTTTTGCCGGTCACAGGAACATCTACTGCCGGAGCACCATGGGCCCTCATTACCTCAGCCGTTTTTTTTCACCCCGCGCGGTCGCGATCGTCGGCGCCTCGGAACGTCCCGACAGTGTCGGACACCGCTTATTGCTGAACATGCAGGAGGCGGGGTTCAAGGGCGGCATGTATCCGGTCAATCCGAAACACGAAACGTTGCTCGGCTACAAAGTCTACCGCGACATCCAGTCGATTCCGGAAGACCTGGATCTGGCCGTGATCGCGACCCCCGCGGCGACCGTGCCGGGCATCATGCGGCAATGCGGAGACAAAGGCGTCGGCTGCGTGATCATCATCAGCGCCGGCTTCGGCGAATTGGGCGCGGAAGGCAGGCGCCTGCAGCAAGAGATGCTGGATATCGCGCATCACTACGGCATCCGGATCATCGGGCCGAATTGCCTCGGCGTGATCCGCCCGAGCGGCTATCTGAACGCGACCTTCGGCGAGGGGCCGGTCAAGGACGGCAATCTGGCGCTATTGTCGCAATCGGGCGCGGTTTGCACCGCGATTCTGGATTGGGCGCAGGCGAACGACATCGGCTTTTCGACGGTCGTGTCGATGGGGGGCGCGGCCGATATCGATTTCGGCGAAGTGCTCGATTATCTGGCGCTGGACACCCAGACGACCGGCATCCTGATGTATGTCGAAGGCGTCCGCGACGCGCGTCGTTTTTTGAGCGGATTGAAGGTCGCGGCGCGCCTGAAACCGGTAATCCTGATCAAGTCCGGCCGCCATGAGGCGGGCAGCAAGGCCGCGATGTCGCATACCGGCGCACTGGTCGGCGGCGACAATGTGTTCGATGCGGCGATCGAGCGCGCCGGCGTGGTCAGGGTGTACAGCATCGCGGAACTGTTCTCGGCCGCGCGCATCCTGGCCAACAATTATACGGTCAAGCAGGCGCGGCTGGCGATCATCACCAATGCCGGCGGGCCGGGCGTGATGAGCACCGACCGTGCCGGCGATGTCGGCGTCGCGATGGCCGAATTGAGTTCGGCCAGTATCGACGCCCTGGACCAAGCGTTGCCGGCGCACTGGTCGCACGGCAATCCGATCGACATTCTCGGCGATGCGACCGCCGAGCGTTATCAGAAAGCGCTCGAAATCTGTCTTGAGGATCCGCATGTCGATGGCGTACTGGTCATTCTGACCCCGCAGGCGATGACGCATCCGACGCAGATCGCGCAATGCGTGATCGAGGCGGCCAAAACCAGCGGCAAGCCGGTGCTCGCTTCCTGGACCGGCGGCGCGAAGGTCGAGGAGGGCAGGGATCTGTTTGAAAATACCTCCGTCGCGCATTTCGATACGCCCGAAGTCGCGGTCGATGCCTTTTCGTTTCTCGCCGACTATCACAATAACCAGATCCTGCTCAAGCAGATACCCTCGATTTCGGAAGAGTTGCCCGCGCCGGATGTGGACGGCGCGCGCCTGATCATCGAGCGGGTGTTGGCGGAAGGCCGACAGGTGCTGACGACCCAGGAATCGAAAGCGATCCTGGCCGCGTTCCACATTCCGGTCACGCAAACGATCAAGGTCGCGAACGCGAAGGACGCGATGATCGCGGCCGAGTCGATGGGCTTTCCGGTCGTGTTGAAGGTGAACATGGCCGAGTTCAGCCATAAAACGGATATCGGCGGCGTTCGTCTGAACATCCGCAACGTGCCCGAGTTGTCGAAAAGTTTTGCCGACATGGAGACGGCGATTCGCCGGGAGCATCCGGAAATCAACGAAGTCGGCATGACCGTCGAGCCGATGTACCGCTCCGCCAGCGGCCGCGAATTGATGATCGGCGTGGTCCGGGACCCGGTCTTCGGGCCCGCGATCAGCTTCGGCCTCGGCGGCACGCTGGTCGAAATTTTGCAGGACAGGGCGGTCGCGTTGCCGCCGTTGAACGCCTACATGGCCGAACGGCTCATCGCCAAAACGAAAGCGGCCAAGTATCTGGCCGCGTTCCGGCAACTGCCGCCGGCCAACCGCAAGGCCCTGGTCGAGGTATTGTTGAACATCTCGGTGATGGTCAGCGAGCTGCCGGAAGTGCTCGAACTCGATATCAACCCGTTGTTCGCGGACGCACACGGCGTGGTCGCGGTCGATGCGCGCATCAAGGCGCAGTTGTCGCATCAATTGATGCCGTATTCGCACATGGCGATTCATCCTTATCCGCATGAACTGACCGAGCATTACCAGCTTGCGAACGGCACCCGTATCACGATTCGGCCGATCCGGCCCGAGGACGCCGATCTGGAAAAAGATTTCGTGCACCGACTGTCCGAACGCAGCAAATATTTCCGCTTCATGCAGGCGCTGCAGGAACTGACGCCGGAGATGATCGTGCGTTTCACGCAGATCGATTATGACCGCGAGATGGCGTTCATCGCGGTTTCCGAGCAGGAAACGCCGGCGAAGGAATACGGCGTCGGCCGCTATATCGTGAATCCGGACGGCCGTTCGATCGAATTCGCGCTGGTCGTCTCGGACGATTGTCAGTGCAAGGGCATCGGCACCCGCCTGATGAAGGCCCTGATGCGCACCGCCAAATTCAAGGGCATCTCGTTCATCGAGGGCGAAGTGCTGGCCGTGAACAAGGCGATGCTGTCATTCGTCGGCAAGCTCGGCTTCAGCATCGAAAAAATTCCCGGCGATCACGAAGTCGTGCGGGTGATCAAGGACTTGCGGCAGTGAGGCGTTGGTAAGGTAGGAAGCCGTTTGCGTTCCTCTCCGATCAAGGAGAGGGCCGGGATCAGAGGTTGATAACGATCTGTTGTTCTGACGATCCGGATGTCTTTGCAGGCATCCGGATGATTGACACGGGTGGGGGTTACTTCAAAACGGCGGCATAATTCTTGTCATAAGCCGGGATATGATGATCCAGCCAGCTTTTGACCATCTGCCCGACTTCATCGGTCACTTCCGCCTGTCCCGCGTGAAATTTTTTCTGCAAGTCCGCGCAGATGTTGACCAGCGCATCGTGTTCCGCCTTGTGCGCGGCGAAGCCCGCGAAACCGGCCGCCGACATTTCTTTTTCCTCGTGCGCAAAATGTCCGACCACATATGAAATCAAATCATCCAGTTGCGAGCCGATAGCCGAGCGTTCGGCTCCCCCGGTCGCGAGGTCATACAACGTGTTCAACTTGCCGAAGAGTATCTGATGCTCTTCGTCCGCAAAACCGACGTTGGTGCCGAATTGGGTTGCTGTCCAGGTAATTAAAGCCATTTTTGTTCTCCTCTGTTGTTATTATTAACCGCATAAATATTATGGTTATTTTGGCGGTAAAAATCAATAATTTTTTTATGGTTATTGTTGGGAAGAATCCTACGCGCTTGAATCCCAGGCTCGCGGTCGATTGCGACGGTTTTTCAGCTCGCGCGTTCAGGCTCGGCGCTCGCCTGGGCTCGTGGAAAAAATTGGATTAGCGTTCGAACACGAAAAAGCAAAACGCCGGCATTCGCCGGCGTTTCGAGGAGAGGTGATGAAGAGGGTTGGGTTTCAGCCGATTGCTTTCAGGCCCAGAACGTCCTGCATGTCGTACAGTCCGTTCGGCTTGTCCTTCAGCCACAGTGCCGCGCGTACCGCGCCATTCGCAAAGGTCATCCGGCTGGTCGCCTTGTGGGTGATTTCGACCCTTTCGCCGTCGTCCGCGAACATCACGGTATGATCGCCGACGATGTCGCCCGCGCGGATCGTCGAAAAGCCGATCGTCTTACGGTCGCGCGCGCCGGTATGGCCTTCGCGGCCGTAGATCGCGCAATCTTTCAGGTCGCGGTCCAACGCCGTGGCGATCACTTCGCCCATTCTGAGCGCGGTGCCGGACGGCGCATCAACCTTGTGGCGGTGATGCGCTTCGATGATTTCGATGTCGCAGTCCTCACCCATCACGCGGGCGGTCATTTCGAGCAGTTTCAGCGACAGGTTCACGCCGACGCTCATGTTCGGCGACAACACGATCGCGACATCCCGGGCGGCCAGCTCGATCGCCCGCTTTTGTTCCGGCGTATAGCCGGTCGTGCCGATCACGATCTTTTTGCCGGCAAAACGGCATTGTTCGATCAAGGTCATCGAGGTGTCGGGGCGGGTAAAATCGATCAACAGATCGAATTGATCCAGCACCGCCGACAGATCATCGACGACATGCACGCCGATCGTGCCGAGCCCGGCCAATTCGCCCGCATCCTTGCCGACCGCCGTACTTTCGGGGCGCGACACCGCGGCGGTAAACTCCGCGTGGGCCGCCGCATTGGCCGCCTTGACCAGACAAGATCCCATGCGGCCGGAGACGCCCGCGACTGCAATTCGAAGCATTGTGCTCATCCCGTCAATTTATCGAAAAAATTTTTCACCCCGTCCATGAACGAATGCTCCTGCGGGCTGTGATGCTTACCGCCGCCCATCAGCGATTCGTTCAACTGCGTGATCAGGTCTTTTTGTTCCTTGGTCAGATGCACCGGCGTTTCGACCTGCACCCGGCACAACAAATCGCCGACCGGGCCGCCGCGCACCGGCTTGACCCCTTTGCCGCGCAGACGGAACAGTTTGCCGGTCTGGGTTTCGGCCGGAATTTTCAGGCTGACCTTGCCGTCCAAGGTCGGCACCTCGAGGTCGCCGCCGAGGCAGGCGGTCGGGAAACTGATCGGCACTTCGCAATACAGATTGGCGCCGTCGCGGGTGAAGATCGAATGCTCCTTGACCTGAATCTGCACATACAGATCGCCCGGCGGTCCGCCCAGTTCGCCGGCTTCGCCTTCGCCCGCGAGACGAATGCGGTCGCCGGTATCGACGCCGGCCGGAATCTTCGCCGACAGCGTCTTGGTATCCTGCACGCGGCCCTGGCCGTAACATTTGCCGCAGGGGTCCTTGATCTGCTTGCCGGTGCCGCGACAGGTCGGGCAGGTCTGCTGCACCGCAAAGAAACCTTGCTGCATCCGGACCTGACCGTGACCATGACAGGTCGAACAGATGATCGGCGAGGAGCCTTTCTTGGCGCCGGTGCCGGCGCACTCGCCGCAGGCCGTCAGCACCTGGACGCGAATCTTCGCCTCGGTGCCGGCGACCGCTTCCTCGAGCGTCAGTTCCAGGTTGTAGCGCAGGTCGGAGCCGCGCTGCGCGCCGCCGCGCTGCCGGCCGCCGCCGAAAATATCGCCGAACATGTCGCCGAAGACGTCGCTGAAACTGTCCGCGCCGAAGCCGCCGTGGCGGCCGCCGCCCATCGATGAATCGACGCCGGCATGGCCGAACTGGTCATACGCGGCGCGTTTTTTCGCATCGGACAGGATCTCGTAGGCTTCCTTGATCTGCTTGAATTTGGCTTCGGCCTGTTCGGGATTATCCTTGTTACGGTCAGGATGAAACTTCATCGCCATCTTGCGATAGCTTTTCTTGATTTCTTCATCGCTGGCGTTTTTGTCCACACCGAGAAGCTTGTAATAATCTTCTTTTGCCATGTGTTGTTATTAGGTGGCTTTAAACAAAATTGCAGGAACCGGCATTTGCCGGTTCCTGCAAAGATTAATGACGCTTGCAAGGGGATAAGCGCTCACGCCAATCCCCCTGGAATTTGTCAGCCTTTAGCCTTTCTTGTCGTCCTTGACTTCTTCGAATTCCGCATCGACGACGCCGTCATCCGCATGGCTCGATGCGGAATGCGCGCCGGCTTGCTGGCCGCCTTCGGCCGCGCCCTTTTGCGCATAGACGCGTTCGGCCATCTTGCCGGACAGTTCGGTCAGGTCGTTGGTCTTGCTTTCGATCTCGGACTTGCTGTCGCCCTTGCACGCGTGTTTCAGTGCTTCGATCGCATTTTCGATCGCGGCTTTTTCGTCGCCGCCGACCTGGTCGCCGAGTTCCTTGATCGACTTTTCGGTCGCATGGATCAGGCCGTCCGCATGGTTGCGCGCGCCGACCAGTTCGGTCAGTTTACGGTCTTCCTCGGCATGCGCTTCGGCGTCCTTGATCATGCGGTCGACTTCGGCGTCGGACAGACCGCTGGAAGCCTTGATCACGATCGATTGTTTCTTGCCGGTCGCCTTGTCTTTCGCGGACACGTTCAGGATACCGTTCGCATCGATGTCGAACGACACTTCGATTTGCGGAATGCCGCGCGGAGCAGGCGGAATGTCGCTGAGGTCGAAACGGCCCAGCGATTTGTTCGCGGCAGCGATTTCACGCTCGCCCTGCAACACATGCACGGTGACCGCGGTTTGGCTGTCGTCGGCGGTCGAGAACACTTGCGACGCATTGGTCGGAATCGTGGTGTTCTTCTCGATCAGCTTGGTCATCACGCCGCCGAGCGTTTCGATACCGAGGGACAATGGAATCACGTCGAGCAGCAGCACGTCCTTGACTTCGCCGCCGAGAACGCCGGCCTGGATCGCCGCGCCGAGCGCGACCGCTTCGTCAGGGTTCACGTCTTTACGCGGTTCCTTGCCGAAAATGGCTTTGACC
>Ga0207968_100632_pt1 | contig 12349 bp, 9 predicted proteins | sample LakWasMet21_HOW5_2_FD_183867 | JGI IMG/M metagenome (GOLD analysis project Ga0207968, IMG submission 183867) | Freshwater sediment methanotrophic microbial communities from Lake Washington under simulated oxygen tension - Sediment Metagenome... | ecosystem: Environmental > Aquatic > Freshwater >...
CAACAGCAGCAACCTGGCGAATCTGAACAATGCGTTCGTTCGCTATGTGACTGAAAACAACCGTCTACCGCAACATATGGATACATTGGCAAATGATGCAGCGGGGGCGGCAGGTACAGGCGTCTGTGCTGCAAATAATACCGCGGCTGATGTTTACTGCGGTTTATTGGATAGAAACGTATTTGAAGCGGTTACGTATACAAAGGCTGCTGCTGGATCAACTGCATCTGCTAACGACATTTCTTATAATTCATTGGTTGCTTCAAAAATTGGTATGGCAATCAATAACCTGACCACTGCGCCAAATAAAACCTTTGGTTCATATTCAGACGCTACCGCAGACATGATTATGCTTGACAATGGCATGATGGGCACAGATTTCACAGGCGTTAGAGTCATTGGTATGGAAAATGCCACTGGCAATGGTAGCGTTGGCAATACCGATGCAGACATTCAAGCGCATTTAGCAGCCGCTTTAGGTAAAGCACCAATGGATTACGATCCAGGCTGTTACGATTATGTCGCCTTCGGCTTGGGCGATGCGAACGGCTTGGTGACTAAAACCATCGCCTCCTCACCGGTTCACTATCCTGAAGACGCGACCAAAGGGCCGGTCGATTACTACAACCACTATATCGCCATCGTTCAAGTCGATAAATCAAATGGTGACACTAGCACATACAGTGCAATGGGTAAAAAATGCTCATCAATCACTGAAGCTGCTAAATTCTTGGGTGTGGCGATGAACGTACCTGCTTATCCCAATAGCCATTTGTTTGGTACTAACGCTTCTTTGGGTTACGCCTACGAGAACCAACTGGCGGGTAAATAATCCTTACCTGACTGCGTGATCTGATCGGTGTGAACGCATGCTGCGGTTTGCATCGACAGGTCGGCGATGCAACGTCGCCGGGCCTCACGCAAGCCAAAGGTGGGCGGTCCGCCCGGGCTGCCCGCCTTTCTCGAAGGATCGAAACCTGGCTGCCGGTCACGTCATCGGTAGTCGGCTCGACCCGTTCGAAGATAATCCAAGAACCACCACGAAGCCGCGACGATTCGGTAAAAATGCTTCGCGCCTTCGTGGTGGCTTTTTAAACAAACCTATCGGCTCTTCATTCTCCCGTGAAGTTTTCCAACATCAATAAACGTCCGCCGCATACCCTGCTGTTCGTGACCGAATCCCTAACCTTCCGTGCCGATGCGGACCGCAAGGGCATTTTGCAGGGCGAAGTCGAAACGATAGAGCAGGGCAGTAAAACGGCCGCGCATCTGGCAAAGGCGTTTGCCAAGATCGCGGACAGCACCGGGCCCTTGGGGCGAACGGTGTGGATTTTGTTCATGCGCCTGCCGGCGTTCTTGATCAGCGTGCCGACGATGCAGGTGCGGGATGTCGAACCGGCGCTGTTGGCCCAGGCCTTGCAGTTCGAGGCGGAAGGCATCACCGGCATGTCCGCGCTGGAGACGAAGGTCGCGTTCGGCTTTTTGCAGGCCGAAAACGAGATGTCGGACTATTGGTTCGCGCAGATCGAACAACTGGCCTGGGACGATCTGCAAAAGGCGGTCAAACAGCGCAAATGCCAGCTCGGCGGGGTGTTGAATCCGGGGGCGCTGCCGCTGGCGCTGTCCGATCCCGATGCGGACGAATGGCTGCGCCTGGAGGCCTGGTCGAACCAGCTGATCGCGCTGCATCGGAGCGAATCAAGGGTTAGCTTGCAGGTTTTCAGTTATGACAGTCCGCACTGGCGCAGCGAACTGGAGCAATGGCTCGGCGATCAGGAGGCGGTCAAGGTCAGCGAAACCCTGCTGAACAACCGGATCGAAATGCTGCCGCCTACCGGGCGGGTGCTGTCGCTGCACAATGAAAGCGACATGACCGCCTGGTTCGGCTTGTGGGCCGAGTGCCTGATCCGGCGGCGCGGCGAAGGCGCGGCGGTGCTGCGGCCTGTGAGCCAGGTGAACATGGACGTGGTCTGGATGGCAGGGTCAGGCATCGCCGCGCTGCTGCTGTGCGGATTGCATGCGGGCTGGTTTGTGCATCAGCAACGCTATTTTGAAAGCGAAACGCAGCGGCTGACGCGGGTCGAGAAAGAGATGGTCGCGCTACGCAAGCAGATCACCGAAAGCAGCGAGCAGAAGGACAAACTCGAAAAAAGGTTTAGCCAGTCGAACGCCGATGCCGATTCCGTTCCGGGCACGATCAGGAAATTGCAACAGCGGCCGGCATTGCTGTTGCAGGCGCTGGCCGAAATGCGCGACGAACGCTTGATCATCGAGACACTGAGCAGCCAGGGCGACGAGGTCGCGATAGAAGGCGTGACCCTCGAACCGCACATCGGCAATCAACTGGCCGGCGCCCTGGGAGAGAGCCTCGGCGATTTGAACTGGAAGCTGGATTTGCCGGCCAAGAAGAACATGGCGCTGTTCGACGGCGAGCCTGGGCCCTGGTCGTTTACGTTGAAGCTGGCCGATCAGGGCATGCCGGGTTTTGCGCAGCCGGAAGTCAAGAAGTCGAAGACATAAAAGGAGAGGTCATGCAGATTGCGAAGGAACTGAACGCCGCGCTCAGCGACGACAAACTGCGCGAGCAATGGCTGAAGCGGGTGCTGCCGGGGCTGGTGATCACGGTGATCTATTTCGTGTTTGTCAGCAACATTCTGACCGGCAAGGCCGACAAGGCCGAAAACGAATACAAGGCGATCATCGGCAAGGGCATCTCCGAGCAAGCGCTGCCCGGCATGCAGCAGCAAATCGGCCAGTTGCAGAGCCAATTGGCCGAACTGAAACTCAAGGACAAGGCCTTGCAGGACAGCCTGGCCGGCAAGGCGGGCTTTCTGTTCGGCAAGAACGACGAGATCGAGACGGTCGACCGCATTTCGCTGCTGATGCAGAAGCATCACCTGCAAATCAGCGACGAGAAAACCCTGAACGACCGCAAGATCAGCGAATTGCCGCGCTCGGCCGCGGATTTGAAAAAGTGGCTCAACGATTCGCTGAAAGGCGACGAAACGGTCAGGATTCACCGGATCGAATTTGTCGGCGCCTATCCCGATGTCTATGCGGCGCTGCGCGATTTGGCGCTGGGAGACTACAAGGTGCTGCCGGTGTTCGTGTCGATGAAGGATGTGCAGGGCAGCCAGGCCGGTTCGACCGGGCTAAAGGCCTGGACCCTGGATTTGTGGATTTAACGGGCAACAATAACAAGAATTAAGACCTATGCAGATGAGCAACATTTCAGCCGTGCCGCGTCAGCAAGAACGGCGGTCTCACGAACGTTTGCCGGCGCCGGTTTGGCGGGCGACGGTATTTCGCGGCGACAGCATCCTGTTCAACCAAATCGATGTGCATAACAGTGCTTCCGGCGGCGCGGAACTGGCCGCCACGGGCGCGTTCATGCCGGTGGCGACGGATGACACCCTGATCGTCAGCATGGAGTCGCAGTTGCAGCGCTTTACCCGCCAGGTCAGGGTTTGTTGGGTCGAGCAGCGCGGCGAGGCTATCCGTTTCGGCGTGGCCTATCTCGATCATAGCGGCTTCGATCCCGCGCGGCACCGGCTCGCCATCGACGAGGTACGGGTATGTCCCGCCTGTGTGCAAAAACTGCCGGGCAACATTGCGCTGCGGCAAAAAGCGCTGCCGTTTTTATTGGCGGACAACGTCACCCATATCGCCTGCGCCGCGCCTGTCAGCCATGCGACCGCCAAATTGCTCGAACGCTTCGTCAAGACCGAACTGAAGTTTTGGCAGGCCGACGAGGCCGCGCTCGAGAAAAAGCTGAAGCAGATCTACGGCAATCAAACGGTCGGCATTCAGGCGCTGCCGAGCACGGTGACCGGCGACGGCGGCCGGCAGAGCGCGGTCAATCTCGGCGACGATCTGCTGTTCGCGGCCTATATGCGGCAGGCCTCGGACATTCATATCGACCCCCATTACGACGGCGCGGTGATTCGTTTCCGTACCGACGGCCAACTCGAAACCTACAACAAGATCAACACCCCGGTTTATACCGAGCTGGTCAGCCGTCTGAAGGTGATGGCGAGCCTGGACATCGCCGAGAAGCGATCGCCGCAGGACGGACGCTTTGCGCATCAGTTCGAAAACGGCGGCCGGCGTATCGACGTGCGCGTCGCGACCTTGCCGACCAAATACGGCGAACGCGTCACGATGCGGCTTTTGGCGGTGCAGACGGCGTCGCTGACCCTGGACCGGCTCGGTTTCGAGAAGACTCAGCAGGAAAAGATCGAACGCTTTCTGCTGCGCACCCAGGGCATGATGATCATGACCGGGCCGACCGGCAGCGGCAAGACGACCACGCTGTATGCGGCGATCCGGATGCTTTTGGCCGAGCGCAGCGTCAACATCATCACGATCGAGGACCCGATCGAATACGAGATCGCCGGCGTCGCGCAATGCGAGGTCGACGACGGCAACCGGCTCAGCTTCGCGAAGGCGCTGCGCAGCATCTTGCGGCATGACCCTGACGTGGTGATGATCGGCGAGATCCGCGACAAGGAAACCGCCGACATCGCGATCAAGGCCGCGCTGACAGGGCACATGGTGCTCGGCACCCTGCACACCAATTCGGCGGCGGCGACCGTGACCCGCTTGCTGGACATGGGCGTCGAGCCTTATCTGGTCGCCGCGGCGCTCAGGCTGGCGGTCGCGCAGCGGCTGTTGCGGCGTCTGTGCAGGCATTGCCGTATCGCCCGTCCGATGACCGAGCTGGAGGCGATCAGCATCGGCCGGCCGCAATTGGCCGGCCGCCGCATTTACGATGCCTGCGGCTGTATTTATTGCGGCAACAAGGGGTTTTCTGGACGGATCGGTTTATACGAAATGCTGGAGCTGAACGAAGAATGGGCGCGCGACATTACCCAGGGCGAAGGCGAAATCCAGTTGGTGCGCAACATGCGCGAGGCTGGCGTCAAGAGTTTGATCGACGATGCGGTCGACAAGCTGCTGGCCGGCGATACCGCGCTGTCCGAAGTGATACAGATTGCGTCGTCGTGGTAAACGGATGAGTCGAATGGAATACACCCATGCAGCACCCTCGCCCGAGGGAGCGGACTGATTATGGCGGTTTTCAGTTATGTCGCCCGCGACCGCAGCGGGCAGCAGCGCGCCGACGCGATCGAGAGCCCGTCCCGAGAGGCGGCCACGGCGGCGTTGCGCGCGCAGGGCTTGCTGCCGCTCAAGATCGTCGAGGTCGCGGCGAAGGCCGAAGGCGGCCTCGAATTCAGCCTGAATCCGTTCGCTTACCGATCCATCCGCAGCAAGGACATCGAACACGAGTTTCATCAAATCGCGGTGATGCTGCGCAGCGGTATCAGCCTGCTCGATGCGCTGAATCTGACCGCCCGCCATGCGCGCATCGGCGCCCGCAAAACCTGGCAGCAACTGGCGCGGCGCATTCAGCAAGGCTCGTCGTTCCATGAGGCGCTGCAAGAGCATCCGGTGTTCAGCGAGTTCACGATCCAGTTGATTCGCGTCGGCGAGCAAACCGGTTATCTGCACACGGTGATGGATCAGGCTTCGCTCGAAATGAAGGCCAGCCGCAAAGTGAAAGGCAAGATTCTGAAGGCGCTGCGCTATCCGAGCTTTACGCTGCTGATGGCGATCGGCATCGTGATTTTCATGTTGACCAGCCTGGTGCCGGAAATCAAGAAACTGCTGAAAATCATGGGCAAGCCGATGCCGCCGATCACCCAGGCTTTGATCGACACGTCCGACTGGGTGCTCGCGAACGGTCCCGTCATGCTGGCTGTGGCGCTGGCTGCCGCGGCGGTATTCGTCGTTCTGTACCATGTGCCGGCGGCGCGCTGGTGGATCGACAGGTTGTCGCTACGCCTGCCGGTGTTCGGCGATGTGCTGCGGCTGTCCGGCACGGTGCTTTTCGCAAGGGCGATGGGGCTGCTCCTGCGCAGCGGCGTGGTGATCGTCGAGGCGCTCGAAACGATGGAAAAGCTGCATGCGAACAAATATCTGGCCAGCCGGGTCGCGCTGGCGCGGGAGCGGGTCCTGCAAGGCTCTTCGCTGGCCGAACCGCTGGACATGCCTTTTACGTATATGCCGCTGCTGCTGCAAATGATCAGGATCGGCGAGAGCTCGGGCACGCTGGACGACATATTGCTCGAAATGACCGAATATCACGACGAGCTGTTGCAGCAACGGATCGATACCCTGACCGGCATGATCGCGCCGGTGATGACGATCTTCGTCGGCGGCGTGGTCGGTTTCGTCTATGCCGCGTTTCTGGTCGCGATGTTCGCCGGCGCGGGGGGCAGCCCGAAATGAAGCGGCGCGCGTTAGCGATGGTATTGGCGGCGCTCGCTCAGGCCGCGTTCGCGGAGCCTTCGAAACCCGCACAGGCTCCGCGCCTGACGGCCGGGAACATCGACCAGAAGACCGAGATCCTGCGGAATCCCGGGCTTGCGGTCGACAATGCGAAGGCGGTGCTGAGCGGGGAGGCGGCCGCGCCGAAGCCGTCCGTTCCTTCGCTGGAGAACAGCCCGAAAAGGATCGGCGATCCGACGCAAATGACCGGCAGTTTCAGCCAGGCATTGAGCCGCATTCACGGCAAGCCGGGCGCGTCAGGCGGCAGAACTGCGCCTGAGCAACCTACGATGCCGCAGATCGAGCTGACCGCGAAGGTATACCTTCAAGGCAGCAAGGCGGTCATGCTGAAGATCGGGGACAAAAGCCATTTGCTGAAGGAAGGCGGCAAATTTTCGGTTCTGGATAAAAACACGCTGCATGAGATACAGGTGGACCGTATCGAAAACAATGGCGTAACGATTAGCGTGATGCCGCCCGGGCAGAAGTTGATATTGGAATGATGTTGAAACACGACGGTTTGATGAATTCATTTTTTTCGAAAACGGTTTGGCTGCCCGCTTGCTTGACGATCGCGATTTTACAGGCGGCCTCCGCCCAGGCGGCGCCGCGCGGCCAGGTGCGCGAAGCCTACGGCATCGACTCGCGGATCGAGCAGCTCGATTTCAGGGATGTCGTGCTCGGCGATGCGCTAAAAATCCTTTCCGATCAGTCCGGGCTGAACATTCTGGCTTCGAAGGAAGCAGCCTCGATTTCGGTCACGATGTATTTGAAACGGGTCACCTCGATGGAGGTGATCGATGCGCTCGCGAAGACCTATAACCTGTGGTACCAGCGCGATCCCGAGACGAATATCGTGCGCATCTATACGGTCAAGGAATACCGGCTGGAGGAGGTCGAATTCAAGAAGGAAGAAACCGAAATCTTTACCTTGAAAAATGCCAAGAACGCGCTCGATCTGGCCGAGACGGTTCAGAATTTATTTTCCGGGCGGGTGATGCTGAGTTACGGCAAAAACCAGACCGAAATCATGACCGACTTATCGCAGCGATTTCAGCGTTTCAACATGATAGACGGACGTTCGACGCTGTCTTCGGGAAGAGGCAGCGGCGGCGGAGGGGGCAACAATAACAGCAATGGGGGCGGCGGAGCCAATAACATCAACGCCGGCAGCGGCGGGGTTTTGGGCAATCAAGTCGGCATCAGCGCGAGAGGCCAATCGGGCTTATCGAATCGCGAAATCGAGATGGACGAGCAGTTGCGGGCCAGCACCCAGCTATTGCGTAAATTTTCGGAGGATAAGGGTAATGGCGCAGCCGGGCTGATTACCGGCGATTTGAATGACAGCAAGGATCTTTTGAGGAACGAAATTCATCGTCAGGCGCCGATCTATGTCGGCGTGATCAAGCATCAGAATCGGGTGCTGGTGCGGACCCGCGATCAGGATGCGATGGACGAAATCCGCCGTCTGCACAAACAACTCGATACCGAAAGTTCGATGCTGATGATGGAAGTCAAGGTGTTGTCGGTCGATTTGTCCGACGGCTATAACTCGCTGTTCGATTTCAAGGTTAAGTCGGGCGATGTGGGCGTTTCGACCCTGAATGCGACGCAAACGATAGGGGCGACCGAGGCCATGGATAGCGCGATAAGAACCGCCGCAAGCGTATTCGATCCGGCGCTGCTGGCGACCGTGGTCAGCAATAATTTCGAAGCCCGGCTGCAATTGCTCGAAAAAGAAGGCCGGGTCACCGAATTGGCGACGCCGATGCTGCTGACGACCAATCAGGAAGTCAGCCGGGTGTTCGTCGGCGAGGAGCGGCCGATCATCAGCGGTTATTCGTCCTCCGCGACGACCGGCACGACCGGGTCGCTGGCCGGTACGGTGCTGTCGACGCCGATCCTGGTGCCGGAGACCGACTTGCGTGCGATCGGCACGACCTTGCTGTTGACGCCCAACATCAATGCCGACCGTACGGTCAGCATTCAACTGCTGGTCGAGCAATCGACCCTGTCGGCCGGCAAGGGCTCGATTCCGGTCCAAATCGGTAACACCTTGCAGGATGCGAACATCGATCTGGTACAGGAGAGGACCTTCAGCGGCACGGTCGTCGCGAAAGACCAGACCGCGGTCGCGGTCGGCGGCCTGATCGAGGAAGCGGCGGCGAACAACGAAAAGAAAGTGCCGATCCTGGGCGACATTCCGGGGCTGGGCTTCTTTTTTCGGGAAGACGCGCAGTCACGAGCGCGCAAGGAGCTGGTGATCATCATCAAGCCGCACATCATGGCGACGCCGGTCGAGGCAGAGCCGACCAGCCGGGCTTTCCTGCATCAGAATAGCGTGCATCCGAACGCGGTGGATGCGGACAACATGGATGTTTATTCCAACCCGGACAGAAGCCAAAAAGGCTACGTCCTGGAGCAGCCTTATAAGGAATATTATGGTCAGGACGGCTTCGATCGGTATCGGGGCAAGGGCGATTCGCAAGAATTTCCGGAAAATCAAGCGGCCGAGTCGACAGAACAGATCTACATGGCGCTGACGCGTTATGCGGCAGAAAATGTGCGCCTAGTTCCGGGTCAACGCCCTGAGCATGCGCGCATCAAGGCGCAAGCGCTGCCGCTGCACGCGCCGGTCTCGTTGCTGGCGGACAAGAGGGTCAGCTTGTTGCCGGTGGATGCTTGGCGGCAGGGCGGGATTTACGTGACGGCCCTGGAGGCGCGCAATGTTTCGGAACAAAAACTGGAAGTCGACCAGCGCCAGTTGAAAGGGCGATGGCTTGCCGCCACGCTGGAAGGAAGCGTGTTATATCCTCAAGGCGATATGGGCGATTCCACCTATCTCTATTTGATTTCGGCCGAACCGTTTGAAGACGTTGTCAGAAAAATACCCCCGGAGGCGGGCACATGAGCGTGCTGAGATTAGGCCATTTACTCGCTGGATTGGGTTTGCAGTGCCTGGCGTGGCATGCGGCGGCGCAGCCTTTGCCCGAGCTGCATATGCATGTGTTTGAACAAGCCCCTGCGGTTCCGTCACCGGCGTCGTCTTCGGAAAACAGGCGCTTTCAGATGCTGGTATTTCAAACGAATGCCGCGCCGAGGCAAACGGGCCGTGCGGCGGCGCCTGTCTTGGAACGGTATCCGAGACGCGCGCCGAGGCGTAAGGCGGCCAATGACTTTACCGTCATGGTCGCCACCGACATCGGTTATCAGCAGGAACGGTTGAGCTGGGCCGTGGCCTCGCCATTGGGCAGCGGCGATCCTTTAACGCAGGTCAAATGGGACGGTATCGATATGGTACGCCTGAAAGGGCGTTTCGACATGGCATCGCCACGCGGTGCGGTGCTTAGAACCGAGGCAGGTTATGCCTGGGCGCTCAGCGGCAACGGCGCGCAAATCAGTCCCGGTCTGCCTGCTACTAGCGGCGCGGCGGATGACAGTCATGCCTGGCATGCTTCGGCCGGCTTGGGCTACCGCTTGCGTTTTGGCGACCCGTCGAGGCTTGGGGTTTCGGTGACGCCGCTGGCGGGATATGCTTTTCATGGCCAGCATTTTACCTTGCAGGGCGTTGAAGAGAATAGTTATGACACCGAATGGAGTGGCCCTTGGACCGGCTTGGACGCCTCCTTGAATTGGCTGGAGGATCATGAACTGTTTGCCTCCGCCCAATACCATTGGGCAAGTTATCGCGGCACGGGGCACTGGGGGCAACTGGCCGAGGCCCGGCATCCCGACAGTTTCGAGCACCGCGCGGATGCCACCGGCATGGTCGGTTCAGTCGGTTATCGTTACCGCTCGCCGCGCGCCTGGGGGCTCAGCCTGAGCATGGATTATCAGGAATGGCAGGCCGATTCCGGCGAGGAAAGTTTTTACCTGGCCTCGGGGGAGGTCATCCATTCCAAGCTGAGCGACATATTGCTCGATGCCCTGGCGATCAATCTGGGCATCGATTGGAGATTTTAACAGGCTTTGGTAGGAGATTAGGATGCAACTCAATCGATTCATTGCAATGGGCCTCATTTGGGGGGCAAGCTTCTCGGCCGCCGCAGCAGCCGCGCCGAAGAACATGAGCGCCCACCTGAACGCTTTACAAATCGAATACCGGGCTCATATTTCATCCCGGAAAGGCCAGGCGTTCATTTCGTCCGATCGGTCGGTCCAGCTGTTTAAGAATCAATATGTCGCGGTCGATATTTCCTTAAAGAAAAAGCTCAAAACGGCTCAAATCAACACGCTTAAAAAGCGGTTGAAGAAGCTGGGACTGTCTCAGATCACGGAGTACAAGCAAACATTATCGGGGATCATCCCGATCGCTAAGCTGTCTTCGCTGCCCAAGCAGAAAGAAATCAGCTGGATAAGCTCGAGTAAAGCCACGCGGCGCGGATTCGGCGCGCCGGGAGGCGCGGCGTATAACGCCGCCGACGCGGCCATGTTTACCGATGTGATCAGAAAACAATACCAGGTCGACGGCAGCGGCATCACGATCGGGGTGTTATCCGACAGTTACGATTGCCTCGGAGGCGCCGGCACAGACGTCAACAGCGGCGATTTGCCCGATGATGTGCGGGTACTGAAAGAATATCCCTTTTGCGAGGACGACGCCACCGATGAAGGCAGGGCGATGATGCAGTTGATCCACGACATCGCGCCGGGCGCCAAATTATTGTTTTATACGGCCGTCGTCAGCCCCACCGACTTCGCGCATGGCATACAGGCTTTGGCCGATGCCGGCGCCAACGTCATCGTCGATGATGTGGGGTATTTGACCATGCCGTTTTTCCAGGCCGATCCTATCGCGCAATCGGTGAATGAAGTGAAGGCGCGGGGCGTGAGTTATTTTTCCGCCGCCGGCAACAACGCCCGTCTTTCTTACGAAAAGACCTATACCGAAGGCTATGGGCCGTTTTCTTCCGATCGCGCGCATGATTTTGGCAAGGCCGCCGGCGGTTCTTCGGATTTTTATCAAAAGATTACCCTGCCGCCGAATCAAAACATCCGGATTACCTTGCAATGGGACGATCCGGCCGAAATCGCCGGCGGTGAAGGCGCCAAAACCGACCTGGACATATTTTTGCTGGACCAGTTCAAGCGCCGGATCATCACCAGCAGTCAGGACAACAATATCGGCCACAATCCCATCGAGTTTATCGGTATCAATCATGATTCGGATGCGCTGGATTATTACCTCTATATCAGCCACCGGGCAGGACCTGCGCCCAAGCACATCAAATACATGATTTTTGGGCCCACGGCGCCTTGGCCCGAGGCGTCCGCCGATCAAGTGATCGAGTTGAATGTTGCGATCAACAACGCTATTCCGAGCATCGTGATGCCGGATGGGACGGCGTTGAAAGGTGGGAAGGCGGTGATTGTCCTTAGAGAGGATATTAAGGAAGTCGGTACAGCGGATTTGCCTATTTTGGTGGGGGCGAACGGCAAGCCCTTGATCAAAGTGAGAGACAGAGTCGAAGAAATCGGTCCGGGTACCGGCTATCCCCTCTGGTTTATTCCGGATGGCTATGCCGCGGCGCTGGGCCCTACGGGCATCGAGCTTTATCGGGAAAAGGAAAAGTTCATCCCCGTCTCGATCGACCAGTACGCCACCTATAGCAGCACCATTTTCGGGCATCCCAATGCCGAAGGCGCGATGGCGGTCGGCGCCATGCCTTACCAGCAAACGCCCTGGTTTGGCGAGCCGATTACGCAAGGCAAAATCGAGAGCTTTTCATCGGCCGGCGGTACGCCGATCTTGTTCGATCAAGCCGGCATCCGCCTGACGACGCCTGTCACCCGCCTCAAGCCGGATATTGTCGCGCCGGACGATACCGATACCACTTTCTTCGGCAGCGACACCGATTTGAACGGCTTGCCCAACTTTCAGGGCACGTCGGCAGCCGCGCCGCATGCGGCGGCGATGGCGGCCCTGTTGTTGAGCGCTTACCCTTATTTGACGCCGGATCAAGTTTACGGCGCGATGAGGCAAGGCAGTCTTGATTTGCAAGATCCTGCCCAGGTCGAA
>Ga0207968_100634_pt1 | contig 12319 bp, 9 predicted proteins | sample LakWasMet21_HOW5_2_FD_183867 | JGI IMG/M metagenome (GOLD analysis project Ga0207968, IMG submission 183867) | Freshwater sediment methanotrophic microbial communities from Lake Washington under simulated oxygen tension - Sediment Metagenome... | ecosystem: Environmental > Aquatic > Freshwater >...
CAAAGCAGATACAAACTTCAGTATTAAAAATAAATATACGAAAATCTTAAAATATCTTTGTCAGATTACAATTTAGTTTGCTATAATGCGCGCCTTGCAGCGATTAAACCGAACGCTGTAGCAGTAAAGAAAGGCCGGGTAGCTCAGTCGGTAGAGCAGCGGATTGAAAATCCGCGTGTCGCCAGTTCGATTCTGGCCCCGGCCACCAATATTTAAAAGCCTTACAGCGATGTAAGGCTTTTTCATTTTCAGCTAGTGTCAGCAAATACTCAGCAAATTTAATAAATAGCCCCTTCTTGTCTGCTTCTCAGGCTGCCCGCGCGCACAATATTCTCACCAAACGACTAAATGTAAAATGTAACGGGTGATTACCAACCCATTCAAGACGATTAGGTTTCAAAGTTGTTAAAAATTAACCGTGGTTGCAATTAATTACCTCTGTATTAAGAGATAAATTCATTAATTCTGTCATTTGGAATTTTAGTAAGTGTCAGAGAACTTGCCCATGATTGCTCTGCTAATAAAACATCACCCCCAATTGATTGGGTCCCGGTTTCAACTAATTGAGCAACTTTTCTTTTTATTACGTTTTGTCTGTTAATAGCAAATTTAGTTGAATAAGTTGATTCTTCAATCCAATCAGATTCGTACTCTTTTTCTTGTATTGGAGCTTGCGAATAGGCATTTTCGCCTTCAATACTTCTCCGTAAATTATCAAAAACTTTACTATCCCCTAGAAATTCTAGACTCCAAGGCAATACTGTGTGACGTTGTATATCCACTATATTATGCTGAACGTTTTGGCATTTCATAATTTGAATCTGACTCTTATGTCTATAATCAATTGAGGAGTTGCCATAAATAAAAAATTGTATATCTGGACTCTCCATCGCATTTTGTGTGAAATCTTTACAAGCAGCTTCACTAACTCTTTGAAGAATGTTCATTAAGAAATTTACAGTAATTTTTGGTAATTCTTTAGGTTCGAAATTATATGAATCCCAATATGATAAATATTTAAGGTCTTGCCCTGCATCGCTCATTTGATAAACAGTGGGCGTGCCATCATTCTTGTCTCTATTTAATATTAACAGCCTAGATACAATATCTCTGAAGCGTGTAAGTATTGTGGAAATTACACTATAAGTTCCTGCATAACCTATTAAAAAGTGTCCATCATTGTATTCTTCGAAATGACTAAACCGGCCTAAACCTACTCTTGGAATTTTGTAGATTGGTTTAAATATAGAAATTTTATTGTCACTTTCAAGAACCCTATTAGGACCTTTACTTATCAACCCATCAGAAATGGCCAAAAATTCATTATCTGTATAATGAAGGGCAATTATTGTCATTGTTAATTAGTTTTCTTAATATTTTAGATCTATCAGAGTTTGAGTGCTGTAATCACTTTAGACGACATTGTTTTATGAAACAAAGCCATCAACAATTACATGAGAGCCCTCACTGATTATTTGTATTGTTGTAGGTCCAGCTTATACGATACATCAAATTGCAACAGAAAAATTTTAGCTTAATAATTTTCGGTTCGGCATATTTCGGTCAGATTCATTGTTATGCGCAGAAAAGCTGTTACGTTTGTTGTATTTAATGAATGGTGAATTGAAAGCGAACTCTAAATAGTTCGGCATAGGTTCGGAATTAGAAATTACAATTTTAGAAATTACAAAAATTTGTTACGTTTCATGAAATTAAATTATTAATTAAATCAATGACTTGTGTTGAAAATCCGCGTGTCGCCAGTTCGATTCTGGCCCCGGCCACCATCTATCTAAATTAAGCTCACTTTATGTGAGCTTTTTTTATGCCATGGATTCTCCGTCTATTGTAGAGAGAATTTTGTATTCCACCTACTTCTAGGCCAGCTTGCTAGACAGGCGCTCATTGTTAGGACGGTAAGTCTTAGCTGCTATCAGAAATGAATCTCTAAGCGGACCATCGGAATACTGGCCACATTGCCTCCCAGACTCCCTACTTTTGCATCTGAGTTACCAAACTTATTTCTCCAGTATTGGTATTCCACGCCGATCTTTACTTTATAAGTGCTACTTTGTATTACATCCGACAGGTTGTACATTAGCCGCATATCAATATTTGTTTCAGGTGCTGTAGTGTGACCCGTTTCATCCTCGCCTTTTGATGTAATAAAGTTTGCATACCCCTCAAAGCTTATTGGGGATGATGCAAAAGGAATACCCCAAGCTAGATTAAGCATAGGGTGCAAATCGTAGTGATAGCGTTGATCTGGATATCCGGGATCGAATGCCCCGCGGGAGGCATGCGGATTGTTACTCTCCCATAGCGCAAGAAGACTAACATTTAGGAAGCCGGGCACCTTCATCATGAGTGTCGGCCCGAGGACTAACATCTGCTTGCGCGAGTTGTAGCCGGCATCCTGCCTATAATTGAGGTCTACCCCTGCCGTAACACCCATACTTCTGACAGGGCCGAATTGTAATTCCTGATCTAAAAGATAGCCAAGATCAAACGTATGCCGATAAAGAAGATACAACTCCTCCGCACCTTCTCTTGAATTTTTTCTTATAGGATCATTCTCATCGGATAACAACCAGTCTACATTCAAGTAGTTGGTTCCACTGGCTGAACCACTTGCTAAGGTATAGCTGTAGATGCTCTTGGAAATATTGTGCTTGTTGAAGGGTTCCCGGAATGTTTCGCCATAACGCAAACTAAGTGCATGATCACTCCAATCAGAATATGCATTGCTTGTGAATGCGAATAGGACCAGCCCAAATACCCAAGAATACCGGCTAGGAAAAGTGCAAGCTTTCATATCTGGAAACTCGTTTTCCTCCATGGTTAAAACTAACTGCAGGCGTAAGATTACTTTTATTAATAGCACTTAGTCTAACTCCCAAAGCAGTGATAGGTAAAGATCAGGAACAAATAGAAAAGTAAAGGCTTTGATTAAAATTAATTTCACCCATTGAATCGACCAAAGTTTAATAATCTCTTTTAAGTCTCAGAACTATGTTTAGAACTAGCCTGACATATTTGTAAAGCTTTGGCGAGTCAAAACGAGTAAAGGCCGACCTAAAACAATAGTACTTTATGATTCTTAATGTTAAAAATCCGCGCGTCTCCAGTTCGACTTTGGCCCCGGCCACCAGAATTGAAAAGGTTTTATCTTTTGCTAAGCCCTTTTTTAATTTGATGAACGTGACAACTCAATCACGTTATCCTCTTAAACCAAAAAATCAATCCAACTCGCTGCATTAGCCAAATGCTCAGTAGCAAACTGAGCATATCGATCAAGCATTAACTACAGTCAAACTGCTAGCTCTTTAAGTGCGTCAAAACTGGCACAAGCTTAACGGAACAAAGAAGGCCAAGCGTGTTGCAAAGCATGAAATGAGAAAATCTCTAAATTCATAAACTGTTGAGAAACTTTCTTCATGACTTTATTGGGTTATACTTTTCCTAATAACATTAACAAATAAATCTATATATCCATGAATCGTCATGCCAATCAAAACTTGCCAAAAAGAGCCATAACAGCAATAAGAAAACGTTTTAGCTTGATAGAAGATAAAGCTGATGACAGCGTCATTGATGAAAGTTTACGCTCCGGTGTGGAGTTAAGAGGGACAAATCTATGGGTGCTGATGTTTGCTATTTTAATTGCATCCATAGGCTTAAATGTAAACTCTACAGCAGTCATCATTGGTGCCATGCTAATCTCACCTCTGATGGGGCCAATCATGGGTATCGGTTATGGGGTTGGGATTTATGACTCCCAATTAATCAGAAAATCTTTTAGAAACCTGGGGATTGCGACCTTTATTAGCCTACTGGTTTCAATGCTGTATTTTCTTTTAACCCCTCTTTCTGACGCACACTCCGAATTACTTGCAAGAACCACCCCTACAATATGGGATGTGTTAATTGCTTTTTTTGGCGGGCTTGCTGGCATCATAGGTGCAACTCGAAGCAAGAATTCAAACATCATACCTGGTGTTGCTATTGCTACAGCACTTATGCCGCCCTTATGTACCGCGGGCTACGCCTTAGCACATGCGAACTGGCACTTCTTTTTTGGTGCATTCTACTTATATTCGATTAACTGTATATTTATTGCATTTTCTTCCATTTTAATCATCTGGGTACTTCACCCGTCACACAAAAAATTTGTTGATGATAAAACAGAGTCTCGCGTCAAACACGCCTTATCTGCCGTGGTAATACTCTCAATGTTGCCTAGTATCTATCTTGCAGGGAATTTAGTGAAGCAGGAGGTTTTTACTACAAAAGCAAATCTATTCCTCAATAATGAACTGACATTTGACCAAACCCATATTACTGATAAGAAAATTATTCCTGCAAAAAAGAAAATTGAAATCACACTGATTGGCGCGCCCGTCAGTCAATCACAACTTAAAGAAATTGAAGCACGCTTTGAAGGATACGGACTTACTGGGACATCTCTAATCGTACACCAATCAAAAAATGAAACTGTTGATGTTACCGCCTTAAAGTCAAATATCGTAAGTGAGTTATATAAAGAAAATCTTTATCAACTAGAAGAGAAAAACACGCTTATTCAAAACTTGCAAAATGAATTACAGCAAATCAACAGTAACAAAACGGAATGGCGGAATATAGCAGCAGAGCTGCATGCGCAATTCCCTCAAATTAGAGAGGTCTTGTTTTCAGAGGCGGTACAATGGAAAGCCAACGACAACAACGCTAACGAAAAGATAATTGTACTGAACGCTACAGCCTCAAGTAAGCTGAGCCGAAGTGAACAATACAGAATTACAGCATGGCTAAAGGTACGTGTTAAAACAGATAAAGTTAAATTGATTGTTGAGTAATCAACAATCAATCGGCTATTTTTTTCCTAACCACCACAGCCATGCATACCCCATCACCCCAGCTACTAAAGAGGCCGTCAGAACCCCAGTTTTGGCCATAAGCAGAGACTCTGGCTGATTCGCAAAGCCTAGCTCAGCAATAAAAATAGACATTGTGAAACCGATACCAGCCAACACTGAAACAGCAGAAATTTGACTGAAGCGCGTTCCAGTAGGCAACTGCCCAACACCTAAGCGTAGTGCTATCCAACATGCGCCTGTGATACCGATGAACTTGCCAAAAACAAGACCAAAAGTTACACCTAACATGACCGGATTAGAGAGCATCTCGCTTAACGATCCCAACTTCAGTGGAATACCAGCGTTAAAAATAGCAAATATCGGAATCACGATAAAAGCCACTGGCAAATGCCAGATATGCTCTAATCTTTGCAATGGAGCCTGCGCACCATTAACACTTTCTTCCAAATTCTGGACAATTGAATAGAGCTTTTCGTTTGCCATCAGGCTATCATCCTGCTGACGACTAGCTATAAAACGATCAATTTGCTCGTTAACGAGGTCTGCAAATAAATTAGGATCATATTTAGACCTTGCTGGCACTGTAAACGCACCTATAACGCCAGCTAAGGTTGCATGAACGCCGGACTGCAATAATGCATACCACAGGAACACTGCAACTATAAAATAGGGCATTGCTTTACGAATACCTGAGAAATTCAAGCTCATTAGAATGACAACTAAAGCAACAGACACCAACAACCAATTCAATGCCAAATCCTGCGAATAGAATAAGGCAATAACAAGCACAGCTCCCAAATCGTCGGCAATCGCCAAAGCCACGAGAAAAGTAATCAAGGATTTTGGCACCCTACTCGCTAACAACACCAAAACACCGACTGCAAATGCAATATCAGTTGCCATTGGCACGCCCCAGCCATGTGCAGCCTCGGTACCGTGATTAAATGCAAGGTAAATGAGCGCAGGGACGACCATACCACCTATAGCTGCGATGATGGGGAGCGCCGCCTGCCGTAGGTCTGAAAGCTCGCCAACCATAATTTCTCGTTTCAACTCCAGGCCCACGACAAAGAAAAATAAGGCCATTAAGCCATCATTCACCCAATGATGCATGCTCATGTTAATGGCCCAGCCACCCATACTCAGACTTATGGGAGTATGTATAAGGTGCTGGTAAGCTTCTGCGAGTGAGCCATTAGCTAAAAATAGCGCGATAATTGCTGAGCCCATTAGCAGAAGACCGCTTGTCGTCTGCCGATGGACAAACTCTTCTATTGGCGAAAGCACTCGACTAAAAGCTCGCTCCCATGGAGCATAATTAACTCTTGAGTCTTTATTTGGTAACACTTTAGGATTTTGCGGCATACTAATTTTTTTCCAATTAACAACTATACAACTTAGCTTTTTTCTACCAAGAAAACCTCTGCTACAAAACTATAGTCAAAAGAGATTGAGTCTCAATAATATTCACTAATTGCACTTTATCTAGCTTATGAAACTTGATATACATGCAACTTATTAATTCTTACCTAAAGGTTCAAATGCCGTGTTGATTTGTATCTTATCCATACCATCAACTAATTGAACCAAGTGCCCATGAAGCTCATTAAGAACTTCTGGGTTTAAGCGCACTAATGCATCCGGCAGTATACCTCGGTGAGGGAGCGGTGCTCTAGCCAGCACCTCCTGCCCCTGATCTGTAGCTGTTAAATAAACCACTCTTCTATCAGCAGTGCTTTTGACTCTGGTAATGTAACCCTCTATTTCAAGCTTATCTAAAAGATTGCTAGCCGTTGACTGGTGAATTGACATACGAGTCGCCAAATCACTTACTGTTAACTTATTAGTTTCCGCAACTTCAGCAAGCGCCCAAAGCGAAGCACCACCTATACCAGTTATTTTCTCAATTTCATGAAAATGGCGATTAACTGATTTGAATATAATACGAAACAACTTTAGTGTTTCAAGCACTTTGGTTTTAGAGTCAGTGTTGTCTTTAGTGGGATCCATGATTAAATTATTTTCTTGTTTATCTTTGAATCAAACATCAGCTTATTCATACAATGATATGAAATTATTCACAGCTTACTTTATATCGATCGATTTGCTACTGATGTACTTGCAATTAAATAGTAGAAATATGGATTGCGTGACTTAATCATATTTTCAACATTGAATTTCACCATCCACTATTAGGTCTTATACCACTTAAAGTGGCCTTACCCTGACTCAATATGCACCAATCAAACATCTTCACGACTATCCTGAGTTTTTCAATTGTGTACTCTAAGCGAATTATTTCCTACTGAACTAACGCCATTTGTTTGGGCAAGTGTTGAATAAAGGGGTTTACTAAATATTCTAGAAATTATTGACGCTATCATAGCTACGGCCATCAGGCTAATAATCATCTCATGACCATCAATCATTTCCATTACGATAATAAATGAGGTCAAAGGTGCTTGGGTAGCAGCTGCTAAAAAACCTGCCATGCAAAGTGCATAAACAGCTGGTGCATGTTGCTGACCAATGAAGGGCAATAAGTCATTACCAATGCCAGCACCAATGGAGAGAGACGGTGCAAAGATACCCCCAGGCACGCCACTTAAATAAGTAAATATCGTTGCCAGATATTTAACTGGGGCGTACAGCCAAGTTTCCTCTATATTACCGCTGAGCATTTCCTGAGTGGAAATATAGCCTGATCCATGTGCAGCCCCGCCACTAATGGCGCCTAACAATGCAATCATCAAGCCACAAAACCCTGCCCACCAAAGAGGGTGAAAATGGCGGAACAATCCGAGTCGGCCATTAACTCTAACAGCCCCCTCAAGAAGCGTTCTACTGAAAATTCCGCCGAGTACACCACATACCAGCCCACATACGATAACGGGGATGATGATTTTTCTATCGATTTCACCAACTGACAAATTACCAAAATAAGTGTAGTTACCCTGTAGCGATATTGAGACTAGTCCTGACAATACAATTGCGGTAATGACTACACCATTAGTCTTTTGTTCAAACTTGCGTCCAAGCTCTTCAATCGCAAATACAATACCAGCCAATGGCGTATTAAATGCAGCAGATATCCCTGCTGCACCACCAGCCAGAATAAGATGTCTTGGATTTACTGAAAATCCGGGTGGTAAGAAACGGCTAAAAGCATGCATCACAATTGCGCCAACTTGAACAGAGGGACCTTCCCTTCCTGCAGAAAATCCTGAAGCCAGCGCACCTGTACCAAGCACGATTTTACCGACTGCAATTTTTAACGATATTAGCTTCGAGGAAGGCTCAGAGGTACTATTTAATGCTGCAATAGTTTGAGGTATACCACTACCGCCTGCTCCAGCAAACCAGCGTCTGGTGACCCACACAATCGACATACCGGCGAGTGGGGTTATGATTAGCGGCAGCCACCACTGAAACTTTTGAATTGAGAAGAAAAGACTGTTCGCATGCTCGGTTAGCTTTGCAAACAAAACAACGATAAAGCCTGCTGCCGCAGCAGCAGACCAAACAACCAACCTTCCTCTCCAAGCATCGAAATCTGCAAGTTTAGCCGAGTGTATTGCTCGCAGTATTTCTTGTATTGAGGGCATCTGTTAAAGATTAATTTTACGTTGTTGTCTAATAATAAAGTATTGTATTGCTACAGTTATATTTGTACAATAGTATTTAAGTTTATATTTGTACAATATCACTTTAACGTAACCAACACATAACTAACTGTTAATTTCAATCGTTGCGCGCACGTACAAATACGAGCATGCCTAAATACCAAGAAAGACGAGAGAGGTTTTATATTAAAAACTCACTTAAGCTTAAACAGTGAGCGCCTCTCAGCGCAAGTCGCATTGAGCACCCATCCGGCGGAAATTGGCGGCAACTTTAATTAATTCAAACACCTTTGCACTAGCAAAGTAAAAAATTATCAGAAATTGCTCAATATATGCATCGTGTGACTCGATGCGTAATAGCGAATCTAGACTTAGCTTTGATGAGCATGCTGAACGCAAAGAACTGTCGTGCGCCTATACCACTACAAGGAATTACGTAGGCACTTTCAAAAACCACATGTTTGGACACAGACTGAAAACCAAGAGAGGTTAAAACCCTCAAATGGATTAAACTTAGGGGATACATGAGTCATAAGATAAAGATTGGCATGTTTGGACTGGGCAAGGCAGGTAAAAAAGTCGCCGAAGAATTTCTCAACGACCCAGCAATTGAATTATGCTGGATTGTTCGCGGCAGCAGCCCTCACGCAACGGAACATTTATCTGAGGAAGTTCCAATCTATATAGCAACTGAGGTAAATCTGACCCAGTTGATTAAAAGTAAAGCTGTCGATTTCGTTGTAGACTTTTCCAGTGCAGATGCCTGTCTTAGTTACGCCTACATTTTGGCCGAGAGTGGAATTGGCATTATTTCGGCAGTATCAGCTTACCAAGAAAAACATTTAAACTGCCTTAAGGATGCAAGCAAAAAAACAACTGTGCTTTACTCTCCAAACATCACGCTTGGTATCAACTTCATCATTATCGCTGGGAAAATTCTGCGCAAACTTGCTCCGCACGCCGGTATTGAGGTAATTGAAGAACACTTTCACAATAAAAAAGAAGTGTCAGGCACAGCAATTAGAATCGCTGAGCTATTGGGATTAGATCCTGATAAACATGTCAACTCCATACGAGTGGGTGGCATTGTAGGTCGGCATGAAATAATTTTTGGGTTTCCAAACCAAACTCTACGGCTAACTCACGACTCAATTAGTAGAGCTGCATTTGGTCAAGGCGCTCTTTATGCAATTAAAAATCTTTATGGAAGACCCGCCGGCTTTTATACCATGGAGCAGCTGGTATCTGAAGGATTTTCAGCAGCATTGGCATAATCAAAAACACTTGTTTACTTATCCGCTCAGACGCCTCATCGCCCACATTAATTGTGAGTTTCCATAGCCTAGTAGAGTTTGCATCACCACACATTACAAAGCCTATTGAAGCTAGACATCCTCCATACATGTATTAACTGAGAATATTGACTCTTTTTTGAAGATGCCATTGACATAAACTCACGCACAGGAAACCCATGAATATAGTTACATCACAAATTATTAGCTTCATTACTGATAACCAATGGTGGATTGTGCAAATCTTCATCATAGTATTAGCGACCATCTCGCTCAGCTACTTGGTCAAAAAAGTGCTTAGCAGCTTAGAAGTGAAAGCATTAAGTTCCAACAATATTTGGGATGAGTCCTTGCTTGTCGCCTGCAATATGCCACTTAGATATTTGATCTGGTTATTGGGCATCACTTTAGCTGCAAGCATTGCTTATAAGCAGTCAGAGGCAGCCATATTCAGTCTGATTTCATCCGTTCGTCAACTTGGCATTGTTGTGATTGTTACTTGGTTTCTAATAAAAACAATCAAAGAGCTGGAAGCAAACTATATAAACAAACATCGCAAGTCCAAAGAAGCGCTTGACGCTACCACACTAACAGCGCTCAGCAACATGGGCAAGATTTCCATCGTAATTACAGGCGCACTGGTTAGCATGCAATCTATGGGCTATAGCGTTTCCGGCGTATTAGCTTTTGGTGGCATTGGTGGCATAGCCATCGGCTTTGCTGCCAAAGACATGCTCGCCAATCTATTTGGTAGTTTAATCATATTTCTAGATAGGCCATTTAAAATCGGGGAGTGGATACGTAGTCCAGATCGTGAAATTGAGGGGACTGTAGAGCAAATTGGTTGGCGTATGACAGTTATTCGAACCTTTTCTAAAAACCCGATTTATGTTCCAAATTCTGTTTTTGCAACTATTGCGATTGAGAACCCATCAAGAATGACTAATCGCCGCATTCACGAAACTATAGGTATCCGCTATACAGACTTTAACGCAATAGAAAACATCACCTCTGAAGTAAAAAAGATGCTTTTATCCCACCATGAAATTGATAAAAGTTTAACTCTAATGGTTAATTTTAATCAGTTCGGACCAAGCTCTCTAGACTTCTTCATTTATGTATTTACCAAAACAACAGCATGGGAAAAGTATCACGAGGTAAAACAAGATGTGCTATTGAAAATCGGTAAGATTATTGAAAACAATAATGCGGAAATAGCATTTCCTACATCAACCGTGCATATATCAAGCACTATTGATTCGCTGAAATGAAATAAATTGATATTAGGCAACTAGTCTTTCAGATGGATTTTTCCTAATAGAGATTTGAGCAACTTAATATCTACATCACTAGCAAATAAGATTAATGCCTCTTTTTACCAATAAGCCCCATTGCATCTTCCATCACGTAATAAATATAACTTTGCTCTTGTATGCCATGAAACAATTGCGCGTTAGGGCCACCGGCAAAGATTGCCACATCCTCCCCCGCATGTGTTTCAGACGCTAGTGGTACCATCACCTCCTGATGAAAATCCGGGTCTTCGGTATCCACTGCACTCATATCCTCAATACGACCTGCTCGCGGCGTTTGCGCATTTACATTTTCACTTGCGCCTGCAGAATAGCCTGCGCCATTGGCGAAACTGATGGTTGTATAGGGGCGACCATCCAGTGCCTGCTCTGGCGCACTACTCCCCGGAAATACAACCTTACCTAATATGGGATTACCGCGTTTAGCATAACCGCCGATAGTCAGCGTGTGGCTATGGTCTGCCGTCACAATGATAAGCGTGTCTTTCATATCAACTTTGCGCATAGCCAATCTAACCGCATCCGATAATGCCACGGTTTCGCTCAAGGTGCGGTACGCGTTGTTGGCATGCGATGCATGGTCAATACGGCCAGCCTCCACCATGAGGAAATAGCCATTTTTGTTGCGCTTTAGTACCTCTATCGCTTTATCAGTCATTTCCGCAAGGGACGGCTCGCCAGCCCCATCGCTTGGACGGTCATGTTCGTATTGCATATGAGATGGCTCGAACAAACCCAATAAGCGCTGCCTACTAGCTGGATTAAAAGCATCGAACTGTGTCTTGTTCCACACGTAGTGTGCGTTAAATTTAGTTTGAAACTCCTGGATTAAATCCCGTCCATCATTGCGCTTGCCTTTAAGGTGAGGGTATTCAGGGTCGGATTGTGTTTTAGGCAGTAGATTACTACGGCCGCCTCCCAATACCACCTCCAAGCCGTCACCAATTTGCTTAGATCCAAAGCTATCTACCAACTGTGCGGCAATATCTTTTACATCAGCCCCCACAGGAAGGTTGCTGTCCGCCTCCCAATCACGATTACTTGTGTGGGCATAAGTAGCGGCAGGTGTGGCATGAGTAATACGTGCCGTGGAGATGATACCGGTAGCGCGGCCGCTCATTTCCGCCTTTTCCAGTATGGTGGTTAATTTATTTGCTTGAATCACAGCATTGCTGGGTTCAGACCTTACCACAGCTTGATTGACCGACAATCCC
>Ga0207968_100637_pt1 | contig 12292 bp, 12 predicted proteins | sample LakWasMet21_HOW5_2_FD_183867 | JGI IMG/M metagenome (GOLD analysis project Ga0207968, IMG submission 183867) | Freshwater sediment methanotrophic microbial communities from Lake Washington under simulated oxygen tension - Sediment Metagenome... | ecosystem: Environmental > Aquatic > Freshwater >...
TGCTGCGTATAAATCGGCTGAACTGGTCAGATTGCTACGAAAAAATGGTGCTGAAGTGCGGGTAGTGATGACACAAGCGGCGACCCAATTCGTTAGCACGCTCACATTTCAAGCCTTATCAGGGCACGCCGTACATACTGATTTATTAAACGCCGAGGCCGAGCATGCGATGGACCATATTAGTCTGGCACGCTGGGCGGATGCCTTAGTCATCGCGCCAGCTAGCGCCAACACTATTGCGAAATGCAGTTGGGGACTGGCCGATGATTTGCTGTCCACGCTCTATCTTGCGGCAACCTGTCCGGTTTATGTTGCGCCGGCAATGAATCAAGCCATGTGGCATCATCCGGCTACCCAGGAAAACATAGCCAAACTAAAAAACCATGGCGTCATCGTCATCGGTCCAGAACCTGGCGAACAGGCGTGCGGAGAAACTGGCCTGGGCAGAATGTCCGAGCCTGCTGCGATTTGTGAGCAAATTTTAGCCCCGACCTGCCCCCAGCCTTTACGAGGGGTAAACGTATTAATAAGCGCAGGCCCGACTCGCGAGCCGTTGGATCCCGTGCGTTACCTCACCAATCGAAGCTCAGGAAAAATGGGTTATGCCCTGGCTAATGCGGCGCTGCAAGCTGGCGCAAACGTTACTTTGGTTAGTGGGCCAGTATCGCTGCCTGCACCTGCAGGTGTTGAGCTCGTAAAAGTAGACACCGCCGCTCAAATGTATCAAGCGATAATATCTCGCGCTGAAGCACATGCTATTTATATTGGTACCGCTGCGGTGGCGGATTACACGCCCATCAAAGTGCAGCCGGAAAAAATCAAAAAACACGACCATGAAACCAGCATCCTTTTAAAAAAGACTGAAGATATTCTGGCCGCAGTCGCCAAATTGCCGCAGCGTCCTTTCACCGTTGGTTTTGCCGCCGAAACAGAAAACTTAGAGGCCAATGCTGTCGGCAAATTGACTAATAAAAACCTGGATATAATTGCTGCCAATTGGGTAGGGCATAATGCACAACATGGCGGCTTCGATAGCGAAGTTAACGCCCTGCAATTATTTTGGAAAAACGGACAAAAAAACCTAGCGCTAGCCGATAAACGACTGTTAGCTAAACAACTGATTGATGTCATCGCAGAGAGATTTAATGAAAAAAATACAGCTTAAAGTGTTGGATAGCCGCATTGGCACCGCGTTTCCACTGCCGGATTATGCAACTGCCGGTGCTGCTGGCCTGGATTTGCGAGCCTGTTTAGATGCAGCGGTAGAATTACAACCCGGCGACACTTTATTGGTACCCACAGGATTAGCTATTCACATTGCCGATCATCAGCTGGCGGCGGTGCTACTGCCTCGTTCGGGATTAGGCCACAAGCACGGCATCGTGCTGGGCAATCTGGTAGGTCTGATTGACTCAGACTATCAGGGCCAAGTATTTGTCTCCGTGTGGAATCGCGGCAACACGGCCTTCACCATCCAAATCGGCGAGCGTATTGCGCAAATGGTGTTCGTGCCGGTGGTGCAAGTCGAATTTGAGCAAGTCAGCGAATTTGATGAAAGCCTGCGCGGCACCGGCGGTTTTGGCCACACCGGACGCCACTAAATCTACTATAAGGCACACACTATGACGCGTATCTTTGCTTTTCTATCGGGTATTGCCGTTTTGATGATTCTGATTGTCGGCGCGGGTATTTATTGGTTAACGTCCTCCGATGTCAGTCAAGCAAGACGTGATGCGGCAAACTCAGTCACTAAGGCCATTGCCTTGAGTCTTTCTGCACAAATAGAACTACGTAACAAAACTTTGGACAAAATGGCGCAAGATCCAGAAGTTTTAGCCGCCGTTTCCAGTGCCAATCCGGCTTTACTCACCTCGGTAGCAGCAAAACTTGATCAACATTTTCCCGATGTTTTAAAGATAAGATTGTTATTACCCGGCGTCAGCGAGCTAGATGAAAAAAGCCTGCCGCGCATGGGCTATGCCGATTTGGATATGGTCAGGCAAACCTTTAGTAAACAACAACCCGCCGCCATACAAGGCGATGAAGGCCCGGACCGGCATTTGGCAATAGCCAGACAAATCAAACAAAATAATCAAGTTGTCGGCGTTGTACTGGCCAGCCTTCGCTATGACTTTATTACGCAAATATTGCAAGCCGCTAATACCGATGATGGGTATTTAGAATTAAAACAAGCCAAGCTGGCGTTAGGAAGCAGCGGCAACCAAGCCCAACAGCCCGATTTAATCCAATTGGCCGTGCCCAATACCGATTGGGAGCTTCACTACAGCTATACCGAGAGCGGCAGTGTCGGCGATCTAGTAACTGTTTCGGGCATTATTTTCATCCCCAGTTTACTGGCGGTGCTGGCTTTTTTTGCAGGACATAGGAAGATTTCTGAATTGCTAGAAGATGACTTAAGCAGTGTGCTTAAAGCCTTTAAGGACATGATGAGCAACAAGTTACAAGGCAATTATCCTGTCCGCCTAAACGAAATGAACGCGGTTATTTCAACCTTGGTGCAATTTAAACGGGTATTGGATCACGACGAAAACGACACGTCCTTTTTAGTCAACGAAAGCGACGATGATGATGATTTAGAGCTTTCAGGATTTTTTGATCAGCCTGACGAAGTTTCTTTTAGTAACCAACCCAGCAGTGACAATTACCATGTGTCAGAGCCCGACTTAGATCACGACGAAGCTCTTGAATTAACAACTACCGCCCCTGCCGTTACCTCTAGTCGTAGTTCAGGCATTTACAGAGCTTATGATATTCGTGGCATTGTTGGGCACACCTTAACTAAAGAAATCGTTTATGACATCGGTCGCGCCTTGGGTACCTCTGCCAGAGAACAAGGCTGTAAAACCATGGTAGTGGGCAGAGACGGCAGAACATCAAGTCCAACATTTGCCGAATCGTTAGCCAAAGGCATTGCCTCAGTGGGCTGTAATGTCCTGGACATTGGCATGGTACCCACGCCAGTGTTGTATTTTGTGACACAACACACTGATGGTCGCTGCGGGGTAATGGTGACCGGCAGCCATAACCCCGCCGAATACAACGGGCTAAAAATGGTCATCAACGGTGAAACACTAGCCGGTGACAGTATCCAGCAACTTAAGCTCTGTATTGAACGGCAAGCCTTTGCCAATGGTGGTCATGGGAACATTGAGCATAATACTCGCATCGTTAATGAATACATTGGCACGATCTCCGAAGATGTCCACATAAACCGCCCTATGCTGGTGGTGCTGGATTGCGGCAATGGCGTTGCCGGCGAGTTGGGCCCTGTATTGTTAAGAACCTTGGGCTGCGAAGTGGTGGAACTATTTTGTGAGGTCGATGGTAGCTTCCCGCATCATCATCCTGATCCCAGTAGACCGGAAAATCTGGCTGAATTAATCAGTGCAGTCAAACACTACAACGCCGATATTGGACTTGCCTTTGACGGCGATGGTGATCGTTTAGGCGTAGTTGATTCAAATGGCAAGATTATTTGGCCCGATCGACAAATGATGCTGTTCGCCAAAGAAGTACTTGCAGGCAAACCGGGGGCAGAAATCATTTTTGATGTGAAATGCAGTCGCCATTTGCCGGAGCAGATTAAAAAATTCGGCGGCAGACCGTTGATGTGGAAAACCGGGCATTCCTTTATGAAAGCCAAAATCAAAGAAACCGGGGCTAAATTGGCTGGCGAAATGAGTGGTCATATCTTCTTTAATGACCGCTGGTTTGGCTTTGATGATGCGCTATATGCTGCTGCGCGCCTGGTCGAAATATTGTCTCGTGACACCCGCAACAGTGCTGAAATTTTTGCCGGTTTCCCAGACAGCATTAATACCCCGGAACTAACGGTGTTACTCACTGAAGGCGAAAACTTTAAATTTATAGAAAACCTGTTCGCCAAAGCCCATTTTAGTGATGGCAAGATTACCAATATCGATGGCATGCGGGTCGATTTTGCTAATGGCTGGGGCTTGGTCAGGGCTTCAAACACAACACCGTCACTGGTCATTCGTTTTGAAGCCGATTCCAACGAGGCTATGCAAGATATACAAAATCAATTCAGGCAATTGATGAAACAAATCAAACCAAATATTAACTTACCTTTTTAATTCCAAAATTAATCAACAATGCAAAAACGAACCGCTCACCAAATAGCAGATGTATTGATTGAGGCATTGCCCTACATCCAACGCTTCAAAGACAAAACCATCGTCGTCAAGTTTGGCGGCAATGCCATGGTCGACGAAGCCCTGAAACACAGTTTCGCCCGAGACATTGTGTTGATGAAACTGGTCGGTTTAAATCCGATTGTCGTTCATGGCGGTGGTCCGCAAATTGGTCAATTACTGGCTAAATTGGGCAAAACCACCGGCTTTATCGATGGCATGCGCATCACTGACAGCGAAACCATGGATGTCGTAGAAATGGTGTTGGGCGGACTGGTTAATAAAGAGATTGTTAACTTAATCAACATGCATGGCGGCAAAGCTGTGGGGTTAACCGGTAAAGATGGCGACTTCATTCGCGCCAGAAAGCTGCTGATTGACAATCGAGAAACAAATCTATCGCCTGAAGCGCAAGCCCCGGAAATCATTGATCTTGGCCATGTCGGTGAAGTTGCCAGTATCGACCCTGCGGTATTAAACATGCTCGGCAACAGTGATTTTATTCCGGTGATTGCGCCGATTGGCGTTGGCGAGGATGGCCATTCTTATAACATCAATGCCGATTTGGTAGCAGGTAAAGTCGCGGAAGTACTGAAAGCTGAAAAACTGATTTTATTAACCAATACCGCAGGCATTTTGGATAAACAGCAGCAATTGCTCACCGGCCTGACACTAAAAGATATTGATGATCTGATTGCCGACGGCACGATTGCCGGCGGCATGATTCCAAAAACGCGCTGTGCAACTGATGCTTTAAAGGGTGGTGTCAACAGCGTGCATATTATTGATGGCCGCGTAGAGCATGCGGTGTTACTGGAATTGTTTACCGATCAAGGCGTCGGTACGCTACTGTTGAGCCGCCCGCGATAAGGCATCATTCACATAAGGTCTAAACGCAGACCTTATGTCCTTAATTCTCTGACTTGCGCATAAATCTTTACCCGGCAAAGAATCACGGCAACGAATATCAAGAAACAACTGATATTCATCGTCATTAACAGGGATTTTTGACAACGACAAACTAAGATCGGTATCAATTGCCGGCGGCCGATTCATGATGAGTTTGTCGTTAAAAACATCGGGAGCAGTGGTGGAGTGAAACTCGACAAACGCCCGAGCAATCTCCCAAGCCTTATTGCATTGCCGGTCATTTTCACAATAAAACAGCCCCAATTCGTTAGCTTCTTTAATGCTGGCAAGCTTGTTTTTTGATTCCGGATTATTGCTCTGAGTCAAAAACAAAAAGCGCTCAACATCGGCATCATATTCTTTTTGAACTTGTGCTTGTTTAAGCGTGTGATCACTGACCGCTACCCTCGACTGTTGAATTTGTTGCTGCGTGGAATTAATGTGCCCTAACAATTCTTCCGGCACTTTCTGACCATTACGTTCAAAAGCTGCGGCCTTTTTTTGTTGCTCTTCAAGCTGCTGAATAAGACGATTTAGATCGCCTTCCAAGGCTTTCTTTTGCGTCTCAAACGAGTGCATTTTTACCTCAATATCGGTAATCAAATCTTCCTTGGAACGATACGTAGAGAGTAAAACCGTATCATGGATTTTTTGCCGCTGGATAAGCTTGTCTTGAGCTTTACGTAATTCTGCCAGCCTGGATTCAAACTCCTGTTGCTCTTTAGTTTTTGCTTTTTCAGTACTTTCAACGACCCGACCGGACTTACTCAACACATCTCGACGATGCTGGGTTTGGTCTGGTGGCACTTGGTCTGAAAAATAGGTATTGCCGTTTTCATCAACCCACCGATACAATTTTTTTGCCAACACTGCCTGACTGCCAAGTCCTAAAAGGAGGCAGAGTAAAAGCGGTTTCACTAAAAAATTGCGTTGCTGCATTAGTTAAATACTCAATGAAAATCAGTGTCGTGCATATTGTAGCGATAGTGCCAGTATATTGATATTGGTATACCTGACGAGTCTTACTGAAATTTTAGCCCTTCCTTCATAACGAAAAGCCAAATTGCAAAGATGCCGGGAGTGTCGGCAGTTTTTGTGGCGCTGTAACAGCCACCCTTTTTTCTCTGCCTGAATCACCGGATAACAACTTACAGGCCGATGGGCTTACTCCAAATTCGCCAGCAATAAACTTAAGTACATGCTGATTAGCTTTACCATCTATAGGCGGCGCCTTAATACGCAACTTTAAGCGATCACCATGCAACCCACACCATTCATCTTTACTGGCTTTGGGTTGAACATGGAGACTCAGCACCAACACTTTCTCGTCGTAGCTATACCAATTCATTTAGGTTTAGCTAATTAAACTCGCCAATTGATGTAAAGGCGGTAGCAGCACCATTTTAGCCAACTGTAACAACATCAACACCGCTAACGGCGACAAATCAATACCGCCCAAATCTGGAATGATTTTACGGCAGGTGTTTAATAGTGGTTCAGTCAAGCTAACCAAAATTGACGATGCAGCATGAAAGCTGCCGGGATTGATCCAGCTAAGTATCGCTCTGGCAAAAACCGCATAAATAAACACATTGATCAATAACGAGATCAATTGCGTCAACGACAAAATAGCCAGCGCACCAATGCCTATCGACACACCTTTAAGCAGGAAAATAGAAAAATCAGCCAGCATCTGGATTGCCAGCATCAGCACCAGCGACGACGTATCAATTTTACCAATCGCAGGTACAAACCGGCGCAGCAACTTCAGCGGTGGATGTGTTACTTTCACCAGAAATTGCGAGATGGGATTATAAAAATCAGCACGTGACCACTGCAGCAAAAAGCGCAGCATTACTGCCAAAACATACAGCGAAATGACACTATCAATGATGAAAATGACTGGATCAGTCATGTAGGATGAGCCCATTATAAAGTCTCCGCTTGTTTGGACATTTCAATAGAGCGATCTCTCGCCGCGTGTAAAGCTTTGGCCACCAACTCAGTAAAGCCACCTTGTTCAAAGGTCTCAATGGCACGCTGTGTGGTACCGCCCGGCGAAGTGACTCGTTGCCGCAATTGTGCTGGAGACTCGCTTGATTCCAACGCAATTTTGGCCGCACCCAACGCTGTTTGTTGTACCAACAAACGTGCCGTTTGTTCAGTCAAGCCTAATTGCACTGCGGCGTTTTCCATCGCTTCCATCAACAAGAAGAAGTAAGCCGGACCGCTACCGGATACCGCGGTCACTGCATCCAATTCACTTTCCTGCTCGACCCATAAAGCAAGACCAACAGCCCGCAAGATATTTTCGGCAAGATCGCGTTGTTCTGTCGTCACCTGATCATTGGCATGCAAAGCAGTTGCGCCCGTCAACACCAATGCAGGTGTATTGGGCATGCAACGCACAATGGCAACATCGTTGCCTAGCCAGCGAGTCAGACTGTTTTGACTAATACCGGCAGCAATAGATACCACCAAAGACTGTTTTTGCTGGATTAACGGTGCTATGTGCTTAGCAACATCAGCCAAATTCTGCGGTTTAACGGCTAATACCACGACATCAACGGCGTTTACCAACTCGTCATTATTGACGGTACTATTAATACCCAAATTTTCAGACAGCGCCGATACCACATCGGCATTTATATCCGATACCCAAAGCGAATGTGCCGCATGACCACTGACAATTAGGCCATTGATCAAACTTGACGCCATGTTGCCACCGCCAATAAAACCTATTTTCTTTATTTTCATGAGTCCACTGTGTAATGGTTGAATGATTTATACATTTTAACCTATATGGTGACCAAGCCATAAAACACAAGGTAAATGGCTGCAACAAGCTGTGCTACAGTAGCGCCGTTAACAAAATCGACGCCTATGATTGATACCATTTACATTGAAGAAAACATCCGACAACACCCCAGAGTTCTCGAAATTCTGGCTCGATTCCCAAATGCAAGACGGATTGACTGCGGACGTTATGGCGAAGTCTTCAACCCCAAAGCACAAAATTTTCGTCTGCAAAAACAGCAACCCGCCTTGATCCTGGCAGAAAAATATCGCCACTTTGCCTTGCCCGCGCCCAGCGGCTACGGTATCGGCGCCGCCAAAAACTATTATTTTTCGCACATGCTTAATTGCTTGTACGACTGCCGGTATTGTTTTTTACAAGGCATGTACCAGTCTGCCAATTATGTGTTGTTCGTCAATTACGAAGATTTCCAGCAGGAAATCAAACAGCTGTGTGAGCAAACGCCTGATGAACCGGTGCATTTTTTCTCCGGTTACGATTGCGACAGCCTAGCGCTGGAACCGGTCACGCATTTTGCGCAAAGCTTTTTACCGTTTTTTGCCGAACAGCCTAACGCTTGGCTGGAATTGCGCACCAAAAGTACACAAATCCGCAGCCTGCTGGATATAGCTCCACTACCGCGCTGCATCGTCGCTTTCAGCTTATCACCTGATGACTTAGCGCAAAAACTCGAACACAAAGCCCCGCCTCTGGCGCGCCGCTTAGAAGCTATGGCTAAATTACAGGCACAAGGCTGGCAGATTGGTCTGCGTTTTGATCCATTACTTTATCAAACCGACTTTCAACAAACGTATCGGGATTTTTTTGAACAGGTATTTGCGGTTATTGATCCAGCTAAATTACATTCCGTAAGCTTGGGTACCTTCCGTTTGCCGGAAAATTATTTCAAAAAAATGCACAAGCTTTACCCGGAAGAAAAGCTGTTTGCAGGTCCAATGACGAATCAAAAAGGCATGCTGTCCTATCCGCAAACATTAGAACGAGATCTAATGGACTATTGCACCGAACAATTATTACGCTTCATTCCAGAACCCACATTGTTCCCATGCACACTGTAAAACGCACCGTATTAGTCACCGGCGCCAGCTCCGGCATTGGCCGTGCGATTGCCAAACAATTATTGCAACAGGGCCATCATGTATTGGGCGTATCTCGTGATGTCAGCAAATTCACCAAGCCGCTAAGTAACTTCAGCCCGATACAACTGGATTTGGCCGCACTCGACCAATTGCCCAAACAACTCAAACAACTACAAAACGACTTTCCAAATATCGATGCCGTGGTGTTTTGCGCCGGTATCGGCCAGTTTGGCGGTCTGGAGGAATTTTCTTACCCGCAAATTGAACAACTACTCACCATCAACTTTACCAGCTCGGCGTTTTTAACCCGCGCCTTGCTACCCGCGTTAAAACGTAAACCCCACAGTGATTTAATTTTCATCGGCTCAGAAGCCGCACTAAAAGGCAGCCGCAAAGGCGCGCTATATTGCGCCAGCAAATTTGCCGTGCGCGGCTTTACTCAAGCGTTGCGGGAAGAATGCGCCAAAAGCAATGTACGGGTATGTTTGATCAATCCCGGTATGGTCAAAACGCCGTTTTTTGACAACCTATCATTCGAACCGGGCGACGATGACAGCCAGTTTATTCTGCCGGAAGATGTGGCTGAGGCGGTGTGTTATGTGCTCAGCAGTCGTCCGCAAATCGTCATTGATGAAATCAACTTAAGTCCGTTGAACAAAGTCGTGAAGTTTAAAAAAATTTGATTCACTGTGTGTTCGCAGAATTGAATTTGTTTGTGTACTCGCGCGTAAAACTGGCAAGGTTATTTCTGCAATAAAACCCACTGGTTAACAGCGTGCAGATTTAGAAATAGCTATACAACGCCAAAGTTAACTAGTGTTAATCGGCGACTTCGGCATTTACGCAATTTTCTCAATATTAAAAACGGAGAGGTGGATTGTTTCTTGTCCAGTACCAACATTAAGATCAATTTTTTCTCGGCAGTGAAACTTATAACGCTGATTCTGGATAACAATGCCGCTCATTGATAAGTTAGACTCTTCGCTGACATCACCCTTGTAAGGAATACCATCTTCATCGTTAAGAATCTTCCATGTGTTTCCATTGATACTCGCTGATAAAACAATGCCGGAAAGGATTACAATTTCTTCCGTTAAATCTTCTCGTTGCTTGCAAATCTCAATCAGATTTCTTACGCCCAAAGTTGTAGTTTTACTTGTGTGAGACTCACCAAGCCTTGGGGTTGACCATTGCTGTCTGAGTGGGCATTTATTTTCATCCAAGAACTCTAGAAGTCTTATTAGCGCAGATGCAGTATGCCCCTTAACTGAATGCAAATACTCCAGGGCAATTTCTGGGTTTTCAGTATTGCTCAGAAAATTACCTAGATGATCGAGAGCGATTGATAGTATATGATTGTCGCCGACTAAATCGCCGTCATGTGAGCTTCTAAGTTGAACTGTAAAAGAGCCATGAGAGAAACCGAATACATCTAGGCTATGAGTTGTGTTTTCTCGACTGATCGATTTACGGAGGTCTTTCGCTATTTTTCTTGCAAGAAGCTTTATAACGTTTTGATAATGCATTAGGAATTGCGCTAACGTGATGCTTCGAATTCTTGTCTGTGTTTCTGATTCGGGAACTGAAAGCGATGCATAAGAAACTGTAGCGTTTAACTCCAGCGCCTTACTGGCTACTTCGTCGTATTCTTCAAAAAACAGGCCACTTTTAGGTAGAAGATTCTCTGGACAATAATGAAAATCTTGCAAGTGAAGATGAATAAATTCATCTTCGGGGGACTCGCAGTCTGCTTGAAAAAAGATGTTCGATTCTGGCTCTTCGAATACACGCCTTAAGTCCAAATTGCCAGTGACCAACGCTAATTTCCTGGCATTTGATATCGGTGTACAAAGGTATTTTGGCCCTAACTCATCATCGGCAATTACCATACAGCAATAATCTTGATCTACTGCACTATTGCCCACGAATACCTGTGGGTAATCGTAGTACATAAGCACTATTGTTGGTTTAATCTTATCCATGCTGAGCGCCATTCAGAACTATTTGAGCATTTTCGACTGGATCGAACACATCGCTGCGCCACCAAGAATTATGCCCCTGACTGCCTGTTCGCTTAACCATTCCTGCATCACTTGTTAGCTTAATCTCAGCTATCCGTTTGTTTTCGTGCGCCGGGAGGAGTAAAAGTTTTTGGCACTGCGGAAACTCTTCAAATATTGAGACAGAGCGTGCGCGGCATTCTGTTGTGTTGAAGGCTTTGTGAGGCCAAACTTTTCTATGTGACCAAAAATCTTGACATCTAATCGCCTCACCTTCAATAAGTCGATAGAACACCTCGCCATTTGGTACTCTTGAATCAGCATCAGGACACTGTTCAGGTAGTTCCTCAAACCAAACTTTCTTCGAATTTCCTATATTCATGATTTTTTAACATGGGAATTTAGACTTTGCTATTAAGAGAAGCCGCCTAATAAGTAATTAAATAGTTTCTTTATATCATCCCTTATCGGCGCACTCCAGACAACAAATGGTATGACTCTTTTACATTTAGAGCCAATCGTGAAATGTAGTTGTCTTCAATGATTAGGTCTTGTGCATTTATATTTAGCCATATATACGTGCTTTTGAAATTCAAATAATTGGGAAATCCATGAAACCTTCTACTGCTCTCGACTTAAAACGCAATGCGGTACGTGACGTTGTAAGCCGCTTCCACACTGCCAATCCTCGTGTGTTTGGTTCTGTCCTGCACGGAGGCGACCGGGACGGCAGCGATCTTGATTTACTTGTGGATGCTTTGCCTGGCGCCACTTTGTTTGATCTTGGTGGCTTGCAAATTGAACTGGAAGAACTGCTTGGCGTCACGGTCGATTTACGAACACCTGGCGATATTCCAAAGAAGTTTCGCGATCAAGTGCTTGCTGAAGCCAAACCGGTATGACTGAAAACCGCCTGCCTGACTACCTTGACCACATGTTAAAAGCCTCAGCTGACATACAGCTTCGTCGAGGGTTTGAATAAGGATGAATTTATTGCCGACAAGCGGACTCAGCAAGCGGTGATTTTGAACTTAATCATCATCGGCGACTGAAAGTTCAGCAAGAAAATGCGGCGGTCAGTTTAAGTATCCTCAAAATAGCGATAAAGCCGCGATCTAGTGACATTCAAAGAAAAAAGTGGTCAGCCCTGAATACCTGAGCGGACCAATGTTGTAATGCAGTTGTCTTCAATCGCTGAGATTCATGGAATGCACCGAACCGGAGTCGGAAGGTGCGTGAATCTTAGTCCCCGGTAGCTATATCGTTCCGGCGTTTTTTCGAGCACGCTGTTTGCGATGGAAAAATGCAATCGGT
>Ga0207968_100638_pt1 | contig 12291 bp, 7 predicted proteins | sample LakWasMet21_HOW5_2_FD_183867 | JGI IMG/M metagenome (GOLD analysis project Ga0207968, IMG submission 183867) | Freshwater sediment methanotrophic microbial communities from Lake Washington under simulated oxygen tension - Sediment Metagenome... | ecosystem: Environmental > Aquatic > Freshwater >...
TACAACTTCAACCTCAAATTACGGGCCATAGGACGGAAGACGCCCTTTGAGGCCATCCTGCAATGGTATGATAAGAAGCCGGATATTTTTGTTGTTAATCCTAACCAGTTAAATGTGGGACTAAACACTTAGGTCCTATTTTTACATGTATGTCGGCTGTACCCGGACATGGCCTAAAACCGCTAAAATTTCCCCTTCCTTTTAAATCATTGCCTAACTTTCATCTCCCAACTTCCGATAAAGAGTACCGCGGTCAATGCCTAAAATTTTAGCGGCTTGCATTTTGTTGCCTTGGGTTATTTCCAAAATGAGGTGGACGTAGGCCGTTTCCAATTCTGCCAAAGACATCGACTGAATTGCGGCGTTCCCAAGAAAATTATCTTCAATGGGTAGCTGGGTCGCCTGCGCCAGATCTTCCAGTAAAATCGTGTCATGTTCGGTCAAAGCCACGGCCCTTTCCAACATATTTGCCAATTCGCGCACGTTCCCAGGCCAATGGTAGGCACGAATCCATCGCATCGCTTCGGCGGAAATCCCCTGGATTTGCCGTTGCAATTTGGTTTGAGCGTTTTGCAATAGATGATCGACCAAATGTTCCAGATCGGGCAAGCGCTCTCTCAAAGGCGGAATGTCCAAACGAACCACATTGAGCCGATAGTAAAGATCCGGGCGCATCAATCCATTTTGTAAGGCTTTTTCGATGGGTTGATTGGTGGCGGCGATGATGCGGACATCGACGGCTATTTCGCTGCCGGCGCCTACGGGTCTTACCTTGCCTGTTTCCAGCGCCTGTAACAGTTTAGGTTGAATCGCCAACGGCATTTCCGCAATTTCGTCCAGAAATAAAGTACCGCCTTCGGCCTCGACGAACAACCCTGGGCGGTGTTCGCGGGCATCGGTATAAGCACCTTTACGCACGCCGAACAATTCGCTTTCCACTAAAGTAAACGGCAAGGCAGCACAGTTGATTTGTAGAAACGGGCCGTTGGCGCGCGGGCTATGCTCATGAATGAAGCGCGCTAAAGCGCCCTTGCCGACGCCGCTTTCACCGGTCAGCAGTACCGGTGAATTGATCTGCGCCGCCCGAGAAGCAAGTTGCAGGATTTTTTGCATTTTGGGACTTTCTGCAACCAAGGTGCGCGGGATGAAATCTTGAGCGTCCGTGGCCACCCGGACAATCTCTCGATGCATTTGCCGATCCCGAAAGGCGCGTTCAATGGCAGTCAGCAAATCGTTCCGAGAAAACGGCTTGGTGATAAAACCGCAGGCTCCCGCCTGTAAGCTGCGCACGCCGAGGTCGATACTGCCGAAGGCCGTGATCAATAAAATCAACTGCCCCGGCTTCCGCGCATGAATAGCCGTCATCAAATCCAGACCACGCATGCCAGGCATTTCTACATCACTGATGACGAGGTCGAAATGTTCGGTTTCCAAGCGCCTCAACGCACATTGGGGATCGGTTTCACCGCTCGCCCTATAGCCCTTAGCAGCGAGCATTTCCGTCAAATACTCGACAACACCGTTATCGTCATCGATGACCAGCAAGCGCTTACTTTTTTGTATTTCTTGATTAGCCAACGACATAATCTGCTTTCTCCACAGGTAAAATGACGGTGATGACGCTGCCGAATCCTAACGTACTATCAGCCTTGATGCTGCCGTGATGGGCGGTAACGAGACTGCGCACCACAGCAAGCCCAAGCCCGACCCCTCCTTGTTCGTGACGTGTCGTAAAAAACGGATCAAACAGGTGTTCCAATGTTTCTTCAGGCATGCCGCAGCCGTTGTCTTGAACCATTAGTTGTACCGCTTTGACCACCTTGCCGTGAGCAGGATTTGGGCCGGCTTGATACGGTTCAATCGTCACTTTAATGCGTCCTCCCGCAGCGGTTGCGGATAAGGCATTGGTCATCAGGTTCAACACAATTTGCTGAATGCCGTCGCTATCTGCATCAATCAGCGGTAGGTCATTCGCGGCTTCAAGGCTTAATTCGACCTGTTTTTTATGCGCTTCGTATTCCAGTAGATTGAACACGGCCTGCACGAATTCGCAGAGATCGATACGAGCAAAATGCGGCGGCCGTCGTCGCGTGAATTCCAGCAGTTGTTGAACGATGCGGGTAATGCGTTCTGTTTGGGAAGCCAGTATCCGCGCATGACGCATGACTTCCTGGGGTTGATCCGCGCACAGCAATAACTGCTCGCCCCGGCCTTGCAAAATCTGTAACGGCGAGCCGATTTCATGCGCCAATCCGGCGGACAACTGTCCAATGGTAATCAATTTGTCCGCTTCTTGCAGTGCAGCCTGGAGCAGACGGCGCGATTGCGCTTCCTCTTTAAGTTTTTGCCGGGCGTTGGCCAATTCCGCCGCCATAGTGTTGAACGTATGCAACAGAACGCCAATTTCATCCTGATTTTTGAGCAGCGGGAGCGGGGAGAAATTTCCGTCGCATATTTGTTTCATGCCATCCGTCAGCCTTTGCAAGGGCCAGCCGACGTAGATCAAACAAGTCAGAGTGCACAGCGGGGCGGCAAGCAAAATAAAAACCATCGTGGAAACCGCTAGGTTACGGCGGGTCACTTCAAGATCGCGGCGCATTTCATGCAGATCGCGCACAAATACCAAAATGCCCAGCCTTTTTCCTTGAGAGGTTTGTAACGGCAGCAGCAGTGTAATGTATTCGGGATCTGCCGCTGGATAAAAAAACTGATCGTCTTCATCGTCTTTCAAAGCCACATGCAGTCTTTCCTGGAAATCGCTCGCGTAAGCGTTGCCGATAGCATCCGGGAATGCCTTTCCTTGCCTATCGTACACGCGAATTTTCAGTTCAGGTTCGATTTGCTCAAGTCCTCGCAAAAGTTCTTCAATATCCGCCAACTGCTTGTCCCGCATCGCGTTTTCAATTGCAATTTGCAGGCTTTTTCCTAACAGCCGGGTTTGCAAACTGATTGATTGGGTTAAATCCCTTCGTTCGAGCGAAAGATGAAAAAGCCCATAACCGATGAATATCATCAAGGCAATAGACATCAAGGATAGGGTAAGTCGGGTCGAAATCCGCATAAAGATGAAGTGATGTAATTTACTACTACGCTGTAGTTTATTACAACACAATGGGTTTTGCTAATGGATTGATAACCGCCAAGAAAGATGGCTACTCCCGCCCTTGTTCATCAACTTTTTTATTTTTAAATCATAGTATTGCAATCCATTCACCGGTGTTAGCGACAACATTATTCGAATTTGGCATGATTTTTGATTGACTATGATCATCTTGTTTATTGATGGTTCGCTTCGGCTTGATGCTGGCTTAATGCCAGGTTTCGCAGCAGGCATCAGAAATTTCAACGTTATCGGCAGGAACAGGCATGAAGGTAGGATTAATGGGATTCGGCAAAACCGGCAAAGCGGTTGCATCGGTTTTGCTTGAAAGTAAAGAAGCCAACTTGCAATGGGTGATTCGTAAAACCAAATTGCTCGAATATCGCTCTGTCCCTGAGTTTCTCGGTGTGGCGTCCGATGAACCGGGCCTGATCTACTCAAAAAACGAATTTACCGCCGCCCGTTTGCTCGACCGCTTTCCGGTCGACGTGATCATTGATTTTTCTTCGCGCGACGGGATCGACTATTACGGCGATGAAGCCAGGAAGCGCGGTATCGCGATCGTCAGCGCGATTTCTTCTTATCCGAGCGAAGCCATCCGCCACCTGAAGGCATTATCGATCGACACAAAAATTTTATGGTCGCCGAACATCACCATTGGCATCAATTTTTTGATCATTGCCGCCAAAATTCTAAAAAATATCGCGCCCTACACCGACATTGAAGTGATCGAGGAGCATTTTAAAAACAAACCCGAGACTTCAGGAACGGCAAAAAAAATTGCCCAGTGTTTGGATGTGCCCGAAGAAACCATAAAAACGATCAGGGCCGGCGGCATTATCGGCGTTCACGAAATCCTGTTCGGCTTTCCGCACCAGACGGTCCGTCTCAAGCATGAATCCATCGCGCGGGAAGCGTTCGGCAATGGCGCGTTGTTCGCCGCGAAACATATTCAGGACAAAAATAATGGGCTTTACAGCATGGAAGATCTGCTGCTGCCTTATTTTCAACTTTTAAGATAGAACTTACCCACTATGCCCCATCACCGGCTATTTTTCATTCCCGCCATTTTTTTATTCACCGCCTGTGCCGGCAACGACTCGGACAACGAAAAAAGCGCGCACGAACGTTCTGCCAATGCGCCGACTGAGAACGCGGCGGCGGAGCCGATCAATTCGCAAGCGGTCCCGACGCGGAACGGCGTTTCGATTCCAAGGCAATCGCGTCCTTATATCACGGTGACGGAGGTGAACCCGCAAACCTTCACCGCCACGGTGCAAGCGCCGGCTCGGGTAGAGTTTCGCGCCAAGGCGTTATCGACGGTGGGCGCTGTCGTTGCGGGCCGTCTCGGCAAAATTAACGTCCAAGTCGGTGACCGCATCAAAGCCGGCGCCCCGCTGGCAATCCTGGAAAGCGCCGAGGCGGCGCAAATGCGCGCGGACGTCGCGCGGGCAAAGGCTGAATGGCAACGCGCGGAAGACCGCGCTAAGCGCCAAATCCTGATGCAGAAAAGCGGTGTCGGCCTGGAAGTTGAAAGAGTCGAAGCGGACATTCAACTCCGGCAAGCGCGCGCGGATTACCAGCGCAGTATGCAGGCGGTTCGATTGCTGGGCGAAGGCGGGAATCAGTCTATCGTGTTGCGCGCGCCGATAGCCGGCGTGGTGTTGCGCGTCAACGCCGCGATCGGCGCCGCCGTGGAAGCGGGTGCGGCGCTGTTTGAATTGGGCGAACCCGGAGCGCTGCGAATCGTGGCGGATGTTTTCGACAACGATTTGGCGTTGATCGAACGGGGCGCCAAGGCTGTCCTACAAATCAACGCATTATCTGAACCGGTATCCGGCCGCGTTGCCTCCGTCAGTGCGGCCATGCAAGCCGATCTGCGCCGTGGCGCGGTTTATATCGAACTGGACGATACGCCTTTGAATCTGAAGCCCGGTATGTTTGCCAGAGCGTCGATAGAAGCCTCGGGGCCGCGCCGGATCGTATTGCCGACTACCGCGGTGCTGATCAAAAACAAAAAACAAACCGTGGTTTATGTGGAAACGGCCGAAGGACTGTTCGAGCCGCGCCAGGTTGTGCTAGGCCAGGCGCGCGATGGTTTTGTGCCGGTCCTTGAAGGTCTGGGCGAAGGCGGGCGGGTGGTCACTGCGGGCGCTTTGTTGCTCGATTCCCAAGCCTCCATGTTGCTGTAGGGGGCGGTCGCCATGTTGCGAACACTGATTGAACACTGTGTCCATAGACGTCTTGCCGTTATTTCAACCGCTTTGGTGATTGCCATTTTTGGCATCCATGCTTTTCTGGAAACGCCTATCGAGGCTTACCCGGATGTGACCAATACCCAGGTCACGGTGATCAGTCTGATGCCGGGTTATGCCCCGGAAGAAGTCGAGCGGCAAGTGACAGTGCCCTTGGAACGCGTATTGAATGGCACGCCGGATATGATTCAAATGCGTAGCCAGAGTCTGTTCGGCTTGTCCTTGATCACGGTGACTTTTGAAGATCATATCGACAGTTTTCATTCCCGGACGGAAATTTCCCAGCGTATCGCCGGGGCGGAATTGCCGGAAGCGGTAACGCCGGTTTTGGCCCCCGATTACACCCCACTGGGAGAAATTTATAAATTTACCCTGATGAGCGACCGCCATTCCTTATACGAACTGCGTTCAGAAATGGAATGGAACGTCTCGCGCAAACTGCGCCAGATACCCGGTGTCGCGGATGTGCTGACCTTCGGCGGCTATTACAAGGAAATCCACATCGAAATCGACCCAACCCGCATTGAAGCGCTGGGCTTGACATTGGAAGAAGTGGGTGCCGCCATCGAAAAATCTAATCGCAATGTCGGCGCGGGCTTCCTCAGTTACGGCGATCAAGAGATGGTGGTGCGCGGCGTAGGCAATTTGCTCTCGCCGGACGACATAAAGAAAATCGTATTAAAAAACCGCGATGGAACGCCGGTCACCGTGGGTGATGTTGCCCGCTTGGTGCAAGCCTATACGCCGCGTCGGGGAACAGTGGGGCTGGACGAACAGAAAGAGGTGGTTGAAGGCATCGCCCTGTTACGACGCGGCCAGAATCCTTCGCGGGTGCTCGATGCCTTGCACGGCACAGTGGAAGAGTTGAATGCGCGTATCCTGCCGGCCGGCATGCACATCGTGCCGTTTCTTGACCGGGCCGATCTGGTAAGCAGCACCCTGCATACCGTTTTTGACAACTTGCTGCATGGTTTTGCGTTGGTCGTTGGCGTGGTCTGGTTGTTTTTGCGCAGCATTCGCGGGTCGCTGATTGTCGCTACCGTAATCCCCTTGTCGCTATTGGTTGCTTTTTTGGGCCTTTACCAATTAGGGATGCCAGCCAATCTGATATCTATGGGCGCGATCGACTTTGGGATCATTCTGGATGGCGCGGTAGTGTTAATCGAAAACGTTATTCATCAGGCTTCGCACCGCAAACCGCAGACGCGTCGGGAAATGCTGCACTTGATTGCCGATGCGGCATTCGATGTCGCCAAGCCGGCCTTTTTTGCGATGTTGATCATCATTGCCGCCTTAATTCCGGTGTTTACCCTGGAGCGGGTTGAGGGGCGGATATTTCGCCCGCTGGCGATGACCTACAGCTTTGCCTTATCCGGCGGTCTGGTCTTTGCCTTGTTTCTGGTTCCTGCGCTGTGCGCCGCCTTTATTCGGCCCCAACATGCCTTGATAGAAGAGCCCAAATTTCTGCTGCGATTAAGGGAAGGGTATTCGGGACTGTTGGGGCGGGCGTTGCGGTTACGCGCTGTTACGCTGGCGGCGGCAGGCGGTTTGCTGTTGACCGGAGCCGTCTGCGGCAGCCAGTTGGGCACCGAATTTTTGCCGGAACTGGATGAAGGCGACATTCATGTTTTCGTCGAGATGCCGTCGAGTATTTCGCTGGATAAAGGCCAGGAAATTTTATCGGATATGCGCGGCCGTCTGCTGCAATACCCCGAAGTCCAGGGTATTTTAAGCCAACAGGGCCGCTCCGAAGACGGTACCGATAACGAAGGCGTCAATATGAGTGAAACCTTCGTCCACCTGAAACATCATGAACATTGGCGTCCGGGCTGGCACAAAGAAAGGTTGGTGGACGCCATGCGCACCTCGCTGGAAGAAATACCGGGCGTACGCTTTAACTTTTCGCAGCCGATCAAAGACAACGTCGAGGAAGCGGTCAGCGGCGTACGCGGCAAGGTGGTACTGAAAATTTACGGCCCCGATCTCGACGTCATGCGCGATACGCTGGAACAGATCAAAGCGGTGCTGGCCGAGGTTGCCGGCGTGATCGATTTGGACCTTTATCGTGAGTCCCGAGTGCCACAGCTACAGCTCAAACTGGATCGCTCGGCCCTTGCCCGCAACGGTCTCGATATCGATAGCGTACAAGACACCATTGAAATCGGCATGGCCGGCAAGGTGGTTTCGGAATTGTGGCAGGCCGGGCGGCCGGTGCCAATTCGTTTGATACTCCCGGCAAACGAACGCGGCGACATCGAAAAGATCGGCAATCTGAATGTGGTCAGCCCCTCGGCTGCTTACCTACCCTTGCGCGATCTGGCCGTTATCGATATTGCTCAAGGGCGCACCTCGATCGAACGTGAAGCCAACAGCCGCTATATGGCCATCAAATTCAATGTTGATGGCCGCGACTTGGGCTCGGTGGTGCATGAAACCATGGACTTGGTGACGAAAAAGATCACCGTACCCGAAGGCCATTTTTTGGTTTGGGGCGGCGAGTTTGAAAACCAGCAGCGGGCCATGGCTCGATTGGGCGTAGTGGTGCCGATCGCGGTGTTGATCGTTCTGGGCTTACTGTACAGTGCCCTGCAATCGGCCCGCAGTGCGGCGGCGATATTGATCGCCACCCCGTTTGCGATGACCGGGGGCGTGTTTGCGTTACTGCTGACCGGCATTCCGCTCTCGGTCAGCGCCGCAATCGGCTTTATTGCCTTACTGGGGCAGGTTTGTTTAATGGGTTTGCTAGTGGTCAGCGCGACGGAGTCCATGCGTCGCGATGGTGTTGAACTATTTGCCGCCGTCAGGGAAGGGTCGGCGCAGCGTCTACGTCCGGTATTGATGGCTTCCTTGCTGGCGTTGCTGGGATTGTTGCCGATGGCGCTGTCCACCAGCATCGGCAGTGAAACGCAACGCCCGTTCGCGGTGGTGATCGTCGGCGGCATGTTAACCACCTTTCTGGTGGCCATGTTCGTATTGCCGGTTATCTACACCCTGGTGACCTCGAAACAGATGTTGACGCCTGAAGAGGCCGACGAATTATCGGAAACGCAAGCATGAACAAGCCTATTTTGAAAAAGGAAACAAGCCGCGTGAACGCAAATCTGGGCGCAATCGTTATGCTGCTGCTGTTGAATAATCCACTCGCCTGCTTGGAAGCGCGGGCGGAAAACCCGGATTTGCCCAATGCGGTATCGATTCGAGATTTGTTGCGGATCGTTAGGGAAAAAAGTCCGCGTTACGCCGTTGCGCACAGTCAAATCGAGGTGGCGCAAGCGGACGTTGCGGCTGCGGACGTGCTGCCTAATCCCAAAGTCAGCTACGGCCGATTCGATCAGGCCGGCGGCCGCAGAAACACCCAGTTCGATGGACCTTCGCAACAGAATGTCACCGTGGAAGTGCCGCTGTTGCTGGCCGGTCAACGCGGCGCGCGCAAGGATGCGGCACAGCGGCGTGTCGAAGTCGCCGAAGCCGACGTCGAAACGCAATACAACCGTCTGATCCGCGAATCCTGGCGATTGTTCACACAATTGTTGGCGGGACAACAACGGGTGGCTGTGCTGGAAGAGGCTAATCGGGAATTGGAGCGATTACAAAAGATTATCACCGGCAAGGAAAATGCCGGAACCGCCAGCCGTTACGATGTCATGCGCATCACGCAGGAGCTTCAGAGCCTGAAAGCGCGCTTGAAAAATGCGCATACCGACAATGCCGGCGTTACGGGTGAACTCGGTGTGCTATTGGGATTTCCGGACTGGAAGCCGCAAGCCGAAGGCGTCTTGACGCCTATTGGCGTGTCGGCTGATATCAAAACCTTATGGTTGCAGGCAGAACATCATAACCCTGAGCTTGAAAATGCGCGCCGGGAAACCGTTGCCGCCGATTCCGGACTTGAACGTGCGCGTCGTGAACGGTGGCCGGTCCCTTCGCTGCTGCTGGGCACGGCTTTTACCGATCAGCCTTACGGAAATACCACGTACGTCGGCGTGTCCGTGGATTTGCCGCTATTCGATCGTGGTCAGGGCGGCATGGCGCGAGCGTCGGCCGAAAAGCATGCTGCTGTGCTGAAGCGGGAGTTACTGTTGGCCACGACACGGCGGGAACTTGAACGCGCGGTAGAGGTGTTGTCGCGGCGCCGGGCAACACTGACCGAATTCGATCGCGAGGTGGTTTCTCCCTTACCCACACTGAAACAAATGGCGGAGGATGCCTATCGCTTAGGAAAAACCGGCCTTTTGGAGTTGCTGGACTCGTCGCGATCGAGCACTGAAATCAAGCTGAATCATCTCGAACTGCTGGTTGCCGAGATCGAGGCCGAACTCGACGCGCTGATGGCATCGGGCCTATTAGTCACCACCTTTGAAGAGTTGAAGTAAAACCAAAGCATGCACGTAAACTCATTTGATTATTTTAGAGGACTTGCAATATTGTTTATTGTTTCCGGTCATTCTTATGTAGAGTTTGCTCAGTAAATCAGCCATGGGCCTGTACAAGCCGAACGACTGAGTGGAGCTGAGCGCGCTGGGTTAAAACCCTTTGTTTCCAGGCCTGTGCCACTGCCTTGATCAAACCCGCAAGGCCGCATTGACTGAGGCCAAAAAAGATCCTTTGCAGGACCAGCAGATTCATGACCAGGAAGATGGCGTTGATCCAGGCGAATGCCGTGTTGGCACGCTTGGCCCGGATGTCGTTGAGCCGGTAACCCTTTTTGCCCTGGCCGAATTTGCCCTCGATGGGAATGCGTTGCAAATAGTCTTGCCGGCGTTGCGCCTTGGCTTGCTTGAGCTGTTCGCGATTGGCGTCGGTCACTTGCTTGGGGCGGCCGAGCGGCTTGCCGGCGAAGTGGATGCCGCGCTCCTTCAAGTAGTTGCGGTTGGCGCGCGTGCCATAGAGCGGATCGGCGATCACCCGTTCCGGATAGTGGCCGTATCGCTCCCGGTAAGCTTCAACCTGTGTAGCCAAGTCCAAGCCTTCATGAAAGGCATCCCAACGCAGGTGATCGACATGGGCCAAGCCCTCGCCGGTTAAACTGACGCTGAGCTTGGCACCAAACTCGACCGGCTTGTCCTGTTTACCCCGCACCATCGGTCGCACATAGGGCTGGCTGATGCTAACGATACGGTGATCGCAGCGGTGGGTCTTGTTGCCGTACATCTCCGATTGCTGCTGGTACAGGTGCTGGATCACCCAGTAGCGATACAGCAACCCGTAGGGCAACGGCAGGGGCGTGCCTTCCGGAATCGGCGCCAACAGCTGTTCGATATGGCCCAGGTTGCGGCGCAGATACTGCAATTGCTGTTTGACGCCCCGGCGCAACGTTTTCCGACCAGGACGCTTTTGTTTGGCGATGGCCAGATAGGCGGAACGCGCCTTCCGGCGATAGGTTCTGGGTTTATTGTCAACCTTCAGTTTGACACACAGGGTGTCGATGATTTGTTCACTGAATTCACGTGCTTCGTTCAACAAACTCAAATCGGTGGGAAAACGGATGGCTTGTTCGACGACGGTGGCATCTAAAATCAATTGGCCGCGAGGCTTGTCTTGCATGGCTTCTGGCTCCGTTTGCGCAGAGGTCGCCGCGGGGGAATCACCGGGCTTTTCCTCGGTAGGGCCGGCGTCAGGCTCGGAACGCCTGGCCGTCTCAGACGGTCCTTGCGAGTCAGGCTTGATCGGCTTTTTGCTCTCATGCTCCTCGATAATGGCGCGATGGAAGCCTTCGAACACGGCCTCGCCCATGCGTTTGCGGATTTCGACCAATAACGATGGGGCAAACGGTGCCGTTGCCTGATAACCCGGCAGCCCGACGAAGTATTGCAGGTACGGGTTTTCCTGGATCTGTAGCACGGTTTCCATGTCGGAAAGACATAGCTTGTGTTTGATGATCACGGCGCCGATCACCAAGCGCGCGTTTTTCAGAGGCCGACCTCTGTCAGACGGCAAGCCTTGATAATAGCTTTCCGCCAGTTCGTCCCACGGGATGCATTCACTGAGCTTGACCCAACGATTGTTTTTATCCAAGGCCGTCTCAAAGGGCCAGTCAAATTCGGCTATTGTCAGTTGCTTTGCGCTGGTGGTTCGAATCATCGCTGCACGGTTTTTGACGGTAAGGGCGGGGTTTTCGTGCATCAATTATAGCAAATAACACTTAATAATTATTCTTATTCAATAACTTATATTTACTGAGCAGACTCTATGTATATTTTTCGATGGAGTCATTTTATGAAAAAGTGTTTGCCAACTTAGTCAGCGGCGGAACCACGTTATTTGTTTTTATTTCCGGCTTCTTTTTTCATCATGTTTATTATTGTAAATTCCAGTATTGGCGTTTTATGCTGAAGAAAGCAAAATATGTGTTGCTGCCGTATATTGTTCTCTCCCTTGCCGGCGTTATGTGCTTCGTGTTTTATTTGGAACGCCCTCCCTACGCAGAGGTTTTTATTGGAGAGCCTTTATATCATTGGCAAGACTATGTCCGGCTGTGCGCCAAGTACTTGTGGACAGGAAGTATTTTAGATGCTTATTGGTACGTGCCGTTCATTATGATTATGTTTGCGCTTTCCCCTTTATTCATTAAACAGATACGGCTGCCGATGACTGCTCAGACAGCACTGTTTATTGTTTTACTCTGTTTCTCTGTCATCAGTCATCGACCTTCTCATAATTTATCACCCATACACTCTGTGATTTATTTTCTTCCTGTGTATATGCTGGGAATTATGTGCTCTATAAAAAAAGAGTGGGTATTTAAATTGTTGGAAGGAAGGAGTTTTATTTTAGGGGGCTGTGTTGTTGCGATGTCTATGGCACAAATTTTAATCTACAATAAGCACGGAAATTTCCATAAGGAAGAACTATTTTCCTATCGTGGGGTAGATATGATGCTTTTGCAAAAAATATTGATGTGTTTTTTTCTGTTGTCTCTATTGAATAAATTTGAAA
>Ga0207968_100640_pt1 | contig 12242 bp, 8 predicted proteins | sample LakWasMet21_HOW5_2_FD_183867 | JGI IMG/M metagenome (GOLD analysis project Ga0207968, IMG submission 183867) | Freshwater sediment methanotrophic microbial communities from Lake Washington under simulated oxygen tension - Sediment Metagenome... | ecosystem: Environmental > Aquatic > Freshwater >...
AGTTAACTATTTTAACACGAAGCAATGTTTATTTGATGGCAAAGTATCAACGATGAAACCTACACGTACCAGTAAAGCTTGGATGCAAGAGCATTTAAACGACCCTTATGTAAAACTCGCGCAGAAAGATGGCTATCGTGCGCGTGCTGCATACAAGTTAATGGAAATTGACGATAAAGATAAACTAATCAAGCCTGGTATGACTATTGTGGACTTGGGCTCGGCGCCTGGCAGCTGGTCGCAAGTGGCGGTGCAGCGTTTAAAAGGTCAGGGCAAAGTCATTGCGCTCGATATTTTAGAGATGAGCCCTATCGGCGGTGTCACTTTTTTACAAGGTGACTTTCGTGAAGATTCAGTACTTAAATTATTAGAACAAACATTAAATAATGTGCAAGTAGACCTTGTAATTGCGGATATGGCCCCCAATATCAGTGGAGTAAAAGATGTTGACCAAGCCGGTGCTGCCTATTTAACCGAGCTGGCACTAGAATTTAGTAAGGATTGGTTGAAACCAAATGGCAACTTTTTGGTCAAGGTTTTTATCGGGGCTGGCTTCGAGGAAATCTTGCAAACTATGCGCCAAATGTTCGACAAAGTCGTGACACGTAAGCCTAAGGCGTCACGCGATAGAAGCAGTGAAGTTTATTTGCTAGGAATAGGTCGTAAACCTTAAAAAATTGGGTTAAACTGCTTTTGTAAGATCTAAAAATGCTTAAGAAATTTTAAGCGTGATTGTTGTTGATAAAGGAAAAGATTTTGAACAACGTGTTTAAGAATGTCGCTATTTGGATAGCAATCGGCATGATACTTGTGGCGGTATTTAACTTGTCTGGCGTTAAGGGTAACGCGGACAACCAAATCGTATATTCGCAATTTATTCAAGATGTTAAAGGCGGGCGTATCGCCAAGGTGCAGATTGATGGTCGTGTACTGCACGGTACCACACAAGATGGTAAGAAGTTCAATACCTACGCGCCATCTGACCCATGGTTAGTATCTGACTTACTTAAATATAATGTTGCTGTAGAGTCAAAACCAGAAGAAGAGCAATCATTGCTGATGAGTATCTTCGTTTCATGGTTCCCGATGATTTTACTGATCGGCGTGTGGATTTTCTTTATGCGCCAAATGCAAGGCGGCGGCAAAGGCGGCGGTCCATTCTCATTTGGTAAAAGCAAGGCGCGTCAGCTAGATGAAGGTAACAACCATACTACTTTTGCTGATGTAGCTGGCTGCGATGAAGCTAAAGAAGAAGTATCTGAATTAGTAGAGTTTTTGCGTGACCCATCTAAGTTCCAGAAACTAGGTGGGCGTATTCCACGTGGTGTATTGATGGTGGGCCCTCCTGGTACAGGTAAAACCTTGTTGGCACGTGCGATTGCAGGTGAGGCTAAGGTTCCATTCTTTACAATTTCAGGCTCTGACTTTGTAGAAATGTTTGTGGGTGTGGGTGCTTCACGTGTGCGTGATATGTTTGAAAATGCTAAAAAGAATGCACCTTGCATTATTTTTATCGATGAAATTGATGCAGTGGGCCGTAGCCGTGGTGCAGGTACTGGCGGCGGTAACGATGAGCGCGAGCAAACACTTAACCAAATGTTGGTGGAAATGGATGGCTTTGAGGCTAATTCAGGCGTGATTGTGATTGCGGCTACTAACCGTGCTGATGTGTTGGATAAAGCGTTGCTGCGCCCAGGCCGTTTTGACCGTCAAGTGATGGTAGGCTTGCCTGATATTAAAGGTCGTGAGCAGATTTTATTAGTACATATGCGTAAAGTGCCGATTGATCCTGATGTAAAAGCGGATATCTTGGCACGTGGTACGCCTGGTTTTAGTGGTGCAGATTTAGCAAACCTTGTGAATGAGTCTGCATTATTTGCAGCGCGCCGTAACAAGCGTACTGTGGATATGCAAGATTTTGAAGATGCTAAAGATAAGATTTTCATGGGTCCTGAGCGTAAATCTATGGTGATGCGTGAAGACGAGCGTCGTAATACCGCTTACCATGAGTCTGGCCATGCAGTGGTTGCTAAGTTGCTACCAAAAGCTGACCCAGTACATAAAGTAACGATTATGCCGCGTGGCTGGGCCTTAGGTTTAACTTGGCAGTTACCTGAGTTTGATCGTATCAGTAACTACAAAGACAAAATGTTGGAAGAGATTTCTATCTTGTTTGGCGGTCGTATTGCAGAAGAAATCTTTATGCATCAAATGTCTACTGGCGCTTCAAATGACTTTGAGCGTGCAACAAAACTGGCGCGCGACATGGTGACACGTTACGGTATGAGCGATGCGCTGGGCACGATGGTGTATACCGGTAATGAGCAAGACTCATTCTTTGGCAGCATGAGCTCTAAAACTGTTTCGGAAGCAACGCAGCAAAAAGTTGATGCAGAAATTCGCCGCATTTTAGACGAGCAATATTCTATCGCCCGCCGCTTGCTGGAAGATAACCGTGACAAAGTAGAAGCAATGACTGCCGCTTTGCTTGAGTATGAAACCATTGATGCCGAGCAGATTAATGACATCATGGCTGGTAAACCTGTGCGCGAGCCTAAGCCTAGACAGGCAAAGGTACCGCCAGCAGCTGGTTCATCAAGCTCTGGTTCAACTCCGGCAGCAGCTGGCGAACCACAGCATTCTGCCAACACTTAAATTGATTAAGTGATTTAATTAAAAAAGGCTAGCGCAAACTAGCCTTTTTTATTGCCAAAAACCATGCATTATTACAGTGGTGACAACTGGTTTGGGTAGGCGCCCTAAGTTAGATTAGGTACATCCTAACGACTTTTAATCGGATTTAGTATAATTAGCATATGCAGACTCAATATCAATTTAATTGCGGTAAATACCAGCTTAACTTAAATCGCCCGCATGTCATGGGCATCGTTAACGTGACGCCGGATTCATTTTCAGATGGCGGCAAATACACCAGTATCGATTTAGCCGTGGCGCATGGCTTAAAACTGATTGCAGAAGGTGCTGATATTTTAGATATCGGTGGTGAGTCCACGAGGCCCGGTGCTGCGCCCGTGAGTCTGGATGAAGAGTTAAGACGCGTGATCCCTGTGATTGAAGCCTTGAGTGCGGTTTCTACTGTGCCGCTATCTATCGATACGTATAAACCAGAAGTAATGCGTCAATCGATTGCAGCGGGTATTGATATCGTGAATGATGTGCGTGCGCTACAAGAAGATCACGCCGTTGAAATCGTTGCAAACAGCAATGTGGGCGTGTGCTTGATGCATATGCAGGGCATGCCACAGACTATGCAGGTTGCGCCTAGTTATCAAGATGTAGTCGCCGAAGTGAAGCAGTTCTTAATCGAGCGGATGCAGGTGGTGATGTCTGCTGGCATCGCACAAGAGCGCATCGTGTTAGACCCAGGTTTTGGTTTTGGTAAAACGACAGAACATAATATTGCGTTGATACAGCATTTGGGTGAGATTGGTGAACTAGGGCCTTTGTTGGTTGGTTTATCTCGCAAAGCTGTATTAGGGAAAATTGCTGGCGGTGATGAGCAGCAGCGCTTGCACGCAGGTTTGGCGGCTTCGGTCATATCTGCCATGAAGGGTGCAAAGATTGTGCGTGTGCATGACGTTAAAGCAACAGTAGATGCACTAAAAGTAGTAACGGCAGTGCTGCCTGCTTAATTGGGCGACCGCTCGTGAACATTCGCTAGCGGGTATAGGATTGTAATTAAATGCTTGAAAGAAACATGAATGAGTAAAAAATACTTTGGTACAGATGGAATTCGCGGTCGCGTAGGGGATGCACCGATTACGCCAGAATTTGTGATGCGTTTAGGTTATGCGGCAGGGCGAGTGCTGACCAGTATTGATAGCAACCTGGCGAAAGGCGCACACCCTGCGGTGTTAATTGGTAAAGATACACGTATTTCTGGCTATATGTTGGAAGCAGCTTTAGAAGCCGGCTTGTCAGCGGCTGGTGTAGATGTTTTGCTCACGGGCCCTATGCCAACACCGGCGGTGGCGTATTTAACGCGAGCATTGCGTGCGCAGGCTGGCATTGTGATTTCTGCATCGCATAACCCTTATTATGATAACGGCATTAAGTTCTTCTCAAGCCTAGGCACTAAATTGCCGGATGAGGTTGAGCATGCGATTGAAGCTGCATTAGATGAGCCTATGCAGGTGATGGAGTCTGCAAAATTAGGTAAGGCGCGTCGTATCGATGATGCAGCAGGGCGTTATGTTGAGTTCTGTAAAAGTACCTTCCCTAACCATTTAGATTTGCGTGGTTTGAAAATTGTGTTGGATTGCGCACATGGCGCTACTTACCATGTGGCACCACCAGTGTTTCATGAGTTGGGAGCAGAGATTGTCGTGATTGGTAACCATCCTGATGGTTTGAATATCAATGAACAAGTTGGCTCTACCCATCCGCAAGCATTACAGAAGGCGGTAGTCGAGCATCAGGCAGATTTAGGCATTGCTTTTGATGGCGATGGCGACCGCGTGATGATGGTTGATCATACTGGTAAGTTGCTTGATGGCGACCAGTTGCTTTACATCATTGCTGCTGCGCGTCAGCAGGCAGGTAACTTACAGGGCGGCGTAGCCGGGACGCTAATGACCAACTTAGCGTTGGAGCATAAGCTCGCTACGATGAATATACCTTTTGCACGTGCTAAGGTTGGGGATCGTTACGTGCTTGAATTATTGAATCAAAATAATTGGCAATTAGGCGGCGAAAACTCAGGCCATATTCTAACGCTGGACAAGCACAGCAGCGGCGACGGCATTATTGCTGCGTTGCAAGTGCTGCATGCGGTGATTCAGACTGGCAAAACGTTAAGTGAGCTAGGTGCGGACTTAACACTTTATCCGCAGGTATTAATTAATGTCACCACCAAGCATAAGATTGATTTGAGCAATACCTTGATTCAAGCCGCGGTTAAGCAGGCTGAAGCCGAGCTCAAAGATTCAGGGCGCGTGCTCTTGAGAGCTTCTGGCACTGAGCCAAAAATCCGCGTGATGGTGGAGGGTGAAAATCAATCACAAGTCACTACATTGGCGCAAAGCATTGCGGATGTAGTCAAGCAGGTTGCGTCTTAAGCACTTGCGTATCAGAGTGATGTAGCTCACCACATCACCTTACAGTCATTTATAGGCGGCTCACAATGATCCTGTGGCTGCCTATCTCAATAGCTTTAGTTGGATTGAACATTCAGTTGCTTAGCGTGTTCGATTCAACAAAGTTTCATCTCTGTTTCATCAATTGTTCACATTACGGTGACAAGCTAGCCTCACTTTAACTAAACATTGGAGGTGAATGATGACATCTAGAACACGTTTATATCTGCACCGCATGCATCAGTTTGATAGCAATGTTTGCGTAGCAGTTAACCATACCAGCCGCTATCGTTTGGTACGCGATAGCTTTAGATTAGCGAGCCGGCTGGGTGATGGCGTATTTTGGTATGTGTTAATGGCAACCGTATTGCTGGTGTATGGCAGCGATGGCATGGTGCCGGTATTGCATATGGGGCTGGCCGGGCTATCTGGTACTTTGTTTTATAAGTGGTTGAAAGGAAAAACCCTGCGCCCACGCCCTTACGAGGTGAGGCAGGATATATGGTTAACCGGTAAGCCGCTTGATAAATTCAGCTTTCCGTCTGGCCATACCTTGCATGCAGTGGTGTTTAGCATGGTGGCTTTAAGCTATTACCCACAGCTAGCTTTTATATTAGTGCCATTTACCGTGATGGTAGCGCTGTCACGTGTGGTGCTGGGTTTGCATTATCCAAGTGATGTGTTGGCTGGTGCGGCAATCGGTGCGTCAATCGCAGGCCTGTCTTTCCTAATTGTATAAATAATAACGGAGTAGTGTTAAGCGTGCGTCATGCTATTGCGCCTACACTAAATCTTTAGCAGCACTTTTGTTAGTGTTTTTTGTGTGTGAAATATTGCACCGGCTGTGGGTGCATGTGCTGTAAATGATTCAAGCACTGTTCACGCCAGTGTTCTAATTGCTCTATGCTGATATTCTTTAATTCAGCGTCAAATTCGGGTTGACTCCCATCCAATACCTTACCTATATCCTCTAACGCAATTTGCGTTTTTGAGATGTAATACACAAAATTCTGGCTAAGGCTGCGATCAAGCAAACGTGCAAAGCCATGAATAAACTGCGGTAGCTTCACCAGCCTTAATAATGCATCCCCTAATGCCAGACGTTTAATCGCAGCACTGGTAATGTCTTCAGCACAATTAAAGTGGGTGCTGATGAAGCTGGTAATGGTAATGTGGTGTTTGCTCAACAAGCGATGTGGTGAAGTTTTGATAAGCGGCATTAAATATGCGTCCATGGCCCACTCTGAGGTGATATGGGTGAACATGGTGCTTTTAAACCACATAGCCTCATGGGCAGGCACAAAGTGATGATGCGCAATTACATCAATATATAAATGGCTGGCGTAACCAATGGCAATCGCCACCTCTTCATCGGATTCTGCGGCATCAAGTAAATGATGCGCGCTTTTCCAAGCGTGGGTGTTGTTAAACGGCTGGCTTACTATCGCAAGGTCAGGAATGCATGCGCCGGCCATTACTAAATCTGGAAACTTCTTGATCGCAGCTTGCAGTTTAGGGTCTAGCAGCGGCATTGCCCATAACAGTGATTGTGCAAAATAGAGGTGGGTCATCAGCCCCCAAGCATTTGCATCAGCTGAGTACATACAGCATGGCAGCCACCAGTAATATTTTTTGATTATCTTAGCTACTTGCATGCGAGCCAATTTGCCAGTGCCATATTAAATAAAAATGACAATATGATGATGTTTTATGGAAAACGCATCATTCTTTCCCTTTATGTTGGTTAGTTGTCGTGGTGGTGTTTCCTGATTTTTTCTTTCATTAAACTGTCATATAGCATGTTTATATTGTTGATAACGGATTGAATTTATTAACAGATGGGTGAACAGCACGCATGAAAATACTATTTATATCTGATGTATATTTCCCACGTATTAATGGCGTTTCAACTTCGATTAGAACCTTTGTCGAGCAGATGCAGGGCTTGGGGCATGAGGTGCACTTGATTGCGCCAGATTACGGTGTTGCTACTCAAGACGAGTCATGGATTAAGCGCATACCGGCGCGTAGTATTTATTTTGACCCAGAAGATAAGCTCATGAAGTACGGAGAGGTGCTACAGCGTTTGCCAGGGCTGCGCCGCGAAAGGTATGACATTGTGCATATCCATACCCCGTTTGTTGCGCATTATGTAGGCTTAAAGCTGGCGCGTGAGTTAAATGTACCGTGTGTAGAAACTTACCACACATTTTTTGAAGATTACTTACACCATTATTTACCGTGGATTCCAAAGCCCATGGCGCGCGGTGTTGCCAGAATGATATCTAAGCGCCAATGCAATGCGGTTGATGCGATAGTGGCACCGTCGCAGCCTATGCTAGATGTTTTGCGTGGCTACGGCGTTAAGGTGAATGCAGAAGTGGTACCCACTGGCCTGCAAATGCACAGCTTTAAAAGTGCGGATGGTAAAGCGTTTAGGCAAAAGTACGAGATACCTTTAGAGCGTCCCATGTTGTTGTACGTAGGCCGCGTTGCATTTGAAAAGAATATTTCCTTCTTATTGGAAATGCTGAAAGTATTAGTGCAAGACGTGCCAGATGTACTGCTGGTTATCACTGGAGAAGGCCCTGCTGAAGCAAGTTTGCATCGCTTAACTCAGGAGCTGGGGCTTACACATAACGTGAAGTTTATTGGCTACCTAAATCGTGAGTTAGAGCTTAATGCCTGCTATCAGGCGGCTGATGTATTTGTGTTTTCTTCCAAAAGTGAAACACAGGGCTTGGTGTTGCTTGAAGCCATGGCGCAGGGCACCCCTGTGGTTGCGATTGCCGAGCTTGGCACCGCTTCAATCTTAGTGGATGGGCAAGGGGCTTTGATTGCAACAGATGATGTGGCGGGATTCTCCGACAAAGTGAAACACTTGTTAATGTACCCAGAAGAGCGCTTTGAGCTAGGGGTACAGGCTAGGTCTTATGTGCTTGCCAAGTGGACGGCCTCTATACAGGCTGAGCGTATGGTGCAGTTTTATGGGGCGCTAATTAATGCACGGCCTGCTGTCGATAGCGCGTATGTGTCAATCGCCTAACTACTGCGGTACTAACTGTGGCTGAATCGGCTACAACTGTGCGTGGAAATATGCGTTATTTTCTATCAAGAATTGATGAAAGCGGATGATACGAACGCAATCTCTTTTATACTGTTAAGCAATACAACAAATCAAGTTATTGCTTAATTATGGAAATAGAATCTAACGCAACCCCCAAGACCATCTACCTAAAAGACTACACGCCTGCACCGTATCGGGTAGGGCATGTAAACCTCTCGTTTGCATTGTTTGAAGATAAAACAATTGTGAAATCAGAGGTGCAATATATCAAAAGCCCACACGCAGTTTCTGCTGACCTGGTTTTAAATGGGCAAGATCAAGTCATCACCGCCGTAGAGATGGATGGTGTTGCATTTGATGGTTATACCATTACTGAACATCAAATGACTCTCAAGGATGCTGGCGAGAAGTTCACTCTAACTATTACTTCCGAGATTGATCCTGCATCCAACACTGCGCTTGAAGGGTTGTATAAATCCCAAGGCAGTTATTGCACTCAATGTGAGGCTGAAGGCTTCCGCCGTATTACTTACTTTCAAGACCGCCCCGATGTGTTGAGCACGTTCTCTGTGCGTATTGAGGGCGATCAAAACAAATACCCCGTGCTGCTCTCTAACGGCAACTTGGTCGACGCTGGTCAGCTTGCTGATGGGCGTCACTTTACTGCCTGGAATGATCCGTTCCCTAAGCCTTGTTACCTGTTTGCATTGGTAGCCGGTAATTTGGTGCGTATTGAAGACTCGTTCCAGACTATGTCTGGGCGTAAGGTGGCTTTGCATATTTATGTGCGCGCTGGTGATGAGCAGCAGTGCGACCATGCCATGCAGTCGCTTAAAAAAGCCATGCAGTGGGATGAAGAAAAGTACGGCCGTGAATATCAACTCGATTTGTTTAATATTGTCGCGGTGAGTGATTTTAATATGGGGGCGATGGAGAACACATCACTCAATATTTTTAACACGAAGTTAGTACTAGCTCACCAGGAAACCGCGACTGATACAGACTTTGACAGTGTGGAAGCCGTAATTGGCCATGAGTATTTCCATAACTGGACCGGCAATCGCGTTACCTGCCGTGACTGGTTTCAACTATCGCTTAAAGAGGGCTTAACCGTATTCAGAGACCAAGAGTTTAGTGCGGATATGAGTTCGCGTGCGGTGAAGCGTATTGATGATGTGGATCAATTGCGCCGTCTGCAGTTCTCGGAAGATGCTAGTCCTTTGGCACATGCCGTGCAGCCTGATAACTTTATCGAGATCAGCAATTTTTATACGACGACCGTGTATGAAAAAGGCGCTGAACTTATTCGCATGCAGCATACTTTGCTGGGCCCAGACACTTACCGTAAGGCTACTGACCTATATTTTGAGCGTTATGACGGGCATGCCATTACTTGTAATGATTTTGTGCAGTGCATGGCAGATGCCTCCGGGCGCGATATGTCGCAGTTCTTCTTGTGGTACAAGCAGGCGGGCACTCCTACATTAAAAGCATCTGGTCAATATAATGCAGCGCAGCAGCAATTCACCTTAAGCTTAACGCAATCGCAACCTGATACCGCTGGCCAAACCGATAAAAAACCGTTGCTTATACCGGTTGCGGTTGGGCTGCTTGATGAGCAGGGCAATGAAACACATGCAACACAGATCCTTGAAATGAGCGCACGTGAGCAAAGCTTCACTTTTGATCATGTAGCGTCACGTCCTGTGCCTTCTATCTTGCGTGGTTTCTCTGCCCCTGTAAAACTAACAACTGATTTGAGTGATGACGACCTGCGCTTGTTGCAATTGAAAGACACCGACGGTTTTAATAAATGGGAGTCTGGCCAAACCCTTGCATTACGTAATATTGAACGTGTGATGGCTAATGGTGCGGCTGATATCACGCAATTTGTGGATGACTTTGGCGTAGTGATTGAGCAAGCCATCGCAGGTGCAGGCGATAAAGCCCTGCTGGCAAGAGCGCTCACCTTACCGACAATTGCCGTGATTGCACAAACACAAACCGTGATTGATCCTGCAGCGATAGATCAGGCGCGTACACATATCCTTAAAAGTATTAAACGTGCACACAAAGATGCCTTAGCACGTTTATATGATGATAATGCCAACGATGGCACCTTCTCAGTGTCAGCAGCAGCTATGGGGCGCAGGGCATTGCAGAATGTTGCGCTTGAATTACTCACAGTGACCAATGGCACCGGGTGTGCAGCTAGAGCCAAAGCGCACTATGACGGCGCCAATAATATGACCGACCGTGTTGCGGCTTTGGCTTGTTTATCGGACAGCACACAGCCTGAACGTGAGTTAGTGTTTGCTGACTTCTACCAGCGCTTTAAAACTTACCAGCTGGTGGTTGATAAATGGTTTACGCTGCAAGCGATGGCGAATAGATCTGCTATTTTTGATGACTTTGCAAAACTGCGCCAGCACCATGAGTTTAATATTAAAAACCCAAATCGCGTGCGCTCACTGTACTCTGCCTTTGCTCTAAATAACCCTGTGCAGTTCCACCATCCTAGCGGGCAAGGCTACGCTATCTTAAGGGATGCCATTATTGAGTTAAATGCGATTAACCCGCAAATTGCGTCACGCTTGGTAACGCCTCTGCGTGAATGGAAGCGCTACACACCGGGGCTGCAAACGCAGATGCAAGAAGCCTTGCAAGCGATTATGAATACACCGAATCTATCGAATGATGTGTTCGAGTTAGTGAGTAAAAGTTTAAAAGGCTAGGGTGCTTTGCTATGTTGATTGTCCTCTAATGTTCTGAACATCACTAGCGCATCAACATAGCCTTGTGATGGATGCTTGAATGCGTTGGGCAGTTTCCCTACCACTTCAAAACCTTGAGATTGCCACAAGCCGATTGCACGGTGATTGGTGCTGACCACAAAATTGAACTGCATGGCAAGGTAGCCTGCCGATTTTGCGTACTCAAGTGAGTGTTGGCACATAGCACGCGCAATGCCTCTGCCAGTCGCGTGCGCTGAGGTCATGTAGCCGCAATTGCAAACGTGGCTGCCACCGCCTGCTTGATTGGTACGTATGTAATAGGTGCCCAGAATCTCTCCGTCGTTTTCTGCAACGAAGGTGGTTTTGTCTGCGCCTAGCCAGTAGTTCAGTGCATCATCTCTATCCATTTTTGCATCTAAGGCATAGGTTTCGCCCGCCCTGATAACGGGTTCAATAATGGCCAAAATGGAGGCGCGATCTTTATCGGTCGCTAGGCGAATTTTCATATGCTACCTGCTGATACATTGAGTTATAAAACGGTGAAATGGGCTAATCACCTCATTATAGGTAATATTTAGCACCGCACCTACTATTGTAGCCTTAGCTGGATTGGTCGTATTTAGCCCATCCAAACAATAAAAGCCAACATTGTTGGCTTTTATTGTTTGGATCAAGCAGCTAAGGTTAAGCGTTAGCCGAATTTTCCCGTAATGTAGTCTTCAGTTTCTTTACGTGAAGGGCGAGTGAAAATGCGATCAGTCTCACCATGCTCAATCAACTCACCTAAGTACATATACGCTGTGTAGTCAGAAACACGCGCGGCTTGTTGCATGTTGTGCGTCACTACCAGAATCGTAAGTTTATTGCGTAACTCACTCATCAGCTCTTCAATATTTGCGGTGGCGATTGGGTCTAGCGCTGATGTAGGTTCATCAAACAGCATGATTTCAGGGTCTGTTGCCAAGGCACGTGCAATACATAAACGTTGTTGCTGACCACCAGATAAATTAAAAGCGAGGTCTTGCAGGCGGTCTTTTACTTCATTCCATAGCGCAGCGCCTTTTAATGCTTCTTCTACCTTGTCATCCACAACGCGACGGTTTTTCTCGCCACGTACACGTAAGCCGTAAGCTACGTTTTCGTAAATGGATTTTGGAAATGGGTTCGGCTTCTGAAACACCATGCTAATGCGCATGCGTACTTCAATCGGGTCTACATTTTTTTCTAAAATGTTTGTGTCATCCGGATGCATGATGATTTGGCCGTCGTATTTATTACCAGGGTACAAATCGTGCATACGATTAAAGCAGCGTAAAAATGTAGATTTACCGCAACCAGAAGGTC
>Ga0207968_100641_pt1 | contig 12236 bp, 11 predicted proteins | sample LakWasMet21_HOW5_2_FD_183867 | JGI IMG/M metagenome (GOLD analysis project Ga0207968, IMG submission 183867) | Freshwater sediment methanotrophic microbial communities from Lake Washington under simulated oxygen tension - Sediment Metagenome... | ecosystem: Environmental > Aquatic > Freshwater >...
GATTATACCACTGCTATTGCCGATTTTAACAAAACAATTATAATAGAGTCGGATAATTCAGATGCGTATTATTATCGTGGGCTCGCAAATATTGCTCTGAACAAATTCAAAAATGCCCTTTTAGATTATAACAAAGCTATTATATTAAATCCTGCGAACTCACAATATTATTTAGAAAGAGGGAAATTAAAATTACAACTAGGACAAAAAGAAAGTGGTTGTTTGGATTTTCAGATCTGCAAAACGCTTGGCGGAAAAGTAGAAATCATAAACAAAACCAGTTGTAACTGATGCAATAACATGCTAAAAATAAAAAATCCGCTCATATTTATTTTTATTACTGTGTTGATAGATTGCATAGGCGTAAGAATTATTTATCCTGTGAGTGCGAGTATAATTTCAGAAGTAAGTCACGTAAACATAAATGAATCTATAATATACAGTGGTTGGATGATAGCATCATACGCTATTATGCAATTTGTTTTTTCGCCTATACTTGGTGGTTTAAGTGATAGGTATGGGCGTAGACCTATTTTATTATTTTCTTTATTCGGTCTAGGTGTAGATTATTTTTTTCTTGCTCTGGCAAATTCCTTACCATTTCTTTTTATCGGTAAAATTATTGCCGGCATTTGTGGCTCGAGTATATCAACCAGCTTTGCATATGTGGCTGATATTAGTGTTCCGGAAAAACGTGCTCAAAATTTTGGGTTGATTGGTGCCGCTGTTGGATTAGCCTTCATTATTGGGCCTTTCTTGGGAGGATTACTAAGTGAATTTGGAACACGCGTTCCCTTTATTGCGGCAGCTAGTTTATCTTTATTAAATTGGTTATATGGATTTTTCATTCTACCGGAATCTCTTAAATCCGAAAACAAAAGAGCTTTTAGAATAAAACGTTCTAATCCGTTTACTGCATTTATGCAAATAAAAAAAAACAAATCTCTCCGATTACTTTTTGTGGTATTATTTTTACTTCTCGTTTCCGGACAAGTAATGCCATCGATCTGGCCTTTTTATACAAAATACGTATACAAATGGAGCGATCTTGAAATTGGCTACTCATTAGCATTTGTCGGCATGATGTTAGCCATTGTGAAAGGCGGATTTATAAAATGGATGCAAACAAGGTTCGGATCCATACACACTGTATATATTGGTTTGGTTCTTAATATTATTGGGCTAGGTTTATTTGCTTTTTCAAACCAAGCATGGATGGTGTATGCTTTTGCATTGATATATTGTTTAAGTGGAATTGCTCAACCCTCCTTACAAGGAATTATTTCAGGAAAAATGGGCAATAATGAACAAGGCGAATTACAAAGCACAATAACTTTACTCATAAGCTTATCAAACATTATTTCGCCTTTTATAATGACTCATACATACTACTATTTTACCAAAGAAAATAATTCATTCGATTTTCCAGGAGCAGCATTTGCCGCTGCTGCATTGATAACTTGCTTCAGTTTATTTCTCTTTGTGAAATATTATAAACTAAAATTTACAATTAAGCAGGTCGAAAATAATTACGATCATTCAATCTTCAATTATGAATCAGATCTATAAATTCAAAATATTTACAAAAACCTTTTATTTATACGCTTTATAACGTGCAACTCAGAATCTCTTCAGATTCTGAATTTAAATTTGTGCAAATAATAACAAACAATAAATTATGAAAAAAAAAATATTAAATCTTCTCGTTATTCTTTTATTAGTTTACCCAACAATAAAACTTTCCGCACAAACCTCGGGTACTCTAACGTTTACATTTACCGAAGTCGCTAAATCAACTTCGGCAACATATAATAATAATGCACAACACGTTTTAGCCGCATGGATACAAACAAGTGCCGGTACATTTATAAAAACAAAATTACGATATGCAGGAAGCGGCACTAATGATCATTTACCAACTTGGGCTGCAAACGCAGGATGTGCTTCTTCATCTAATTGCTTAGGCGCGGCATGTAATGTAGTTGATGGAACAACTGGAGCTACCAGATCATCTTGGACGTCGTATACTATAACTTGGGATGGAAAAAAGGGGGCAGCCGCAACCGGAACATTACAAGCCGATGGCGTTTACAAAGTTACCCTACAATCAACATGGGATCATGGCACAGCAGGAACAGCCACTTCATCATATACTTTTACAAAAGGGCCAAATGCAGATCATCAAACACCTGCAGCTAATTCCACTTTCACCGGAGTCAAACTTGATTGGGTACCTGCACTTTCTACCGGAATTGAAGGAAATATTATAGAAAATCCAATAGTTAATCTGTATCCAAATCCTACTGACGGCATATTTAATGTCGATTTCAAAAATGCAACTTGTATAAAAGTGATAAATACTTTAGGTGATATAATATATGAAGAAAAAATTGAAACAACTGTTTCTGAAGGAACTAAAAATATTGATTTAAGTGCTTTTGCAAACGGAATTTATATAATCAATGTCGCAAATGAAAGAGGCTCTTCTAATCACAAGATCATATTGAATAAATAAGAAAACATTTTTTTGTTTTACACTAAAGGGTTATTTCATCTGAAATAACCCTTTTTCCATTCATAAATAATCCCAGCCTAACTCAATTTTATTCAGCTTCTGAGATGATAGATTCTAAACCTGAGGTTTGATACACCTGAAAATTCCCCTTATCATCAGAGTAAATCAAATACGCTTGCAATTCCGTATGTAAGTTTAAAAATTCTTTAGCTTTATCAAGTCCCATCACTAACATTCCTGTAGCATTCGCATCAGACGAAATACATTGTTTTGAAAATATCGAAGCGCTTAATAAATTATTTTTAGTAGGATAACCTGTCTTAGGGTCAATATGATGGGCATATTTTATACCATCTTCAATGATAAAGCGACGATAATTACCAGATGTTGCAATCGCTAAATTTTCCAGTTTAACGTAAGCCTTTAATGGGTTTTCTGATTCTTTATTATCTATCGGTTTTTCAATACCAACCATCCAATTATCTCCATTAGGTTTTTTTTCATTAGCGTACAACTCTCCACCTATTTCTACAAGGTATGATCTTATACCTTTTGTGTTTAAAAATTCACTCACAACGTCAACAGAATAACCTTGTGCAAAGGCATTGAAATCTAATGAAACTCGCGGATCTTTTTTTATGATCTTATTTCCTTTTAACGTAATTAAATTAAATCCAACAAATTTGAGAATGCTATCAATTTTTGATTTTTCAATCTTTTGTTTTTTGCCAGGTCCGAAACCCCATGCATTAACCAATGGATAAACGGTAGGATCAAAAGCGCCGTCTGTGTTTTTCCACACTTCTTTAGCTTTATTAAAACAAGCAATAAAATACTTATCCACCTTTACATTTTTTTCATTCGCATTGATTCTTGATATGATAGAGGTAGGAAGATATGTTGATACTGACTTATCAAAGTCTGCGAATATTTTTTCTATCTCAGGTTGGAGATCTCTATTAAGACTATCAAAATACGAAATATGATACGTCGTGCCTTGAACATTCCCCTCCAATTGGATTGGCTCTTGTTGTGAAAATAAAGTCGTAAATAAAAGGATAAATAAAATAGTAAATGTTGCCTTAATCATAGTTTTTTATTTAATAATTGCCTCGTAAAGATAAATTATTAGATTGAAGGAAAACTGAAGTAATACTATAAAAATTCACACAAGACTATATTTCTTCATCATATCATTAAAATTAAATGGCATTTAATCCTGTTTGAATAATTCGTTTAAAACCTTTCTTCTATGAGCGAAAATTGATTCGATCTTCTTTCTCACAAATAATTTGTGTGCAAAGGTGCCTAAAAAACCTAAGGGCAAAACATAATCAATTTCGTCATGCATATCAACGCCATTAGCCGTTGGTGTAAACGTGTGCTTGTGATGCCACATGCTATAAGGCCCAAAACGCTGTTCATCAATAAAATAATGGGGATGTTTTACATGTGTGATTTCCGTCATCCATTTGATAGGAATACCCAATACAGGTTTTAGAGCATAGGTAATGATTTGTCCTTCAAACATAATTTCTCCAGCTGCTTTATTTGAAGTAACCCTGAAATCCATATATGCGGGAGTCATTTGTTCTAAATTATTTGGCGAAGAAAAAAAAGCCCAGGCCTCCTCTAAAGAAATTGGCAAATGTTGTGTATTTTTAATGTTATAAAATTTCATGGGGCATTTACTTTAGGTCGTGGTGTATACTTATAAATGTACCTAATTTATTAACTATTCTACATTTGGTCTTTAATTATGTTTAACGAGTTTATAGCCAATTTAAAATCAAATCTTCAATTGCCTTTGCCCGGCATTGAAGCTCAATTTGAGATGGCTCATATTAAACGAGAAAAGATCAGTTTTCAAACAGAAGGTTTCAGACCAAGTGCAGTGTTAATTTTAATTTATCCAAACGAAACCAAGGAAACTGTTTTATTGTTAATAGAGCGTTCTATTTACAATGGCTACCACAGCGGGCAAATTGCTTTGCCCGGCGGAAAAGCAGAACCAACAGATACTGATTTAGAAGCCACAGCTTTACGCGAATTTTTTGAAGAAACAGGTTGCGATCAACTACCGGAAGTGCTCGGCAAATTAAGTCCAATGTATATTCCTGTCAGTAAATTTATGGTACAACCTTTTGTGGCTTACTTACCGAAAAAACCTGTATTTACACCAAACGAAAATGAAGTGAATCAATTACTGGAATGGAAGATCAATGATCTACTTCACCCAGACTCCATTAAAGAAACCGTTTTAGAACCAAGTCCGGGTGTGAGGTTTAGCACGCCTTACTTTGATGTGCAGGAAAAAATTTTATGGGGTGCAACCGCTATGATGTTAAATGAATTGAAAAAAATAATTTCAAGTCGATAGTTCTATTGTTTTCTCACAATCAAAACAGAAGGCACTTGAGCCAACCAATCCGGTTTATTTTCTATTAAATTTTTCCAGCCGTCAATGCTAATAATCAACAAATCCATACTTTGTAAAAAAAGTTCTGTAATGTGTTCTTTAGTGAAAAGAGCAATGTGATTCGGTGCTTGTTGTTCAATAGCTCTGATATTTTCTTTGAAAGGCAGATTCTGTTTTATCTTTTCATGATAGTCTATCAGTACCACACGTGACTCATTATTGTGAATCATTTTTTGAGCATAGTTGATCAAAAAATCATCGTTATTTTCTAAAACCAGAATCACTACATCATCCACTTTTTTCAACCCTTTATCCGCAAAAATTCCTAGCTCCATTTTAGCCGAGCGAATAATGGTGTTGGTTCTATCGTCAAAACCATTATCAGAACTACCTGTAAGAGTATGATACAATTTTTCGGGATTAATGATCTTAGTAGTCATTCCTAATAATTTACCTAAAAAACTTCCTTCATAAATAGATTTTCCCATACCAATAATCAACAGATCATATTCTCCCTGATTGGCAGTATCTGTAATTTCTTTTTCGAAATCCAACGTTGGTTTAAAATGCGTTTGTAATTCTAAATTATATTTATTGGCTTCACGTTTAATAGGTTTAAAACTATCTCTTTCTACTTCTCGGATATTAAACTGATGTAACTCATTACTTGGCTCTAAATGCAAAGCTGATAGTGAAGCATTTGCAGTGGTTTTTTTAATCAAACTACTTACCAAACGCACCATGCTTTTACCATGTTCTGCATCGCCAAAAGAAAATAATATCTTATACTTTCCATATTTTTGTGCGTCTTCTAATTGCTCACCGGATTTTTTATCATTAAAAATAAAGTTTATAAAGTCGAGTGCCGGGCCTGTCATAAATGTGGTTAGTAAAGCCATGATCACCATCATTGCAAAAACAGAAGGTGATAAAATTCCCAGATCAAAACCAATGTTTAACACAATTAACTCCATGAGTCCTCGTGTGTTCATCAAGGCACCAATTGTTAAACTGTCTTTCCAGGATTGCCCCATAAATCTGGCAGCGATTGCACTTCCAAAAAATTTACCGATAACGGCAATGGCAATAATTAAAGCGCAGGTTCCCCATAAATTCACATCATTTAATAATCCTATTTGAGTTCTTAAGCCAGTGAAAACAAAAAATAAAGGAAGTAATAACACAAGAGATACATCCTCTATTTTTTCAATGAACACGTTTCTGAAATGTAAATTTTGAGGCATGATCACTCCTGCCATGAAAGCACCAAACAAAGCATGAATGCCAATAATTTCAGTTAAAAAAGAGGACGCTAATAAGGTCACAAAGAAAATAGCAACTACAGGTTTACTTAGGGTATCCTGATGAGAATAAATATCACCCAGGCGTTTTAAAAATGGCTTAATCACTTTGACCATTAATAACACATAAGCAATAGCCATTAAAATAATATAAAAGGAACTGACTACAGAACCTGCTTTAACAATGGCAATAACCGCTGCTAAAATACACCAGGCCGTAATATCATCAGCAGCGGCGCAGGTAATGACAATGGCGCCTAATTTTGTTTTGGTTAATTGTCGTTCTTGTACAATCCTTGCTAATACCGGAAAAGCTGTGATGCTCATGGAAATACCAATGAATAATGAGAATGATAAAAAATTAACATCCTTAGGTGCGTAAATTTGGTACATGTAATACGCAAGGCCCATCCCCAAGGCAAACGGAAAAATAATACTGGCATGACTGATAATGACTGCTTCGTGTGCTTTCTTTTTTAAGGTATTCAGATCAAGCTCCATTCCAACTATAAACATGAAAAGGATCAATCCGATCTGACTCATGAATTGCAGATTAGGCAAAGATGTTTTTGGAAATAAGAAAGTCGAAAATTCAGGAAAAAACATTCCGATAAAAGATGGCCCTAAAAATATCCCTGCAATAATCTCACCAATAACAGTGGGTTGACCAATTTTCTTAAACAGGAAACCAAAAATACGAGCAGTGATGATGATCGTAATAATCTGCAATAATAATATTGCCAAAGGATGCGTGACATTATGATGAAGCGTATCTTTTATTTCGCTAAAGCTATTTACTTCAACTATCTGTTGGGACTTAGTAACTTTAAGCGCTTCCAAAGGCTCTCCTTTTAAAACAATGTAATACATTAAAAATGCAAAACCACCAATAGTTAAAATGTAAAATAAAGAATCTCTGATGTTTTTCATTTGTTAGTTTTTTGATTGTTTACTTGGAAAATAAAACACGAATCCAGCTACAGTTCTTATACCGCCTTGCCAATTAAATTTATCGTCTGTTTCAAAAAAAGGTGCTGCTTCAAAAATTAATCCCGCATTTTGAAAAGGAAAAGGAAATGCTTCAACGCCAATGGGAATAACCATACCGTGCTTATGGTTTAAAGTGAAATTCCAATTACTTCTAAATCCCAATCCCAAGTGAAATCTTACTTTTTCTAAATAGACAATGCGAAAAATACCTGAGACTTCCGATAAAAACGTAGATGGAGTTGACGTATTACTATATAAGTTTGTCTTTGTGATACGTGAATCTAAAGCAAAGCGCTTGTCTTTATTTAACCTAAACCCTAACCCGGTTTCAGTGCCCGTAGGATAAATCCCTATACCTACCGAGGTTTGGCCTTTGTAAATTAAGGAACATCCTAAAAATAACAGTAAGTAAATTGCTCTCATGGTTTCTGAGTACAAAATTACAATTAACCTCATCAAGAGCGTTTAGGCATAATGCACATATGTAACAAAGTGCATTAAAAATGTAACAAAATCAGTGCTGTATTTTCTGTTTGAATTCCTCACGATAAACATCGCTCAAAAACAAAGTTAATGTTTCATTGTTCTTTACAGAAATATTGGTTTTAATTTCATCGGCAGTAAAATGCTGCACTATACTTAAAGCAATTACATCCTTTTTATTGATACGACAAAATTTGCTTTTAGGCAAAACAGAAAGGATTTGTCCAAAACTGGTATTTTTAATCAATATTTTTTGTCCGTTTTTTAAATACACTACCTTATCGCGACTATCTGTTTCAGAGGCTGAAATGTATTGCATGTCGTTAAACGACAGAAGTGTTTTTCCTTTATCAGTATTCCACAAGGCTTGTGTTTTTTGTAAAGAAACCTGTTGTTGCAAAATTGTTTTTGCTTTAGCAATGGCCTGTTCAAAACGTTCTTTTTGTATGGGTTTGCGGATATAATCTACTGCATTTAAATCAAAAGCTTCGGCTGCAAATTCTTTATATGCTGTGGTGAAAATGATCAATTTATTTTGCACCTTTTCAGCGATTTCCAAACCACTGTATTTAGGCATTTGAATATCTAGAATACAAAGATTGAACTCTAGTTCTTTTGTGGCCTCTAAAAATTTATCGGCATCATTAAACGCTTTTACCACCTCAACATCGGGCAGTTGTTCGCATAAGGCTTTGATGTAGCTTAAGGCCGGGAGTTCATCATCCAGCAATAAGCATTTTAGCTTTGTAGTCAAGTAGGTTTAATTTTAAATGCGAAATAAATACATTGTTCTCTTCAAACTGATCGAACTCATAGCAGCCTTTGTATAAAATATCTAAACGTTTTTTCATGGTCTCCGTTCCAATACCGCTATTTGTTTTTTTTAATGCCGGTTTCGAACTTATTTTATTAGCGACAGTTAATGCAAAAAAATCATCCTTCAATTCGAAAGTGATGGAAATAAAAGAATCTCCACTTTGAATATCAGCATGCTTAAACGCATTCTCAATCAGATCCACCGTTACCATTGGTGCCAGCAATTCCTGCTGATAGAAAGGATGTGTATCACTTACTTTATTTTTGATCTTGATATCAAAGAGGGGGCTCAATTTCAATTTATTAATTTCTATTAAGTTTAACGCAAATTCCAACTCTTCTTTTACCGTGACAAATTGCTTATCTGTTTCATATAAAATATAATCCAGCACATTACTTAATTTATCCAAAGAAAAATACGTTTGATAAGCGTGTGACTGAATAGAGTTTAAAATATTTTTAAACAAATGTGGCTCGATCTTATATTTTAACCCATCCAATTCAATGGCATTAATTTTAGATTCTAATACTTTAAACTCTGTCTGTAATTGTTGATGGTGTTTTTTTAAACGATCATTTTTGTACCACAGATAAACCACACAACCGATGAGGATGGTGCAAAAACAAAGTAAGAGAATTATTAGGGTCATTTTATTATCAATTATAAATGACTTGATTAAAATATGAATCTAAAACTCACAATTGTTTGGTGTACGAGGAAAAGCAATCACATCACGGATGTTAGTCATGCCCGTTACAAATAACACCAAACGCTCGAAGCCTAACCCAAATCCCGCATGCGGACAAGCACCGAAACGACGCGTATCCAAATACCAACTCATTTCTTCAGTTGGAATGTGCATTTCGTTCATACGTGTTTCTAATTTTTCTAAACGTTCTTCACGTTGTGAACCACCAATGATCTCACCAATACCCGGAAATAAAATATCCATCGCGGCTACTGTTTTTCCATCATCATTCATACGCATGTAAAACGATTTGATGTCTTTTGGATAGTCCGTTAAAATAACCGGTTTCTTAAAATGTTTTTCCACTAAGTAACGTTCGTGCTCACTTTGCAAATCAGCGCCCCATCCTTCGATGATGTATTGGAATTTCTTTTTCTTATTATGATTTGATTCACGTAAAATATCAATCGCTTCTGTGTAGGTGATCTTTGCGAAATCATTTCCTAAACAGAAATTTAATTTTTCTAATAAATTTAATTCGCTGCGCTCTGTTTGAGGTTTTTGTTTTTCCTCATCCAACAAACGTTGAGATAAAAATTCGATGTCTTCTTTATTTTTTTCTAACGCATAAGCGATCACAAACTTCAACATTTCTTCTGCTAAAGCCATGTTATCTTTTAGATCATAAAAAGCCATTTCAGGCTCTATCATCCAAAATTCTGCTAAATGACGTGCTGTATTAGAATTTTCTGCGCGGAAAGTTGGTCCAAAGGTATATACATCACTAAATGCCATGGCTGCTAATTCGCCTTCTAATTGTCCGGATACTGTTAGGTTGGTTGACTTACCAAAGAAATCCTGTTTATAATCGATCTCACCTGCTTCGTTTAAAGGAAGGTTTTTAGGATCTAAAGTGGATACACGAAACATTTCTCCTGCACCTTCGGCATCGCTGCTTGTAATGATTGGTGTGTGCATGTAAATAAATCCTTTATCATTAAAGAATTTATGAATGGCATAGGCTAACGTATGACGCACTCTGAATACCGCGCCAAATGTGTTAGTACGGAAGCGCAAGTGTGCAATTTCTCTTAAATATTCTAATGAATGAGCTTTAGGTTGTAAAGGATACGAATTTGGTTTTGTGACATCCGATTCGGCATCACCGTAAATTTCAATTTCAGAAACTACGATCTCGACGGTTTGACCTTTGCCTTGAGAAGCAATTAATTTACCGGTAACGCCAATACAAGCGCCGGGCGTAATACGCTTTAAAGTTTCAGGAGCTGTGTTCTCAAAATTAACCACTGCCTGGATATTATGAATGCAAGAACCGTCATTCAACGCAATAAATGAATTATTACGAAATGTGCGAACCCAACCTTTTACATTAATTGTTTGATCGATTAACTCTCCTTTTAAAACTTCCTTAATTTTTACTCTTCCCATAACCTTTTATTTTGAAGGCATGAAGGTAATTAAAAAGTAGCGGAGTTTAAAATAGTTTCCTTAGGATTTATTTAATAATCTAGCCACATATTTTCCTACGATATCAAATTCTAAATTAACCGAGTCTCCTACCTTTAGGGTTTTAAACACAGTATTTTCATAAGTATATGGAATAATGCACACGGAAAAGGAATCGTCTTTAGAGTCAACGACGGTTAAACTAGTGCCGTTAATGGTAATGCTTCCTTTTTCAACTGTTACATTTCCTTTTGAAGAATCATATTGAATCATATAGATCCAGCTACCGTTATTATCAATAATAGAAATTACTTTGCCTGTTTGATCGACATGACCCTGAACAATGTGTCCATCAAAACGCCCATTGGCAGGCATACAACGCTCAATATTAACCAAATCCCCAACCTTTAAATTTCCTAAATTGGTTTTTTGTAAGGTTTCTTCAATAGCCGTTAACGTGTATTGATTCCCATTGATCTTGACCACAGTTAAACATACGCCATTATGCGCTACACTTTGATCTATTTTTAATTCGTTAGTAAATGGGCAACTGAAGGTAAAATGCACATTGGTATTTTCTTTTTCAATAGTCTCTACTTTCGCTAACGTTTCTATAATTCCTGTAAACATGAAACAAATTTAAGGTTTTTTTAGATTTATTCTTTCAGGCTTCGACTCCGCTCAGCCTGACAATTAAAAAAACGCTCTTATCTGTGCGCCACCAATATTAATGATCTTAGAATTTGGCGATTTTCTTCCATCATAATTAATACTGATTTGAATATTGTTAGTTAAATTGCGTTGATAGCTTAAGCCCCAGGTATAGTTATATCCTACTTTTAAGGCATTCAACATTTCGTAGGCAATAGAAGTGTTTTCAAGATCATTATAAGTAATAGTAATAAAATCAGCCTTGCCGGTTAAACTTCCTTTTTCTACCTGATTGTATTTAAACTCCAAGCCAACATCGTTCAACTCTGCTTTTTGAAAACCGCCCTCAATGATGTTTTGTTTTTTACTGTATTTATAAATGGCACTAATTCTAAAAGCTGTATTAGGCTGATAGCTCAACTTTTGTTCCAGATCATAGGATTCAATGCTGTAATTTCTGGTAGAAAAATATAAAGAAACATTTGATTTTTTTCCGACAGTATTAGCACTATTAATGCTCCATGCCCTTGTTAGATTCCAGCGCCATCTAAATTCGTGTGTTTCATTTCCGCGGGTTTCGTAACCATTAGTAAGCAGCTGTTTGCTCATATTATTTTGATACGTGTAATCTGCCCCAAATACAGCGGCACTTTGATTAAAGAACAAACTTTGTCGTAGCGACGCATTTAAAGCAGACAGTTTAGTAGTGTCATTTAATTCAAAAGGATTAAATTTAAATAATTGATCCTCATTCGTTTTTTTATCTATACGATAAACTGTTTGCGTTGAAAAGCGACTAATAAATCTCATTCCTTTACCGGCACTATCTTTTAAAAATACAGAAGGGCGTAAGTTCAACGAAAAACTGAACTGATCGTGTAATACTTTTACATATTGATTAGTTG